>Ga0315268_10005902_pt1 | contig 13080 bp, 11 predicted proteins | sample C1_top_MG_FD_204535 | JGI IMG/M metagenome (GOLD analysis project Ga0315268, IMG submission 204535) | Sediment microbial communities from Yellowstone Lake, YNP, Wyoming, USA - C1_top | ecosystem: Environmental > Aquatic > Freshwater > Lake > Sediment | place: USA: Wyoming | collected 2017-08-01 | reverse complement strand
CGCGCGCCACGCTGATTCCAGAATCCCAGAGCGCACCCAGCGGAGCCAAGGCGGCTTCTGAGGGCATGTGGACTGCCTACCCGTGGACCTCGACCGTCTCGATGAAAAGAGAGATATAGCGCAACTGCCAGTACGCAGACGGGGAGGAGTACTGGCTATGAATGCTAGGATCATGTCAGTGAGCATTGTGGTATTTTTGAGTGTGATATTGACCGCATTCGCAGTTCCTGCAATCAGGGGATCTGCGAGTGGCGACACATGGACCGTCTTGGTGTATCTTGACGGTGACAACAACCTTGATCCGGACTCGGTGAGCGACATTGCGGAGATGCAGACGATCGGCTCCACGGACAAGGTCAAGGTCCTCGTGCTGTGGGACAGGTACGACAAGCCGGCTTACTTGTATGAAGTGATAGGAGGCGATGTGAAGCCCGTCGGCGTGGACGATTTCTTGGTCGATGGCAAGAAAGCCTACGGCCAGGAGGTCAGCATGGCGGATTGGCATGTGCTCAAGGCCTTCGTGAACTACGGCAAGGCGAACTACCCGGCGGACCATTTCATGCTTGACCTCTGGGACCACGGGAACGCATTCGGGTACACCTGCTGGGACGATCACGCTGCTTCTGCGTGGCAGACTCCTGCAAGAGCAATCAGCTTGGCTGAGGTCGGAAAGGCTCTCGAGGGATTCGGCAGCCTGGACATCCTTACCTATGACGGCTGCACGATCGGGATGATTGAGATTGCCTATAACCTGACTCTGATTCCGCCGGAGATGGGCGTCGATATTGGCTACCTCGTCGCGAGCGAGGAGTACATCCCTAACAGTGGCTACGCGTACAACAACGTGCTCGAGCAGATGAACACGATGGAAGATACGTCCGCTGGAGCGGTCGCAAGGATGCTCGCTGATGAGTATGCCGAATGCTATAGTCCCAAAGGACAGGCCAAGGGCAGCTCCACGGTAGGGTTGTCGGTGATAGACATCTCGAAGGTCGGAGCGGTCGCGGCTCCGCTGAAGGCTCTGACAGCCGTGTTGCAGAAAGGGCTCAGCGATGACTTCGCTGGCTACAAAGAATTGATAAGCGCGGCCAGAGGGGAGGCGAATCTCGGATGGTCCCTCAACGGCTGGGACAAGCGCGTCGATATGGGCACTTTCCTGTTGACGCTGTCAGAACTCGCTCAGGACCAGGAGGTCAAGACGCTTGCGAAGGCAGCGTTCGACCTGCTTACAAGCGCGGTCTATGTCGCGAACACGCCTGCACTGCAGTCTCAGTCCGCTTACGGGATCGGCGTGTGGTTCCCTACATCGTATCGATCTCTGGGGAACGCCAACAATGGCGGCTTTGGGACGCTCAGCATGTACTCACTCGTGTTTGCGTTTCCAGAGGATGTCGGTTGGATGAAGCTGCTCTACGCATACTGGGGGAGATCCCCGACCGCGTAATGGATGCGAGTCCGAGCGACCAATGGGGTCTGAGGCAAGCCCTCAAACCTCTCTTCTTTTGATTTTCTATGATTCATCAGTCCAGCCAAGGCGTGAATTCGAGCCATGGCCTCCGCTCGACATCACTTTCGTTCTGTCAGCCGCTTCTCGAAATTCCTGATTATGTTGTTTCCCTGCTGGATGATTGAACGATCCAATTGGGGAACCGTGTGTTCCTTCAAGAGCCTCAGTGCCGTCTGCTTCGCCTCCGCGACCATCGATCTAGATATCGTCGCCTCGAACTTGCCCTTGACTGGGTCTCTTTGGATGATCTCCTTCCTGAAGTTCCTCGCGGTGTGCATGTTCGTTAGGAAGGTATTCCCGTGACCAACCTGCCTGATGACGTCGAGTGCGGCAGTGCTCTTGCTGATCTCGAAAGGTGTCATCTGCCTCCGGACATTCTCCCAGACATACGCATCGATGACCTCCTGCTCCAATGCCATTCCCTTTGCGTTGTCCAGCGCGCCGATGCCTCCCATCAAGTCGGTGCCGGACATGGTGCTGAGAGCGATTCCCATCGCTTCACTGAATGTGTGCGGAATCCCCGGCTCCTCCGAATCGTTCAGTCCCCAGTCGCCGACCATGCACGGAAGGCCATATCTCTTCGCCATCTGTGCCAACCCAGCTGCAATCAACGGTTGGTTCACGCTCTCGTAGTTGATCATCCCGGTCATCATGTTGACAGGTGTTGACGATGAGCAGTAGACCGTGCGCGCCCCCTTGCTCGCCGCCTGCCCGATGACGAGGCTTGCGAGGTTCTCAGAGTTCGCGTTGACGAGCGTCCCGGCCATCGTCACGGGCGCAGTCCCACCTGAGAGGGACATCGACATCGTTGTCACGGGCACTCCCGCTTTGGCGAACTCAACGAGCGCTTCGACCGCGTCGCGTTCGAACATCTGGGGAGCGACGGAGCAGTGTATCACGGTGAAGTGTGGCCTCTTCTTGAGTTCGTCCAAGCCACCGGCGATGAGAGCGCCCAGCTCGATCTGCTTCTTGGCGTCCTCAGCGTTGAATATCTCAACACCTTGGACGTGCTTTGTCGTGTTCTGGAGCGCAGTCCAAAGCTCGTGCAGCCCGTGAGTAAGTGGGTTCACCTCGGTCGCCGTCAGTGATGTCTGGATGTAGTCTGCCCCAGTCAACGCGTCTGCCAGCTTCACGAGGTCCGCGATGTCCTTCACTGTCGAGTCACGCTTCTTGCCAGTCTTGATGTCGACTATGAATGTTCCCAGACCGGAGGTGCCGACATATGGCCAAGAGCTGACCGGAATTCGCAGGTTGTGCTTCGGATCCCTGCCGTGAAGTGTCATTTCCTTCGGAACGGTCTTGAGTGCTTCTCGAACCATTTTCTCAGGGATCTTGGCAATCTGAGCCTTGTGATCCACATCCGCTCCCGCTTTCTCCAGCAGATTCAGGACGTTCTCACTCTTGACCTTGACACCGAAGGTTTCGAGACACTCCATGCTCTGTTGGTCGATCAGGTCTTCCTCGCCCTTGTCCAGAAACTTCAACCGTGCGACAGCCGTACGAACACCTCCTCAGCATTCTGCTGAGCTTGTCGGCACCCCGAGGCGGAGGAATATAAAAAGGGTTTCCATCGATTGTCGGACTGGGATAGGCGATGGATTTCGCTCTTTTCGGTGTTCGGGCCAGAAAAGGATTATTATGAAGATCAGTATCCGAAGTCTGATCATGTCCTAGGGAGGAATGCATATCCGGAAGATTGAGCGTGCAAGAATAAGGGAGCTGCTGATCAGCGAGGAGAAGCGGTTCGCGAAGGAGCACCCTCGATCAAGGGAGCTTTTCAAGCAAGCCCAATCCGTTCTTGTGGCGGGAGTGCCCATGAACTGGATGATCAGATGGGCCGGCTCTTTTCCGATTTTCGTCGAGGAAGGACACGGGGCTCGCATTAGAGATGTGGAAGGCCATGAATACCTGGATCTCTGCCTTGGGGATACGGGTTCAATGTTCGGGCACTCTCCGAAGGCGGTAGTGGACGCGGTGAGGGCGCAGGTGGGCAAAGGAATCACGATGATGCTCCCGACCAGGGATTCGATATGGGTCGGCAAGGAGCTGGGTCGGCGCTTCGGCCTACCCTACTGGCAGATCGTGATGACTGCAACGGACGCGAACAGGTATTGCATCAGGTTGGCGCGCATGGCTACCCGTAGAAAGAAGATACTCGTCATGAGTGGCTGCTACCACGGAAGCGTCGACGAAGCGCTCGTCTCTCTCGAGAAGGGTAAGGTTGTACCTCGGAGCGGCAACACCGGAGCACCTGTGGATCCTTCACTAACGACGAAGGCTGTCGAGTTCAATGACGTCAAGGCTCTGGAGAAAGCTCTGAAGCCAGAAGATGTCGCTTGCGTCCTGGCGGAGCCAGCGATGACGAACCATGGGATAATCCTCCCCGATACGGGCTATCATGACGAGCTCAGAGAGCTGACGCAGAAACATGGCACTCTGCTTGTGATCGACGAAACGCACACGCTATGCTGCGGCACCGGAGGTTACACGAGAGAATACGGCCTGGAGCCAGATGTGATCACCATAGGAAAGCCGATTGCCGGTGGCGTACCAGTTGCTGCCTATGGCATAAGCCAGCGCTTGAACGATTTGGTCATCGATCGGATTCTCAATGACGAGGATGAGAGCGGCATCGGTGGAACGCTTTCGGGGAACGCCCTCGCTATCGCAGCGATGAAGGCAACGCTGCAGAAGGTCTACACGGAAGCTAGCTTCAAGAAGATGTTGCCCCTCGCCGAGAGGTTCGCCGAGGGGATTGACAATGCCATCGAGTCCTTCCAATTGCCTTGGCAGGTCACAAGGCTTGGAATCAGGATAGAGTACAGTTTCATGCCGAGAGCACCTCGAGACGCGGCAGAGGTGGATGCGCACAAGGACCCAGAACTAGAGAAGCTGATGCACTTGATAGCACTTAATCGAGGCGTCCTGCTAACTCCGTTCCACAACATGGCGTTGATCTCGCCCTACACAACGAAGAAGGACGTCGACTTCCACACTAGGGTATTCCAGGAGTCCGTGTCCGAGCTGGTTCGTTGAGCATGGCACAATCTGGAACGTCTAGCTGCCGCTAGCGGTCGATTCTTACCCGTTCCTGAGGCCCGCGGGGATGATGTGTTGACCAGACGTCCAGTGTCTAGCGCCCGGTCCACACGGGAGCCGTCCAGGCAGTGACGCCGGGGACGCCGTCCAAGTTGGACGCTGTCGTCACGCGCAGGTAGTAGTAGTGTGCGCTGTCCGAAGTGAGCGTGGTGGTCCATTCGACGGTTGCGCTGTTGAAGCTCTTGCTCGCAACGACTTTTCCGCCGTCGGATACTATCTCGACAAGCTTGATTGCGTCCGCTCTACCATCAGGATCCGAGATCTGCATAGATGCGATGTAGGATCCGTCGGGCGCGGGCAGGTTCGAGCCCATGACCGCCCCATCAAGAGTGTAGTAGATTCGCAGGTTCTTGTCGAGCGTCGCGTAGCCCCGGGAGGCACTCATGGCAGCGTACAGGTTCTCTGGTGTGAGGCTCTGCGCAAGAAGCACGGTCCTCATTTCGGAGCCAGCGATCCAGTCGGCATAGTGGGTGTCCGAATTCGCGGAGGGCATCAGATGCCAGCCCGCTTCCAAGGCCATGATGTAGCTGTCCTCGTAGCACATATCGTTGTACGCCTCGATAATGCCCATGCCAGTGTCCCTGGTCGGAGTGTAGTAGTCGAAGTCCATGAAGTTGTCGCTGACATAGAGCGGGTGGTTGAATTGGCCGATCGCGCCTGGAGTTTGAGCAAGCCAGTCATAGAAGTTGGCCAGTCTGTCGAATTTGTATCCTTCGGGCTCCGCAGGAGGAACATCCGCGTTGTAGACATTGATCTCCCCGCAATGCCCGAGCAAATACGCCTCGTAGCCCGCCATCGCCACGAACTTCCTGGACGTATAGAAGTCGGCGGCGGCCTGCTCGTCCTTCCACTGTGCCGAATCCATGACCCATGCCTCGTAGTCGTGCCAGATTGCCCAGTGGTCGGTAACGGCCATGAAGTCAGCACCAGCAGCGATGGCCGCCTCGTAGGCGTCCCATGGGGTGCTGTCTTCGTAGGCGTCAGAGTACCCAGTATGAGTGTGCAGATCTCCGAAGTACAGATTGTACGTGGTCACTGGTTTCCTTGGCTCCGGCCCTGAAGCGACGTTGGTTGCGAAGAACGGCGCAACTAGAACAACGAGCGCTACCATGCTCAGAATCGTCAATAGCTTCCCTTGATTCAAGTATGCTCCCCCGTCCCCGAATATCTGTACTGACCTAAACCAATTTTCGCTGACAAAAGCCTTAAGCCCGACCCGCAATACAATGCAGAGGATGGCGGTAGAATGAGCAGTTCGCGGCGAAGCGGATACGAGAGTTTGTCGGTCGGATACCTCATCATAGCGTTTGCGGTCTCAATCGCAATCGCTTGGACACTCGCAGATTGGATATTGGTGATTCCTGTCTTCCTGCTTGAGGCCGGCGTGTTCTATGCGGTCCTCGGTGTCTACATGCGGCGAAGGGAGCAGGATCCCAAAGCTGCTAGCAGCTCCTCGTACGTGATGTTCTGGGGCGGAACAATAGCATTGGTGGGAGCCATATGGTTGCTGAACAGACAATACCCCGGCAACGTCCCGCTGCTGATCGTGTTGTTCCTGGTTTGGGTCGGACTCTTTGCCATCGTTCTGGCGCTTCCGCGACTTCGAAAGAGTGGCGGCTGAAAAGAGGGGCCATACTACTTCGACTACTGGAAGGGGTCCGAATAGATTCCAAGATGCGATAGCTACCTCTTCTTGCCGGCCCTGAGCTCTCGCAGGAGCTCGTCTATTCTGTTCAGACCTGCGAGCAGGTAATCTTTCGGCGGTCCTGTCCCGATCCGCATGTAGCCGTCCATGCCGAAGTGGTCCCCGGGCACGATGAGGACTGATTTCTGCTTTCTCAGGCGCTCCGCGAGGTCCATCGAATTGATCTTCATGTTGTACCTGATGTAGCAGATCGCCCCTGCGGTCGGCGGCACGTGCGAGAACAGGGACGCATGGTCGTCCATCCAGTCCCGGACGATTGGGTAGTTCTTCTGGAGTATGGATCGTGTACGCGAGAGTATCCTCTCACGCATCTTCGGCTCCAGGGCGAGCTGCGCGAGTCGATCGGAAAGCTTCGCGGGCGTCAATGTCAGGTAGTCGTGGTGGGGCTTGATCTCCTCGATCTTCTTCGGCGGCCCGACTAACCATCCGATCCGCAAGCCGGGCATCCCGTACGCCTTGCTGAGGCCGTTTGTGATCAGAGTCTTCTCATAGTGCCCCCATAGCGATTCGGTCCGTGGGCCTTCGCGCTCGGCACCCAAGTAAACCTCGTCGGATAGAAGCCACGCACCCGAGTCCTTCGCGGCGTCAATCAGCGCCTTGCGCTGATTCCTGCCCATGACTGAGCCCGTTGGGTTGTTCGGGTTGCAGACCTGGATAGCCTTCGTCTTCCTTGTCACAAGCTTCTTGATGTCCTCTGGGTCGAACTGCCAGTTCAGATACTCACGGAGCTTGAGTGGCTTGATATTCGCGCCCCAAGTCTTCGCGAGTCCATAGGTCTGCATGTAATTTGGGACCATTATGACAACCTCATCATTCTTTTCGAACAGGTGCCACGCGGCTACGAAGTTCGCTTCGGAGGAGCCGTTCATCACGAAGACGTGCTCAGGGGTCGCGCCCTTGTACATAGCTGCAATCTCCGACCTGAGCGCTGGCGTGCCATCGGCTTGGGGATAGCCCAGAGGGGTCTCCAGGAATTCCTTCGTCGCCTTCTGGCTTCCCAGGAGCTCGCTCAATTTGAGAGCGTGAACGCCGCTCTCCGACAGCTCATAGTCGACCATGCGCTCGTATTTGGACTGCCACCGTTCCATCTCGAATAGTTCGACCTTCAAAATTCCACCGCTATGGCGGCATACGCGCTCCAATGAAAAAGCTTTCTGTAGTCATGCGCGCGAGGGGATGGACTCTTCATCGTCCATCACGAGATGGGTGATCAGACAGAGACGTAAGTGCCTATCTTCTTCCTCAGTGCCCTTTCATAGACGAGCTGGGAAGTGACGACATCCTGTACTGCGGTTCCTGTTAGGTCGCAAATCGTGATCTCATCATCGCTCTCTCTTCCTTTCTTCTTGCCTAGCAGGACCTCGCCTAGCTCTGCGTATACGTCCTTCTCCTCTATGGTGCCATCGGCCAGAGCGTGATGCACCTCACCGAGGCCAGCACACTGCTTCAGGCTGTCGACAACAATCTTGTCGGCTTTCGCAAGCACGGCAGTCTCGAGCTCTTGTTTCTCGGGAGAATCTGACCCCATGGCGGTAATGTGGGTCCCCTTGCCGATCCAAGCCGCCTTGACCAGCGGCGATGAAGCCATTGTAGCTGTGACAACGATTTCGCTTCCGACAACCGCTTCCTCGGCCGTTCTTGCTGCGACAATCTTGGCATTCAGGATCTTCTTCATGTCGGCGACGTACTGTTTGACTCTCTCCGCGCGCGTCGCCTGTACAGGTTCCCAGACTCTGAGCTCGTCAAACTTGCGCACCTTGCTGAGCGCCTCGATCTGGAGTCTTGCCTGAGTGCCGGTGCCGATGACCGCGATCTGACTGACAGACTTCTTAGAGAGGGCGCGTGCGGCGACCGCACCTGCGGCTGCGGTCCGAAGGTCCGTCAGATAGCACCTGTCGACCTCGAAACATAGCGGAAATCCAGTCTCGGAATCGAATAGCAGGAGCATGCCATGGCTAGCCGGGAGGTTCAGTTTGGGATTGTCGTAGAATCCGGAGGCGATCTTCACCGTGTAAGTGTCATAGCCCTTGATGTATCCAGGTTTGATGTGTATGTCCCCATTGTGGTCTGGTACTTGGAGAGCTACCGGGAACGGTACTATGGCCCTTCCAGAGTTCAACGCCTTGAACCCCTCCTCGACGACCTCGATGGTGTCTTCGATCGTTAGCACGGATTTGATCTCGTCCTTCGTGAGCACCAAGACTCTGTTCTCTTGTTTCATGTTCTTCAAACCTCGCTGCCGGTGTGAGTTGGTAATGCGCCGTAGGGCGACTCGGGAAAAAAGCCTGTCGGCCGCGGCGTTGTCGGTCATCGTCTGCAATGAGCCGGACTTGAACTTGAACATCTGGCTCCTTCTCAATCAGGGAATCATTGCACCGAGGAAGAGCCGTACGCGGACAATCATCGGATTGCATAGCCTTGAGACACCAAGGCGATCGAGAGGATCCCTGCCATCACTTCTATGCTCTTTATGGCGATTGCAGGAGGGAATTCGCCCGTAATGGTTCCGGAGTACTCAATCCATCCAAGCAGGTCGTCCCCGGGTCCCAGGATGAGCGTGTCGATGAAATCCGCTTCGAGCGCTTCGCTCTCTTCCCTTCGCCTCGTCCCGTGAAGCACGGGGCGGTTCAGGACAGTCATGTCCGTCGCTCCGAGGGGATTGACCTCCTCGAGGTAGACTCTCGAGCATTTGCTCAGTTCCCCGGCACTGTAGTTCTGCGTGTGTAGCTCGAAGTCCGCCTTCTTGTATGTCCTTGACTTCTGGTGTGTCCAGGCATCAGGGCGCATGCCGGACATGACCTCGTAGCGGTACAGCCCGTCCGAGAGGCTGCGGAGGCCTATCAGAGTGTACCTGAACTTGAACTGTCTCTGGATCTGGTTCGCGGCTTCTTGGATCAAGTCGCTGACGACAAACTGCGACCTCTGCATGCGCGATAGGAGCAGAGTCATCACTTCCATTGACTTGAAGTGAGAATCGTTCTTCGCTTTGAGATAGTCGAACTTGAGCTTTCGGATGACAGATTCTGGACTTACATTACCCACCATTCTTTCATGCACTCCGTAAACGATAGCGCACTGCCGTCAGAGTCACGACTTCGTTATTATCGTCGGCCCTAGACGGACACTGATAGCACCGCTCTCTTTATTGCCTTTTCTGGTGCTTCAAACCATGAGAAGGCATTTCTGCCCGTTGGCGGATATGTCTTCGGACTACAGGAATCCTTGGAAGCGAGCTAGTTTTCATGGTCTGTCATCGAAGGGTGTTCATTTATGGTTTCGGACAAAAGAAGATTGAGGCTGCTGGACTCAAGCGACTTGGAGGCAATCCATGGTGCCACCATGGAGGTTCTGGAGAAGACAGGCATCTTTGTAGATTCTCAGGAAACTCTCACCCTCCTTCAGAAGAACGGATATGAAGTGGACAAGAAGGCCAAGGTCGTGCGTATGTCCGAGTCATCCGTCATGGATGCGGTCAAGAGCTGCAAGAAGAACTGGAGGTGGCATGCTAGGAGCGCCAAGCACTCCGTCGACATGGTCGACGGGAGGACCAAGTTCGGCCCCGGGTCGCAATGCCTGTTCTTCTTGGATCCCGATACCGGGGAAGTCCGGAGTTCCACGTTGCAGGACGGCATCTTGATCTGCAGGCTGCTGGACGCCTTGGACTCTTGTTCTCTGGGAAACGTCCCGATATACCCGCACGATGTGCCTCCTGAAGCCATGAGCATAGTTATGTGGATGGCTGGATTGGTGAATTCATCAAAACTGACCTACGGAAGCGGCGGAGACAAAGCAGAGCTGGAGTTGATGCTGAGGATAGTCGAGATCCTGTTCGGCGACAGGCGGGAGCTGGGGCGAAAGAATGTCTTCCCTGCATACATCGATCCCATCAGCCCGCTCGGACACGACCAGTACATGATCGAGACACTGGTCCGACACGCGGAGCTCGACTCTCCAGTGTTTGTCATGGTCATGGCTCTCGCAGGAGGGACTGCTCCAGCGTCACTCGCTGGGCTCCTCGTTCAGCAGAACGCGGAGATACTTAGCTCGGTCGCGATTGCGAGGTGCGCCACGAAGGCTCCCAAGATAGTCTACGGATCGGTTTCGTGTCCTCTCGATATGAGGTCTGGAATAGCCTCGACGGGAGCTCCCGAATTCTCACTCATCGGAGCGGGCTCCGTCCAGCTGGCGAAGCACTACGGGCTCCCGAGCGATGTTGGCGCGCAAAGCGATTCGAAGACGGTCGATGCGCAGACCACATATGAGAAGACCCAGTCTGCTCTGACGGCCGTGTTGGCGGGCGCGGATTTCGCCGAGCTGTTCATGGGTTCGACGGAGACATTCAACTGCTATTCGCCCATCCAACTGATAATAGACGACGAGATCGCCTCGAACGTGAGCAGGATCGCTCAAGGCATAGAGGTCAACGAGCAGACTCTCTCTGTCAATGTCATATCGAAGACCGGTCATCTGGGCAACTTCCTCAAGCAGAAGGAGACTCTGAGGCAATTCAAGAAGGAGCACCTTGCGGCGAAGCTGTCGGACAGGGCAACAAGACAGCAATGGATGGCATCGGGATCCAGAGACACGAATCAGCGTGCGAAAGAGCGCATGGCCGGACTCCTAGACTCCCACGCCCCCGAACCATTCGAGCCTGATGTGAGAAAGAGGATTGACTCCCTCCTATCGGAGTACAGCAAGGAATACAGTGTCAGCAAGCTCGAGAGGCTGGCCCACTGACCCTTTACTGACAGTTGCGCGTAGTCTGTTGAGAGGACTATATCCTCGACCCAATCAGGAAGAACGTTGGCAGGGTGCCTACGATGGCTATCACGAAAATCAGTATGACCGCGACGACGAAATGCCCGGTGATGAAAAGCGTCAGTGCCCCGTACGCCAGGAAGACGAGTGAGATGATCCAGACGGCTGTGAATGCCAAGGCTCTTCTCCCAGGAGAGCCGCCGATCCAGGGGAAATCGTTGAGGAAGTCGTCCTTTCCCGGTCCTCTCTGCATGTGCCTCTGCTGATGCTCGCTCGGAGGGCGACTCAGCAGCCAGGCGCCGCATTTCGGGCAGACGTTGTCTCTTTGGTTGAACCCTATTCTCCTGCCGCAACGAGGGCATCTCATCCGAGCATCTCCACGAGATGATATGGCGACACATGGCTAATCAATCATTGTATCTCGGACTCGCCATCTGTGGCTACTATACCGATTTCCATTCTTCGTTCGATTTTCAAGGACTCCAGTTCTGGCTCTCGACAGCGAGAAGCAGAATCATGTGGTAGAAACCTTTTTGTGGGCGTCAGGGCGATGGGTGCATGGTCGCGGGGGAGTTGAGCGGCCGGCGTGCGACGACTCTGAGTTGGTGCTAGATTTGCTCGACATATTCTACAACGGTGTCCTCCTGTCCCTTCTTCTTCTTTGGCTGCTCAGCGAGCGCCCGAATCGGTTTGGCAGGCTGATATCGTTTGCGAAGACTCATTCCACCAGCCTGGTGGGGGTTCTGTGGGCACTCTTCCTGACCTTCGCAGTTGCCTACTGTCTTTATTTCGACCAGCTCGCTGACATGCACGACATACCCAGTGCAGTGGATTCCGCGGTATTGAGTCAAAGCGGTGGTGTCAATCCGTACAACCACGACGTCGTTCCGAGATTCGAGGGAAAATACACTTCGCCTCCAACATGGTCTTTTGGCCCGTACAACTACCTATCGCTGGACCTCATTGTCTATTTCGGAATTCATGAATTGGCTGGTGGGCTGGGTATGCCAATCTGGTTCGTTGCAGCGAACCTGATGTTCTCCGCCATTGCGTTCATCATTCTGCAGGACATGCTTCAAGTGAAGTGGCGGTTCTTTGCTCCGATTGCCGGAGTCGCCATGCTGTTCTACTCATTCGACAATGCATCTCTGACATTTCTGTTGATAGTCGCATCGATGTATCTCTACTCGACGCTCAAATCTAACAACGGAAGCGTTGCGACGATTGTACTTGGATTAGCGATCATGACCAAGATATATGCGATCATCCCGTTCGTCGTCTTTGTCATGTACGAGCTCCAGCTCCGAGCTCAACTGAGGGACTGGCGAGTGTTTGCAAGAGTCTCGGCCAGTGTTGGCGTGAGCGGCGTAGTAGCGACAGGATTGATGTTGCCATTCGGGATAGGCAACGTTGTGAATTCTGCAGTACTCTTCCACTTGAACGCTGGAGCTCGGGTAGGCACATCATCCGGTGGCACGTTCCTCTCGGAGTTGCCATTGTCCGACTCCATGTCCACGATCATAAGCGTGGCCTTGGTCCTGATCTCTGTCATCGCTGCATTGAGATTGAAAAGCCTCAATAATCGGATGCTGCTCGCCTCCTTGGTCCTCCTCCTTGTCGTTTCGAAAAGCAGTCAGGCGTTGCTTGTTGTTCCGGGACTCTTCCTCGTGCTGAGAATGAGAGAAGCCTATCTGGCTAGGAGGGCCCTGCGAGGAGAAGCGCCTGCGCCTCTAATCTCTCTGTGGGATGTATTCAAGTTCCGGACCTAGGCAGGGTGCAAGGCGGACTATCTCGTTTCATCTGTCTCCGGTCGTCTCTTCTACTGCTTCTTGCTCGGCCTTCCCTTCCGATGCCTCTTGATGTGTTCCTTTACTTTCCGGTTCTTGCTTCTTGGCAATTTCAAATACGAGATCGTCACAACCCCCTGGTACGCCTCTCAAACGCTTCGCTTCCATAAGTTCTTTTGCTGCGCGCCGCCCAAGGATGCTTCTGTCGATTTGAGTATTTACAC
>Ga0315268_10005899_pt1 | contig 13086 bp, 13 predicted proteins | sample C1_top_MG_FD_204535 | JGI IMG/M metagenome (GOLD analysis project Ga0315268, IMG submission 204535) | Sediment microbial communities from Yellowstone Lake, YNP, Wyoming, USA - C1_top | ecosystem: Environmental > Aquatic > Freshwater > Lake > Sediment | place: USA: Wyoming | collected 2017-08-01 | reverse complement strand
GAAGCCGGCCAGCCCGATTCCACCGAGTTGCTGCTGCACCATGCGCGCGTCGTGGTCGGGCGCGCCAAAAAGATTTTTGCCGCGCCCATTGCAGCAGCACAGACAGCCGCCGTAAATCGTCGTCCCCGCCAATTGCGGCAGCGCGCGCTGAAGCAGTTCGCTCATGTCCTCGTTTGCCGCCGCCGCGTCGCGCCGTTGGAATTGAATCGTCTGGCCCGCGCGCGGCAGCGCGCCCACCGCCAGCATGCCGGATTGCGGATCACCACCCAGTAGATTGCGCACAAGAAAATCGCCGCGATGAAAATCTTCGAGATATTCATTCACGACCAACCCGATGAACAAATTGCCGCGCGCCTGGCGTTGTTCCTTCGCCGAGAGTTTGTTCACGGTATCCGCCAACACAGCATACGCGGGGCGATTGCCGATCTGGTGAATCAGGTTTTGTTCCACGCGCGTGAGCGTCCACGTGTCGCCGATGGGCGTGCAACCTTGCGAAATGACGCCCGTGAGCTTCACGTCGCCGCCCACGGAAATGCCCACACCACCTTCCTCGAAAACCTCCCCGTTCAAGTAAACCTGCGTCGTCTGATCGCTGAACACGCCGCTCGCCAGACCGCCGAACACCGGCGACGGCGCGTAGGCCTCGTTCCAGCCGCGCAGCCACGATTCGGCGTCGAGGTGAAACGGGTCAATGAAGGCGAGCCAGCCGTTGGTCGCGTTCGACAGCACGCCGGTTTCGAGCTGCCAGAAACCCGGGCCGTTGGCTTCCTCGACTTGTGATTGTGCGAAATGAACGCCTGCCAATTTCGCCCCGGGCAGCGCGTAAAGCGCGAGGACCAGGCCATTGTCGCCTTCGAGTTCCCGGTCACCGACGATAAGACTCTGGCTCGAACAGCCGGCCAGCAATGGCACCTGCGCATGGACGCGGATAATTTCCAAAACCTGTTTCGCCTGCGGAAAAAAGGCGGGGGACATGAACACCAGTCCGAGCGAAACTTCCGGCGCGCGTAGTTGCCGACGCAAATCCCCGGCCCACTGCTGAAGGCCGGCTTCGTCGAAGCCCTTGCCCCAATGCGCCGCAATAGAAAATTCACTGTTCACACTACCAAGTTAATGGCGCGGCGAAGGTTTGCAAACTGCAACTATACGGAGCGCGGACCGCTGGGTTCGCGCGATCAGCTTTCAGTGAGTGGTTGAGACTCGGGGCGATGGCGACTCGCGGACTTGGCCGCCCGCATTCTTACTCTCGTCACGCCATCGGCGCGTGTTTGATTTTGCGCTGACGGCTAAAGGCCAGCCATTCTTATGGCTGCCTCATTACTTCAACTCCGCCTCGTGGAATTCCTTCCAATCATCGAGATTGTTGAGATTCACGGCGTCCTTCGGCGTGCTCGAGTCGTCAGGCAGGCCGTTGGCGCTGAGGATCGCCTTACGCGTGGTGGCGTCGTGGTGGTAGCCGCGGATGGCGGCGTTGAGTTTTTCGATTGAAGCTTTGTCCAGCTTGGTGCCATTCTTTTTGACCCAGGCCTCGAAGTGCGGATAAGTAGGCTTGCTGTTCTTGACGAAGCCGAGAACCGCGTCGCGCTGGAGGCCGAGGCCATCAATGACCATCTGATCGTAGCCTTTGCCCGCGCCCGGATAGCCCGGCGCCAATTTGCCAATTGCCTCCAGTGAAGTTTTGAGCCAAAGCCGCGGCAAGTGCAGCACGCCGAGGGGGCCGGCCACGCCAGAACTGATGAGAGGGACAATCGTGTTCATAGATATTTCGGTCTTTTTGAGTGGGTTGACGGTGCGAGGTTAGGCGGAGTTGACCATTGGTCAACGCAATTTCAAAGCGCGAAGCTCAAGGCTGCCAACCGTCGCACACGCCGCTACTGGGGACTTTCCACGCGTGGCCAAGATTGTCGCGTTTCCGCCACGCGATGACGGCCATGCCGCGAAAGTGTTTGGGCTTGGCCCGTCCCAAGCCAAACGGCACGACCGCTTTCAGATTTTCCTTCCTGCCCCTTTGGATGCGATGGGAGGAAATCAATTCGGGGGCCGCCATTTCTTCAGCGCGCGGCGCCAGCACTTTTCAATTTGCTCCCGCAAGACTTTCGCTTCTTCCCAACTGCCAGGAAACGCGTGCAGATTGTAGCCGAGCCAGAGCGGGCCCATTTCCGGCACGGCAATAAACTCGCGCCCGGGCGTGGCGGCGGCGAGCCAGGTTTCCATCACCTTTTCCATGAACGGAACGAAGTCGAGAAACTCCGGCGTCAAGCGCCCGCGCCCATCCGTTACGGGCACCTGGCAGTGATGGCCGTTGAATGGACGGAAATGAAACTGCTGCGCAAGTTGAACCAAATCCAGCCGTACGCCAAGCCTTGGCCAGAACGGCGCGAACAAATGCTTCACCACGGCGATGTGCGAGTAGTCCCACGTCATTGGGAGCAATTCGCCCGTCACTTTTTCATAGCCATCCGCGAGCGCGTAAGTTTTCTCCGGCGTTTCGGTGCAGGTGTCGCGATGGACTTCGATAGCGGCCTTCAACCCGAGTTTCTGGCTTTCTGCGATCATCTTTCGCGCAAGCCGGATCGCGACGGGCGTGGGCGTGCCGTGATCGCCGAGTTGCACGTTGACGTGGAGCGCGCCGGCATCTTGCTGCGAACGCAGCAATGAAGCGAACTCGCGCGGATTCCCCGAAGAAACATACCCAACGCGCATCAAGCCGAGCTTGTCCGCCAGATTTGCGTGCTTGGGTGTGAGTCGGGTGGTGAAGCCGTCAAAGCCCGCGTCCTTTACGGCGCGCAGCTTGCGTTCAAGCGGCCATTCGCGCGCCTTCGAAGGATGCCAGACCAGCGTCCACAGATTGGCGATGTGGCGCAAGACGGGCTTGGGAGCGGGTGTGCTCATGTTGTAGGGATGGCAAGGACGGCAGTTTCGGCGGGTTGTTCTTTTTCGGCGGCGGCGGTTTCCGCATCGCCCTCGCCGGCCCGTTTCGGCCAGATGTGAAACCCGCCGTGGTTTTGCAGGGTAACTTCCCATGTGCCCCAGATGCCCTTGCCCTCGCGGAAGCCGCGGTAGAAAACGGCGTGCGCACCGACGTAGCTCTTCGTCCACGAACATTCCAGCGCCTTCGCGTCGTAAGTGCCGTGAACTTTGAAGCGGCCAATGTCGTCGTTACCGTCGCCGCTGAGCCGGCTGTTTGCAAAAGTGAGGTCCAGATCCATGCGGTGTTTGTCCTTCGGGCTGTAATTGTAAAAGCCCGTCCACGGACCGGATGGAAATAAATCGTGTGTCACGCGGTACTTTGTACCGCGAACGGAAACAACTCCAAGCACCAAGAGCGAGTGGCCAGCAACTATTTCATTTGCCCCGCCTCCATAGCCAACGAGGCCGTTTAATCGATTTTAGTGCTTCTCCCGCAGCCTCGAAGAACGAAACTGCTTCTTTGAAACGTTCCGGTGGAACATAGCTCCTGACCCAATCCAGTGCGGCAGCGGGAAGATAAATTCGAAATGGCGTTTCATAATCTACTACGACAACCATGCCCCAGTTGCTCACCGAAACCGTGCGGATGCTCGACCAGGGGATAAGACAAGGAATGCGGCGTGCAAAGAACGGATAAACACATAACCCTTCTTGAGCCAAATGTACATGGAATCCCCTCTCGTAATTGCAGTTACCAACATCCCCAGAGCGGTGCTTGTACGATTCGCCAACCATGTGAACCTCCGTCATCGGAAATTGCACCGCAATCGTACTCCACCCGCTCTGCTTCCGAGTAACTGCATTGAAACCCCAAACCCAGACGAAAGCAAAGGCCACCATGCCCATACCGAACAAGCCAAGCTTCATTGGCGTCTCCAGCACGATTGCCGCAAACAGTTGTTCGTAGATCTTCATGGAATCGACCTGTGCCATTCAGCCAACGTCAGCGTGCATTTGGGCCGACATTCTACCGTCGCCCAATGAGGCCAGCGGCAAAAACATCGCTCTCCAACGAGGGTCTTCAGCTTTCAGCCGCTTTGCCCCGGTCTTTGAACGTGAGTTCGGCAATGCCTGACTTGTCCAGTTCACCAAAGCCATCCTTCACCATGCGGTCGTATTGTTTCTTGGTCGCGGCGGCGAGCGGGAGATTCAGGCCCTGTTCCTTGCCCAGCTTGAGCGCGATGCCGGAATCCTTCGCGGCGAGGGCGGCGGAGAAAAAGCAGGAATGGTCGCGGTTCTGCATGTCCTCGCCGTCAGTTTGGAGGACGCGTGAGTTGGCGCCGGTTTGGGAGAAAACTTCGCGGAGCATCGCGAGGTCGAGTCCGAGCGCGGCGCCCAAGCCCAGCCCTTCGGCCAGGCCGGCGGTGTTGATGTTCATGACCATGTTGACGAGCGCCTTGACCTCGGCGGCTTTGCCAGCGGGGCCGATGTGGCGGAGCAACTGGCCTTCGTTGCTGAGCTTCACGAGGATCGGTTTGGCTCGCTCGAAGACTTCCGGTTTGCCGCCGATCATGAGATAAAGTGTGCCCTGCCGCGCCTGGGTGATGCTGGAAGCCATGCAGGCTTCGAGCGAACTCGCGCCCTTGGCTTCGCATTTCTGTTCGACCCACATGTGAACCGACGGCGAGACGGTGGCGCAATTGATGAAAATTTTTCCCTTGGCGCGCGACAGCAGGCCGCCGCCGAAGATTTTCTTCATCGCCTTGTCGTCGCTGACGACGGTGATGATAACGTCCGACAGTGCGGTGACGACCTTCAACTGGTCGGCAGCCACGCAACTTAGTTCCTGCGCAAGGGTTTGCGCCGCGGTGGTGTTCACGTCATAGACGGCAGCGATGGGATAGCCACATTCCTTCAGCCGGCGGGCCATGTTGGCGCCCATGCGTCCGACTCCGACGAATCCGATTTTGTCTGGCATAATTTTTGGATGGTTCAGGTTTCGTTCTGTTCACATTGTAAATCTACGACGCTTCATTAACAGACCGTTCGGCACCGGGCTGAAAGCCGGCGTTTCCGATGGACAATGCGCTGGAGGTTGAGCCTGGGTCCAACCCGGCTCAACTCTTTTTCTCCGCGTTGGGGCGGCTGCCGAGTTCTTTGGTCATCACCCCGATTTCCCGCCCGCCTTTGAAGCCGACGTAAAAAATCAGAAAGCCATACCAGGCAATCGAGGCGAAAATCATCACCGTCCAAAAAATGAGATAGAGGTTCATGGTGTTTTCTCCGTTGCGGTTTTCTGCGGTGCCCGCGAAAGCAGCGAGCCAACAATCATTCCGGCGAACGCCAGTCCGAACGACGACGCCCCCGCAGCTTCGGGATTGATGGCTTTTGCCTTGGGCCACCACTGGTTGAAGTGCATCAGCCACTCTTGCACGACCGATGGCGTGGCCGCTGGGTGCAGCCCCAGGTGTTGCGCTTTCACGACAAGAAGATTCCAGACCAAAAACGTGATCGGCCCGACGGCGCCCAGCACCAGCGCGGCGTAGGCGCCTTTGGAAGTGGCGCGCGGCCAATACAGCCCCGCCACCAGCAGCGTGAACACGCTGGCAAGGTAGATGTTGCCCGTGACCGCGAGGTAATCCCACGCATTGCCAGGCATTTCGTACCACAGGCCGTAGAACAAGAGGAACACGCCGATCGCCAGCACCAGCCCTCGCGTGATGAACAGCCGCATGGCGGGCGACAACGGCTTCTTCACGCAGGGCGAGATCAGATCGTTGTAAATCACCGTGGCCCACGTCAACAGGTAGCCACTGTCGGTGGACATCTCCGCCGCCAGCGCCGCGGCCAGCAGCAAACCAATGAAGCCGGTCGGTAACAAGATGCCCAAGTAGGCCGGCGTCGCGCGCAAACTTGCTTGGTTTTCCGGCAAGCCTTGTAATTCCGCGGGCAGCCCGCCGTGTTGCGAAAAATAGACCAGCGCCGCCGCGCCCCAGAGTCCGGGCAACGCAAATCGCCCGACAAAATAAAACGCTGTCCGGCGGTACATTTTCTTGGCGGTCGCCTCGTCGCGGGCCGAGAGCACGCGGGCAATTTGTGTTTGCCACGTCGTGACGCAGGCGATCTGGAAAATCAACTGCCACAGAACGTAACCCCAGCCAAAATTGCTCTCATGCAGCGGATTGAACGGATGTGCCTTGAGCGTCTGGGCCGCTCCGGCAGCCCCGCCATCCCAACAATGCCACAGGCCGTCCACCAGATTGCCCCAGCCGAAACTCCAGATCACCAGGATCGAGGTCACGACAATCCCGGCTCCCTTCACGATGAATTGAATGTAGTCGGTTACCAAAACAGACAACATTCCACCGAGCACTGTGTAGAGCAGAATCATGCTGAGCAGGATCGTCATGACCCATTCGAGCCACGCCGCCGGCATGCCGGTGGCCGACACGAGAAACTCCCCGCCCAACCGAAGAAAAATCCCCATGTTCAACACCCCGCCCATTACGATGAACAAACCCGCGAGCCAGCGGACCTTTATGCCGAACCGCTTCTCAAACAATTCCGGAATCGTCATGACTCCCGCCCGGCGCAGCGGCCCGATCACAAACCCGGTTCGGCCCACCGAGTACATCGCGATCGCCATGAGCACCCCGATTGTCGCACCGGCAAAACCCTTCGTGTATCCGAGTTGCGCGGTGTACATGACCGTGACCAGACCCAGTTCCGTGGCGGCCAGCGAGGCGATGCCCAGGTTCAGGTCCATTGCCCGCCCGGCAATCGCGAAGTCCTCGACACCACGCACGAAGCGTCGCATCCAGATTCCCGCCGCCATGCAACCGACGAGGTAAACGATGATGATGATCCAATCGATGAGTGCGAGGTGCATCAGGAGGTGGCGGGTTGAAAGTTAAGGGTTGAACGAATCATTTTATGCCCTTGGTCAGCAGTTCGATGGAATAAAGCGACGTGCGCGCGGTGATGAACAACGTCTTGCCGTTCTTGCCGCCGAAACTCAAGTTCGCCGGCGTTTCAGGCATGAGAATTTTCCCAATCAACTTCCCGTCCGGCGCAAAAATGTGAACGCCGTCGCCCGCGCTCGAAAAAATCCTGCCCTTGGCGTCGCAGCGGATGCCATCGGGCACGCCTTGGTCAATCTCACAGAACACCGAGCCGCCCGTCACCGTGCCATCCTTTTGCACGTCAAACATGCGGATGTGCCGCGGCTTGCCGGAGTCCGCGACGTAAAGCTTCCCTTCGTCCGGCGAGAAGCAGATGCCATTGGGCTTGTCGAAATCCCTTGCGAGCACGGTCAGCGCCTTCGTCTTCGGGTCGAAGCGGAACACAAAGCAACCTTCGTAATCGTGTGGTTTTCCGCCAAGTCCGTAGTCCGGGTCCGTGAACCACACTGTTCCGTCCGATTTCACCGCAACGTCGTTTGGCGAGTTGAATTTCCTGCCGTCGTACCGATCCACGAGTGTTCGCAATGTGCCGTCCTTTTCAAGCCGGCTCACCCGCCGGCCGCTGTGCTCGCAGCTTACGAGCCGGTCTTGACGGTCCACGGTGTTGCCGTTGGCGTTGTAGCTGGGCTTGCGAAAAGTCGTGAGTCCTTCTTTTGGCGTCCATCGCTTGAGTTCGTCCGAGGGAATGTCGCTGAAAACCAGGTAGCCGCATTCTCGCGCCACCCACACTGGCCCCTCCGAGAATTTCATTCCCGTGACGAGCTTTTCCAGTTTTGCGCCCGCCGGAACAATTGTTTTGAAGATCTCTTCATCGCGAATGTCAAATTCCGCTGCGTTCGTGAGACGAAGTGAATACAAAAGCAGAAACGCAGCGATAGTCGTCGTGTGGCAAATGGACTGACGCGGCATTCGCTCGGGCTTATGCATGGGCGGAGTAAGCTCTTAACAGGAAGCTTTTGGGCCGTCACTGAAAAAATACGCAAAACTCCTTCGCTTAAAACGGATCAAGGACGTTTTCAAGACTTCCGACGACTCCAAGGCTTCCAACCCAGTTGCCCAGGAGCGCAAGCCACCACGCACGCCCGACATCACGCCTCTGCGTGGTATAACGCACATCTGTTTTCTGATGGAATCAGCGAGCCGATTCATTCATCATAACTACGCTATTACAACGTTGATAAATTTTATGGCAAAGAAAAATAGGGCTTTGTTGAAAACCGTTGAGTTGTCTTACGGATTGGCCAAAGAGCGCTATGCCGCGCTCGGCGTGGACACTGATAAAGTCCTCAAGCAACTCGCCAAAGTGCCCGTCTCTTTGCACTGCTGGCAGGGCGATGATGTGGGTGGGTTTGAGAATTTCGGCGGCGCGCTCACCGGCGGCATCGTTGCCTCAGGCAATTATCCCGGCAAGGCGCGCACGCCGGATGAACTTCGCGCCGATGCCGCCAAGGCGCTGTCGTTGATCCCCGGCAAACGTCGCTTCAATCTCCACGCGTTCTACGGCGAGTTCGGCGGCAAGCGCGTTGATCGCAATGAAATCGAGCCGCGCCATTTCAATACTTGGATCGCGTGGGCGAAGTCGTTGGGCATCGGATTGGATTTCAATCCAACGTGTTTCTCGCATCAAAAGTCAGCCGATGGTTTCACGCTGTCGCATCAAGACAGGGGAATCCGCCAGTTCTGGATCGAGCATTGCCAGGCCAGCCGCGAAATCGGCGCGGTGATGGGCCGGGCGCTCGGTTCTCCAGCCGTGACCAACGTCTGGATTCCGGACGGCATGAAGGACACACCCGCTGACCGGCGCGGCCCGCGCGAGCGTTTGGAGGAATCCCTCAATGCTGTTTTCACTAAAAAACTCAGCCCAAAACACAACCTCGACGCGATTGAAGGCAAGCTCTTCGGCATTGGCGCGGAGAGTTACACCGTGGGTATGCACGAATTTTACCTAGGCTACGCGGTGAAGCATCAAACGCTCGTCTGCCTCGACGCCGGCCACTATCACCCTACTGAAAACATGGCCGACAAAATCTCCTCCGTGCTGTGTTTTGTGCCGGAAATTCTTCTGCACGTCAGCCGGGGGGTGCGTTGGGACAGCGATCACGTCGTGACGTTGACCGACGAGTTGAATGCCATCGCGCAGGAGCTGGTGCGTGGTGATTATCTCAGCCGCACGCACATCGGCCTGGACTTTTTCGACGCGAGCATCAACCGCATCGCCGCGTGGACCATCGGCGCCCGCAACATGCTCCGCGCGCTTTGTATCGCGATGCTCGAACCGCACGCCCAGTACAAGCAGCTCGAACGCGAAGGCGATTACACCTCGCGCCTCGCGTTGATGGAGGAAGCCAAGACGCTGCCGTTCGGCGCGGTCTGGGATTACTACTGCCTCAAACAGGGCGTGCCCGTCGGCGAAAAGTGGCTTGCCGAAGTGAAGAGTTACGAAAAGAATGTCCTGAGCAATCGGAAATAATTCCCAACCCAAAATTCAATCCACCAAAGCATGAATCCCTTCCTCGGCGTGTTTTTCCACTGGCTCGGCGGCCTGGCCTCCGGGAGTTTTTATGTGCCCTACAAAGGCGTGAAAAAATGGTCTTGGGAAACCTACTGGCTCGTTGGCGGGTTTTTCTCGTGGATCATTTGTCCCGTTTTCCTGGCGTCCCTGTTGACCAACGACCTTTTCGGCGTGCTCAAGCAGCAATCCACCAGCACCCTGTGGTGGGCGTATTTCTTCGGCGCGATGTGGGGGTTCGGCGGGCTGACTTTCGGGCTGACGATGCGCTATCTCGGCATGTCGCTGGGCATGGGCGTGGCGCTGGGTTATTGCGCGGCCTTCGGCACGCTGCTGCCGCCGATCTTCAAGCTGTTCATCCCGACGATTCCTGTGGCCGAAACCATTTCCCAGATTGCCGCGACCACCCCGGGCAAAATCACCTTGCTCGGGGTTTTTGTTTGTCTCGCGGGTATCGCGGTGGCGGCTTACGCGGGTTTGACCAAGGAACGGGAAATGCCGGAGGCCGAAAAGAAGAAGGCCATCAAGGAGTTCAACTTCACCAAGGGGATTCTGGTGGCGACCTTTTCCGGCATCATGAGCGCGTGCTTCTCGTTCGCGTTGACGGCGGGCAAGCCAATTGGTGAAACCTCGGCTTTAGCCGGCACTTCCACGCTTTGGACCGGCCTGCCGAAACTTGTCGTCGTTTTGCTTGGTGGTTTTACCACGAACTTCATCTGGTGTGTGCTGCTGAACATCAAGAACCGCACCGCCTACCAGTACCTCGCCTCGCACGTTCACCAGGAACACGCGCACCACGGTGGTGCGGGTAGTGGTGAACGCGCCCCGGCACAAACCGGAGCTAGCATCGCTCCGAGCGATCTCAAGATTCCGGTTGTCAGCAACTACTTGTTCTCTGCTCTGGCGGGCACGTGCTGGTATTTCCAGTTTTTCTTCTACACGATGGGAGAAACCCAGATGGGCAAGTTTGGGTTCGCTTCGTGGACGCTGCACATGGCGAGCATTATTATTTTCAGTACGATGTGGGGGTGGATTTTCCACGAATGGAAAGGTTCGAGCAAGAAGGCGCACAGACTCATCGCCGGTGGTATCGCTATGCTGATTTTCTCCACTATCATCATCGGCTACGGGACTTACCTTAAAGGTCAGGCCGGCGGAAACTAGACACCACTTCCGCGCAGCGTGTACCCCTATGCCTGGTTCGGAATTCGGGTTTGTCTCCAATCACTCCCGCCCGCGCGCATTTTCCGACGTCTCCTGTTATTCGAGCCTTCCTGTTCTTTCCTGCCTACCTGGGCCTGCGCACGATAACCTCGATTGGGGCCTTGTTCTTGGCAATCAGGTTCGCGGGCAGTATGCCGCGCCAGTTTACCCCCGGATAAATCACCGCACCGCGTCCGATGATGCTGCCTGGGTTGAGCACGCTGTTGCAGCCAACTTCCGCTCCATCGCCAATCAGCGCTCCAAACTTGCGCAGGCCAGTGTCAAATGGCGTGCCTTCCATTTCCACTGTGATATTGCCGGGCAGGGATTTGAAGTTGGACAGGATCACCCCCGCCCCAAGGTGCGTCTTGTAGCCTAGGATGGAGTCGCCCACATAGTTAAAGTGAGGTGCAATCGCTTCGTTGAACAGGACTGCGTTTTTTATTTCGCTCGAGTTGCCCACCACGCAACCGTCTCCAATGATGACATGCTCGCGGATGTAGGCGTTGTGCCGGATTTGGCAGTTGCGCCCGATGATGGCCGGCCCTTTGATCATCGCTCCCGCCTCAACGACCGTGCCTTCGCCGATGAATACCTTCTCGCCCACGAATGCGACGCCTTCGCTTTTGTTGCGGATTGAGGATTTTATGTTGGCTTCGATGTAGGCTTTGATTTTCTTCAGCGCCTCCCAGGTAAACTCCACTCGTTCAAACAAGGCCGCATGCGCGGTTTGTTTCAGATCAAACAGGTCGCTCGGCTTGAACATATTCCTATTTTAGGGCCGCGATTGCGCCTGTCTGTATTTTTCTTCCTGTGCGGGGCGGCAGCATTCGTTTAAGCTTCTTTGGCTTTTGACACTAACGCGATGCCCGGCCCACGTTCCGATGCGCACGATTTACTTCGATTACAACTCAACCACTCCGCTGGATCCGTCCGTGCGCGAGGCAATGCTGCCGATCCTCGAAGTTTCCTGGGGCAATCCCTCCTCTGTTCATCACGTCGGCCGCCGCGCCCGGGCAGTGCTTGACGATGCCCGTGACAGGGCTGCGCGTGTTCTGGGCTGCAAACCCAGTGAAATCATTTTCACGAGCGGAGGCACCGAGAGTATTGCGCTGGCTATTTTCGGCACGGCCCGTCTGCTCAAGGAGAAAGGCCGCCACATTATCACGTCCGCCATCGAGCATCACGCGGTGCTGTCGAGTTGTGAATATCTGGCGAAAAAGGAGGGTTTTGAACTCACGATCCTGCCGGTGGATCGCGAAGGATTCGTTTCGCCGGACGCGCTAAAATTGGCGATTAGAAAGGACACCGTCCTGGTTTCTGTAATGGCGGCCAACAATGAAATTGGCACGATTCAGCCGGTTGCGGAGTTGGGTTCGATTTGCAGGGAACGCGGTGTTTGCTTTCACGCGGATGCCGTGCAATGGTTCGGAAAGGAACCGTTTGCGGGCATTCACCAGTTCAATGCCGATCTGGTTTCTGTGTGCGCCCACAAGTTTCATGGTCCGAAAGGTGCGGGCATGCTCTTTGCTCGGTCGCCGCTGCTGCCTGACCCTATTCTTTGGGGCGGCGGCCACGAGAATGAACGGCGCGCCGGCACGGAAAACCTCGCAGCAATTGCAGGTCTGGTTTGCGCGCTTGAGCGGTTCGTTTGTGTGCCGGTATTTTGCCGGGCGCAACTTAATCCCTTGATGCTCCGGTTGCGTGAGTTTGTAGGACGCTTGCCAGGAGTTATTCTGGTTGGCTCGCGCTCACGGTGTCTGCCCAATACGGTCTCTTTTGTGGTCGAAGGGGCCGAAGGGATTTCGCTTCTCGCCGGATTGGATATCGAAGGTGTCTGTGCCTCCAGTGGCGCGGCGTGTTCGGCTGGTTCACTTAACCCTTCACACGTAGTTAAAGCGCTTGGATTCGACGACGAATTATCAAGGTCTCTGATCCGTTTCTCTCTGGGTCGCGATTCCTCACTGGACGAGGTGGATTTCGTTGTGTCCTTGCTGCCGGAAATGTTGCATCGTTTAAGAAGTCACCCATAACCTACCAATGGCTTGTGAAGTGTTTGTGAGAACAGTCAACAATCCTTACAATTTAATTTTTTTGGCTGGTGTTAATCATCTCATCAGCTTTTTAATTATTTGTAAGTTGTTCGGCGACCTTGACATATTAATCTATAGGCTTTATTCACTGCCCTTAATAGTGATACTGACTCTTGAGAACCTTGGTATATTAAGCAAATCATGAACCTCACCATCGCGAAGGATCAAATCCTAAACGGTCTGCAGGCAGTCCAGAATGTAGTCAGCACGCGCACAACCCTGCCTATTCTGTCCAATGTCCTGATGCGGGCAGAAGGAAACCGCTTGGAGTTCACCGCGACCGATCTTGATGTGACCATTGCTTGCGGCGTGGAGGCGCAAGTAAAGAAAGGGGGCGCTTCAACTCTGCCAGTGAAGAAACTTTTTGGTATAGCCAGAGAGTTGGGTGGTGGTGAAATAGACCTCGAAG
>Ga0315268_10005898_pt1 | contig 13086 bp, 13 predicted proteins | sample C1_top_MG_FD_204535 | JGI IMG/M metagenome (GOLD analysis project Ga0315268, IMG submission 204535) | Sediment microbial communities from Yellowstone Lake, YNP, Wyoming, USA - C1_top | ecosystem: Environmental > Aquatic > Freshwater > Lake > Sediment | place: USA: Wyoming | collected 2017-08-01 | reverse complement strand
GGCAAACTTCAATATACGTATGTGGTGGTCGGCTGGGTGCCGTCCTCCAAATTGGAAGCCCTTACGCAGGAACTAAAACTGGCCTCCAAAAATATCCTGATCGACGGCAACCCATCCAAACGGTTGGGGATGCAGAACCTGAACATTCCCATTTCACTGCAAAACCCCGGCATACTGGGTTCGTTCCAACAATTGGTCACCACTTATGGACGTCCGCGGTACGAGGAATTGGATCCGACAGTCCTGATGGCGATCACCTTCCCCCTGCTGTTCGGGGCGATGTTTGGCGATGTTGGCCATGGATTGGTGCTGGCCCTGTTTGGCCTGCTCCTGGCCAGCCGCAAGGTACCGGCGCTGCGGAGCATGTCGGGACTTGGGATCGTTGTGGCGGCTTGCGGCTTTTCCGCGACCCTGTTCGGTTTCCTGTATGGAAGCATATTTGGCTATGAAAACGTGATCCGGGCCATCTGGCTTCAGCCAATCCATCATATTACCCAGATCCTGGCGATCGCCATCGGCGGCGGGATCATATTGCTCAGCCTGGGATTCCTGCTCAATATCCAGAATGCATGGCGCGCGCGCGATTGGGCGCGTCTGTTCTTCGATCCGAACGGGGTGGCCGGTCTCACCCTGTACTGGTCCCTGTTGGGTCTGGCGGCTGCCAGTTTTGTACATGGTTTCCCGGTGCCCCGTCTGGTATTCATCATTCTGGCTGCTGCAGGCGGCCTGGCTGTGATGTTCTCGGAGCTGCTGAAACACCTGGTCGAGGGTCATCGTCCGCTGTTCGAAGGCGGCATGGGCATGTTCCTTTTTCAGTCAGCCGTCGAGCTCTTCGAGAAATTAATAAGCTTCCTGAGCAACAGTCTGTCTTATGTGCGTGTCGGCGCCTTTGCCGTGGCTCATGCAGGCCTGAGTTCCGCCATCTTTATTTTGGCAACCCTGGTCGGCCCGGATAAAGGCGCGGGCTATTGGGTGGTGGTGGTCCTGGGGAACCTGTTCATTGTGGGCTTCGAAGGGTTGATCGTCGGCATTCAAACCATGCGCCTGGAGTATTACGAATTCTTCAGCAAATTCTTCCTGGGAGGTGGGATGGCGTATATACCCCTGTCGCCCTTGCCTGCTGGAGAAGAGTAACGATCAGCATTCAGCCCGGAACTTCATGGACCATGGTCAACAACCCCTGGGTTGGAAACGCAATAAAAGTCATCAAAAAAATATAATAGGAGATCCTTACCATGCTCAAAATCGTTGTTGCAATGTTTGCAAGCATCCTACCAATGATTCCGATCATCGTTTATTTCCTGTACCGGCGTACGGATAATCCCACGGGCGTCACGAGAAATCTTCTGCTTGGGATGAAGGCTTTCAATATCGTGGTTGGATTGATGGCGGCCGGGCTTGGACTTGCCTGGCTGGCGTCACCATCGGCGGTCATGGCGGCCGGATCGCTCCCACAGGCGGCGACCGGCGGCGATCCCTACGCATCACTTGCGGCAGCCATCTCGACCGGCCTGGCCACCGTCGGCGCGGGTATTGCCGTAAGCGGTACAGGTGCAGCGGCGGTGGGTGCCATCGCTGAAAAACCGGAGGCGTTCGGCCGGTCACTGATCTTTGTCGGTCTTGCCGAAGGCATCGCCATCTACGGTCTCATTATTGCCTTCCTGGTCCTGAACCGATAGGCTTCCAATGAAGATCCTGGTAGTTGGAAATGAAGAGGCCGTATTAGGCTTCTCATTGGTCGGGGTCCATGGCAAGGTGGTTAATTCCGCCGCCGAGGTTAACCTGGCGCTCGATGAAGCCCTGGCGAATGCCGAGGCGGGCATCGTCCTCGTCACCCAGGAGGCGGCCGGACTTATCGAAGCCAGGATGGACCACCTTAAGCTGCGAAGCACTGTTCCGCTGGTCGTCGAGATTCCGGGACCGAAAGGCGTCGGAGCGGACCAGCCCACGTTGAATGAAATTGTGCTTCGGGCCATAGGAGTTAAATTCTAGATAATCCTCCTCCGGCAGCGATCTGCCGGGGATGATTGGATCGGGATGTGTACTCATGAAATCAACGGATGAAGACGTTAAGGTGCTTTCGCGTGCGGTATTAAGTGATGCGCATACGGACGCCGAGGAAAGCCTGACCAGCGCCAAAACCAGGGCAGATGAGATCCGCAAACAAGCCATGGAACAGGCGGCAGCTGAGCGTGCCCGGGTGCTGGAGAAGGCATCCCTGGAGGCGGAACGCGTACGCAGCCAGGCGATCGCGACCACCCAATTGAAGGCCAGGACCCTGCAGTTGGAACAGCGCGAAAAACTGCTCGAAAGTGTTTTTGAAACCGTACTGCAGAGACTGCCTACAGTACAAAAAAGCACCGATTTTGAAAAGACCGCACACCTGCTTTTGCGGGAAGCCCTGGTCCAACTCGGCGCCAAAAAGGCCGTGGTCCGTGCGGACGAAACCACCAGAAAATTCATCACTTCCGCCGTCATGGATAAGGTCGCAAAAGAGCTGAACATTCAAGTACATGCCGGTGAAACGCTCAAGCAGGGCACCGGCGTGAGCGTGGAAACGGAAGACGGCCACCGCCAGTATGACAATACACTCGAGACCCGGCTCCGACGAATGCAGGATACCCTGCGCTCGCCGGTCCATCACATCCTGATGGGAGAGTCTTTATGAGCGAACAGATCGGGAGAGTCACCTGGATCAATGGGCCGGTGGTGCGCGCCCAGGGATCCCGCAATGTGAACATGCTGGACCTGGTGGAAGTGGGGGAGGATCAACTGGTGGGCGAAGTCATTGGCATGGTGGGGGACGTCATTACCATCCAAGTATATGAAGAGACGTCCGGAATGAGGCCGGGAGCGCCCGTATACACGACCGGCCTGCCGCTTTCGGTCGAACTGGGGCCGGGTCTGCTGCGCAGCATATTTGACGGTGTCCAGCGTCCGCTTCCGGTGATCGAGATGCGGACCGGGTCCTTCATCAGCCGCGGCATGCACCTCGATCCGCTTTATCGAAAGGACCGCTGGAATTTCACACCCAAACTCAAGGTCGGTGAGATTGTCAGCGGCGGGATGATCCTGGGTACCGTCCCTGAAACAGAGGCTTTGGAACACCGCGTCATGGTCCCGCCCAATGTGCACGGGACGTTGACCTGGGTCGCACCTGAAATGCAGTACACCATCGATGAACCCATCGCCCGCGTGCGGACGGATGCCGGTGAACAGGAATTGACCATGCTGCAGCACTGGCCTGTGCGAAGGGCCCGCCCTTATAAATCCCGGCAGGGGAAGGCCGAACCGTTGATCACAGGGCAGCGCGTGCTGGATACGTTCTTCCCGCTGGCCAAGGGCGGTACAGCCGCCATCCCCGGTGCCTTCGGGTCGGGCAAGACCGTCACTCAACACAGCATTGCCAAGTGGGCGGATGCGCAGGTGGTCGTCTACATCGGCTGCGGTGAACGCGGCAACGAGATGACGGAAGTCCTGCAGGAGTTCCCGCACCTGATCGACCCGCGCAGCGGACGCCCATTAATGGAACGTACCGTACTGATCGCCAACACATCCAACATGCCGGTGGCGGCGCGTGAAGCCAGTATTTACACCGGTATCACCATCGCCGAGTACTACCGTGACATGGGCTATCACGTGGCCTTGATGGCGGACTCGACCTCCCGTTGGGCCGAGGCCCTGCGCGAAATATCGGGGCGTTTGGAAGAACTGCCGGCCGAAGAGGGTTACCCGGCTTATCTCGCCGACCGTTTGGCGGAGTTCTACGAACGGGCCGGTGCGGTCGAAACCTTGAGCGGAGGCACCGGCTCGGTCAGTGTGATCGGTGCGGTCTCGCCTCCCGGAGGCGATTTCTCCGAACCGGTGACGCAGCACACCAAACGCTTCATCCGCTGTTTTTGGGCGCTGGATAAATCCCTGGCTTCCGCCCGTCACTTTCCGTCCATCAACTGGCTGGATAGTTACAGCGAATATATGGAGGATGTGGCGGAGTGGTGGCAGGAGGAAGTGGGCCAGGATTGGTATGCCCTGCGTTCCCAGGCCATGGAGATCCTGAGCGAGGAGAGCCGGCTTTCGCAGATCGTCAAGCTGGTGGGATCGGATACATTACCGGACGAACAGCGGCTGGTATTGGAAACGGCGCGCCTGCTGCGCGAAGGTTTCCTGCAGCAGAGTTCGTTCGATGCCGTGGATAGTTTTTCAACGGTCCATAAGCAGATACGCATGTTGAACCTGATCCTGCATTTCCATCACCAGGCGCAAAGGATCATCAAACTTGGCGCTCCCATTGGTGTGATCCATGACCTGCCGGTGGTGAACACGCTGATCCGCATGAAGACGGTCGTGACCAACGACGACCTGAGCAAGTTCGACGACATTGAAAAGGACATCAACGAACAGATCAGGAAATTGGAGACGGATTATCTATGAGCGAAGCCCTTGATCTTGGAGTGAATGAAGTCGTCGGTGTCAGCCGCATCGAAGGCCCGTTGGTGTTCGTTGAAGGTACGGGAAGCATCGGTTACGATGAAGTGGTTGAGATCATCGATGGGCGCGGGCAGATGCGTCTTGGCCGTGTGCTGGAGGTTGGAGAGGGCGTGGCGGTGGTGGAGGTGTTTGCCGGCACCACGGGTCTATCCATCGACGGCACACGCGCTCACTTTCTCGGCAAGCCTTTCCACATCCCGGTGGCTGAGGAAATGCTCGGGCGCATTTTCAACGGGCTGGGCAAGCCCCTGGACGGAGGCCCGGCTCCGCTGGCCGACCGCCAAGCCGATATCAACGGCCAGCCCATCAATCCCACGGCGCGCGTTTATCCGGTCGACTACATCCAGACCGGCATCTCGACCATAGACGGCCTGAACACCCTGTTGAGAGGCCAGAAGCTGCCGCTCTTCTCCGGCGCCGGTTTGCCGCACGACCGGCTGGCGGCGCAGATCGTGCGCCAGGCAACTTTGGGCGTACCCGCCGGCCAGACCTCGGCCAAGGCCGAACAATTTGCCATTGTATTTGCAGCGATGGGCGTCAAGCACGATGTGGCCGCCTACTTTCGCGATTCGTTTACAGACAGCGGCGCCCTGACGCGCGTGACCATGTTCCTTAACCTGGCGGACGATCCGCCTGTTGAGCGGTTGGTGACCCCCCGGGCGGCCCTCACGCTGGCAGAGTACCTGGCCTTCGAGAGGCAGATGCATGTTCTGGTCATCCTGACCGATATGACCAATTATTGCGAAGCCCTGAGGCAGATCTCCAATATCCGCGGCGAAGTGCCGAGCCGCAAAGGGTATCCCGGTTACCTGTACAGTGACCTTGCATCGCTCTACGAACGCACCGGGCGCATCAAGACCAGCGAAGGTTCGATCACCCAGCTTCCGATCCTGACCATGCCCAACGACGATATCACCCATCCGGTGCCGGACCTGACCGGCTATATCACCGAGGGACAGATCACACTCAATCGCGACCTCGACCATCAAGGCACGTATCCGCCGGTGGCGGTGCTGCCGAGCCTCTCGCGCTTGATGAAGGACGGCATCGGCGATGGACGGACGCGTGCGGACCACAGTCACTGGTCATCGCAGCTTTTTGCGGCCTATGCCCATGTACAGGATGTGCGCGCGCTGGCTTCGGTGATCGGCGAAGAGGAACTGTCCAAGGTGGACCAGCAGTATTTGAAATTTGGACGGGCCTTCGAAAAGGATTTTGTGAACCAGGGATTGACCGAAAACCGGACCATCGAAACAACCCTCGAGATCGGCTGGCGCCTGCTATCCATGCTTCCGCAGGAGGAACTGACGCGCGTCAGCCCGGCTGAAATTAAGCAATATTACGTGGAGCACCGTGACGCATCTTAATATTCCGCCCACCCGCAGCAACCTGCTGCGAATGAAACAGGAACTGCAATTTGCCCGCGAGGGTTATGAGATCCTGGACCGCAAACGGGAGGTGCTGACCACCGAACTGATCCGAATGGCCCACGACGCCGGGGCACTGCAGGAGAAGGTTTGGAAATTACTGGCAACCGCCTATCTGGCACTGGAGCAGGCCAAACTGACCATGGGCGAGGACCACGTTGAATGGGCCGCACTGGCCATGAGCCAGACCGTGGATGTTCAACTGAAATTCCGGGGAGTGATGGGCGTTCCGATCCCGATGGTCGAATCGCGCGGCGCCCCGCTGGAAATGACGTACAGCATGGGAGATACCAGCGCCACCCTGGATGAGGCCAGTGCCGCCTTTCGGGAAGTGCTCAATCGCATTCCGGAACTTTCACAGCTGATGACGGCGGTATGGAGACTGGCCGGCGAACTGCGCAAGACCCAGCGGCGGGTCAAGGCCCTGCAGTATATTTTCATCCCGGAATACGAAGAGACGGTGCTTTTCATCAAAAGCGCGCTTGAAGAACGTGAGCGCGAAGAGACATTCCGTTTGAAATGGCTCAAGACCAAGATGACGAAGAAGGCTGCTGCGGAAGCCGCAGCCGAATGAGAACGGCTGCAGCAGCAGGAAATTCGATCAGGACAGAGGTGCTTGCATGGAAATAGGTGTTTTGGGTACCGGTATGGTTGGACGGACGATCGGCTCCAAACTGATCCAGCTTGGACACGATGTATTCATGGGCGCGCGCGAAGCGGATAATCCACGGGCCATTGCCTGGGCCAAGGAGGAGGGCCAGCGCGCGTTATACGGCACCTTTTCGAACGCGGCGGCTTTTGGTGAGATCATCTTCAACTGCACACTGGGATCGGCCTCCATGCATGCCCTGCGTCAGGCCGGGGCCGATAACTTAAAGAACAAGATCCTGATCGATACATCCAATCCCATCGACTATTCGAAGGAGGACCTGATCCTTTCGATCTGCAATGGGGATTCGCTGGGGGAGCAGATCCAAAGGGCCTTCCCGGATACGCTGGTGGTCAAGACCCTGAACACCATGAACTGCAACATGATGGTCGAGCCGACGAAGCTTCCGGAGAAGACCGATGTGTTCGTCAGCGGGAATGACATCGAGGCCAAAACCACCGTCATCGGCATCCTGCGTGATTGGTTCGGCTGGCGGTCGGTGATCGACCTGGGCGACATCAGCACCTCACGCGGTGTGGAAATGCTGCTCCCGCTGTGGTTCGACCTGCGGCGCATCCTTTCGTCCGACCGTTTTAATATAAAGATCGTGAAGTCTTGAAAGGTGATCCAGGAGGCAGACCCATGAATTCTCTGGCGAATATGAAAGGTCAGATCATTGAGCTCGAAAGCCGGAAGGATCAACTGGCAGCGGAGATCAACAAGGCCGGCAGGCAGTACAGGTTTGGCCTGTGGGGCGTATTGATCGGGATATTCCTGATCCCGTTTTATGGGATCGGCCTGCTGCCGGTAGTCGTATGCGGGCTGATGGCCTTTATCAATTCCAACAGGCGTTCGAAATACAGGGATGAATTGGAAAACCTGGACGCCAGGATCAGCAAGCTGAACTCGTCGATGGCATAGGGCGCGGCCCTCGAACGTTCGGTAGGGACAATTCCTTGTTGCGCGAATTCTTAAGGCCCTGACAGGCCAGGAGGGGGTTTAAGGTTTGGGCGTCATTACCGGGAACCGGGTCATATCCACATCCGGGTCGATCGTTACCGCATCGGCAGCCACCCAGCACGGTGTGTAAAAATACGGGCCCATGATGATATACCAGCCCGGAACACTGCCGATGCCCAGCAGTTCCACTTGTTTCGGAACATTGATATTGCTCTGCAGCACGTGCCCAGGACCCGGTCCGCCGCGATAGCAGCTCGTAAATTTAACCACAGTGATCATGTTCTTGGTCGGGTCTTTGGTTGGCGGGAGGGTGGCAGTGCTGGTTGGGATGGGTGTTTCAGTTGCCGGGAGGGGAGTTGGCGAATAAGCCGCAACCGTTAGAGTCAAAAATCCGGATGCCAGTTTAGCAGCCATGGTGCCAACCGTGTCCACCGGCGGGGGAGTCGCTTTTGGGGCACAGGCAAATGCAGTCAGTATTGCCGCAATGATCGTCGGGTAAAGCCAGCGAAATTTCATTCGATTCTCCGGGAGGGGATTAAGTTCCATTCTTCCCTTTAATTTATCAGAAAAATCCCATCCCGACAGAACCGGATCAATGCGCCCTTACCCTGCATCCCGATGTCCAACGAACCAATGTCGGATCTGGGGGAGGAGAAAAGCAGCCTATGGAATTCCCCAGTAGATCTCGGTCCAGTGGACAGCGTGATCGGTGGCCGACTCGGGAGGCAGCACGTAGACCGGATTGCGCGCCTTCAGTGAAGGGGAAAGGAAAATATGATCGATCCGGTTTTCGCCGGACATGTCAGTCCCATCCGTGCTTATTTTGGACGGATAGACACTGGTCCAGGCATTAGTATAAACACTGTTGATCAATTTATAGGCCGGCTCATAATCCCGCAGGTTGTAATCGCCCAGGGCGATCACGTAGGGCTTATCCTGGGAACGTTCCAACAGCCTCTTCGCAAAAACCAGCATGGCAGTATCCGAACCGTCGGGATGGACATCGTAGACAGTAAAACGGCGTCCATTTACCTCGAACTCTGCCTCGGCGGTTCCGATCTCATCGGTATCGCTGTAGGTGAAGACCGTGCGAGCGTTCAGCAGCGGAAATTTCGAAAGGATGGCCGTGCCATACGTGCCAGTGACCGTGGTTGGCCCATAATAGGAATAGTAGCCAAGGTTTTCGGCATAATAGCGGACATAGTCATTGTTATTCAGGGATATGCGCGTTGAATCGGTTTCCTGCAGCGAAAGAATATCGGGTGAGACCTTGCGGATGAGCGCCAACTGGCGGTCATAGGACTTTTCGGCGGACTTGTCGTTGGCTTGTTGTATGTTAAAGGTCATTGCCACGAGAGAGGAACGATCCGCCGCATTGACCTGGAGCCGCTGCACCGGAAAGGAGCGAAATGCCGGGACCACAAATATCACGCCGAGCAGGATCGGCCATCCCCAATGAAAGGTCCCGGCGTCCTCCTGCGTGGGATCCGGATCGACCTTTTTGGTACGCCAGACCAGCAGGGTCAGAATGCCGGCCATCAAGAAGTAAGGCAGCCAGAACATATTTCGAAACGGCAGGCTGACCGGCTTTACATAGCCCCACACGTTGGTGAAAATGTGGGTAAAGATCAACAAGACCAGGGCGAAGCTCCCCGACAGGATACCGGGGACCAGTTCACGCGGAGCGGGGGACGCCTGCCGGATCTGATCCAGGAACAGGCGCATATCCAGATAGATGACCGGGAGCAGCAGAAGCGTCAGTGCAAGCGTTAATTGTGTGAACCAGCCGGGGCCGGTCACAGTTACGGGCGCGGAATCAGGTGTCGGCGGAAAAGAGACGCGCTGAGCCAATAAGGTCGCGGTCAGGCTGAGGGTGAATAAAAAATTCCAGAGCAGGAGTCCGCCCGGGCTGATCCGTTCGAAAAACCGGGGACGACTGACCGATAACATTACCCAGGCGACAGCCAACAGACTGATCGTGATCACGATCAATGTGTAATTGCCCTCCGTCCAACGGGCGATCACGGCTGGGGCTGAAAAGGCAAACCAGACCAGCCCTAGAACAAGGAAGAGACCGAGAATGGCAGGCGTTACGCCTCCGTCCTTCCTTTCTACGACGGACGATCCACCTGCAAGATCCAACTGTGTCAACAACCATCCGAGCAGGAGACCCAATCCCCAGCCGACCCAGCCGCCGGCAGGGGTCAGGGAATATTCGAGACCAAAGTCCAGTGTGCGCAGCAATACGGACAGGCTCACTGCCAGTGCAAGCCCGGCTGAACCCCACAAGCCCATGCGGGAGATACTTTGCCCCCTGGGTTTTGCACCCAGCAGGAGAAAGAGCAGGCTTAACACAGCGAACGTCCCAAGCCCGGAAGCAAATACCTGGTCCGCCGTTTTCAAGTAAGGGAGGATGCCGCGTGCCAGGAACAGTACAGCGAAGGTGCCCCAGACCAGCCCGCGTGGAAATTTTTTATACAGGGGGATCAGCAGGACGGGCGTAAAGAAAAAGAGCACACCCAGCACCTTTTCATCCAGGTTGGAGTTCATCAGGTCCAGGATGTAAATGGACTCAACCAAAGTACCGGCCGCTTGAATAAAGAACAGAAAGACGATCGCAAAAACAAGGATGATCGGAAAGGATCTCTTCATTGCACATCTCCCAACATGGAGTCACTTTGGCAGCAGAGCCAACCCTGTTAAAGTTGTATTTGATCCAGCAGCTCTTTCAGGGCCAGCAGTTCATCCTTCGAGAGAGTTACGCCCTTGCCCATTTTCCCGCGATCCGGCGACCACTCGCGTATGTCGTACCGGGGCTCGCGCTCGTTCCAACTGATCAGGTTGAGCTCTTTGGCCCAACCCGAGCCGGTCGTGGAAAGCACACCGATCTTTTTTACGATCTCGTATTTGATCTCGGACATGGTTCAAACCTCCCGGTTGATACGAAGATTATACTGTCTGTCCCTGCGGGCTTGTGCGTCCGAAAATCCTAAGGCCACTCCGTACCGTTCATGCCCTGCGGTAATTTGACAAGGCAGTACTTCAGGCTGTCCGGATAGGTCATGGACTCCGCGCCGGGCAGGGTGCGCGTCAAACATTTGCCGGGATCCTGATCAAGTTTTTGATATGGGGAAGAAGGCAGGGGAAAGGCCCCCGAGTTGCACGTATCCTGCTGGGCGGGGTAATATGGAAAAAGGGTATGGCTGGTATCCACTGAAATGATGAGCGGGACAGAGAAGATGATCTGGCTCCTATCCCAATAGCCCGAGCCGGTATTCCTGTCCCGCCACAGTACACCTCCATACTGGACAAAATGCAATCCCGAAGCCTTTGTCTTTGAAATATAAGAGTCGATACGGTAGGGGGATTTTTGCAGATCCACAAGCTGGGTGGTGGTTATCGCCGCAGTCTGAACGGCCAGGTCATACGCCTGCTGTTGGAAGGCTTTGATGTAAACGGGTCCGGGCTGGCCGCTCACGCCCGGCTGTCCATGACAGACGTTGCCTTGATCGTCGACCCAATACAGGAACAAATATCCGCCGATCGGGTCCCTTGGCTGCGTGATCCTGTCTGCCGGTGCGACCCCGGCCCCTTCCGAATTGAACCAGAAACCGCCCAGGGAAATTGAATTGTCCGCACCGGGGAAGACCAAACCAGCCCCCAATTCGGGCGGTTTGGGATTGGTCGTGGTTGTGCCACAGCCGCTGATGATCAAGGATAGGACCAGGAGCAGCAGCAATCGAAATGATCCGGAAAAATTCTGTTGGATGGTTTGAGCAGGCATCGGGGAGACCTCCTTGGCGCTGCGGGTTAAAACAGCATACAACCAATCGAGCCTTTATACAAGAAATTTCCACCCCTATCCAACCTCCTCCATTTGCAGGGTGCGGAAATGGGGGAGGGGCTTACTCCTCCTATGGTATGCCCTTATTTTGCAACAGCCTTTAAGTATAGGTCTTCAACTTTTTTCCTTGCCCAGGGAGTTTGTCGTAAGAACTTTAGACTGGACTTGATGCTGGGGTTATCGGTAAAGCATTTTATAGGGATACGATGCCCCAATTCAGTCCAGCCATAAAGCTCAACCAACTGCTCCAGAATTATTTCGAGAGTGATCCCGTGCAGGGGATTATTCGCCTGAATGTTGGACATCACAATTCCTTTCGCGGCGCACTTGCCTTAAGCCCGGCATTCATCTGCGTCAAGGCCTGGCAGTAGTGATCTCGCTCAGTTGAGTCTCCACCCCTGGTTTCACCTCGAACTCTGCACCGGGATTGGGTGCGAAAGGGTCCGAAGACGATTTGACCATGGCGGCCCACGAGTGCGGAGCGGTCTCGAGCATGAGGAAATATCTTCCGGGGGGGACATCCTCGAACAAAAAATTACCTTGCGCATCCATGTTCGTCAGGGGATGGTAGGACTGGCCGGCGCAGGGGGTATTCCCGGAAATATATTGGACCGGCTGCACACACATCTCCACGCGCAGGCCTGCCGCGGGTGGGTTAACCATTCTCCCCCGTACAGAACCGGAGGCCCGTTTCAGCGGGGCGGGCAGTTGGGGACCATTCCCAAAAAGTACGATCTCATCGGCATTATTCGCGAACAGGTCGGCATTATCAGTACGGTAGATGGTCCAGTTTGAGCCGTCATAAATACCCAGCCCATAAGTACCGGATACCCATAAGCGATCCTGCCGGTCAAAGCGCATGTCCCTTAATGCATAATAATTTCCGGATCCCAACTGGTCGGCATCCGAGCGCAGGGTCCAACTGCCGGTTTGAGGGTCCAGGCTGTAGATTTTGTTGTAAGGGGTTGCCGCCCAGACCCGGTTTTCCCGATCCAATGCGATGAATCTGATCCCGTTCTGAGGGTCGGGAAAAGTTGACCACTGGACGCCGTCGTACTTAAGCAGCGATTGACCATCGGTTGCCCATACATTGTTATTTGCATCAACGGCCAGTGAATCATAACTGCCGCCACTTTTGACGATCTGCCATATCGTTCCATCGAAGGCAGCGATATCTGTGTAAGTGGCGGCCCACACTTTTCCATTGGGGGCGACAGCCAGAGAGGTGACCAGGTCACCCAGTCCGCTGCTCCCCAAATATTTGGCGGCTGTAAAATGTTCCCATGCAAAACCGCTCAAATGACTGACGCCTTCCATATACCCCACCCAAAGAGCATCCTCCGCCCCGCAGGCAAAAAATTCCAAATCGGGCAGCCCATCGGAAGGTACCTCGGCAAGTGTCCCGTCCTTGAGCACATACAGCGTAATCCCATTATACAGATAGGTGCGCCCGTCCGGACATTGGATCATGCGCTGCGGCACGTTGACGGGAGCCTTGAACGAATCCCGCCCGTAGGCATGCCATCCATCCCGGTCCAGGCAGGATAAGCCATCGAACAATCGAATGGCACAGGCGGTATTTGGGTCCGTCAGGAAATTGGGTGGAAGGCTGGCCGCTTCCGGGCTGGTGGTTTGTAAAACGGGGACGGGCAGGCTGGCTTGACTTGTCGGGATGGGGTCCGCAATCGGGACGCCGGGGGTGGGAACAGCGCCGCCCC
>Ga0315268_10005897_pt1 | contig 13090 bp, 13 predicted proteins | sample C1_top_MG_FD_204535 | JGI IMG/M metagenome (GOLD analysis project Ga0315268, IMG submission 204535) | Sediment microbial communities from Yellowstone Lake, YNP, Wyoming, USA - C1_top | ecosystem: Environmental > Aquatic > Freshwater > Lake > Sediment | place: USA: Wyoming | collected 2017-08-01 | reverse complement strand
GATTAAAGTTTGCCCGGATTGTGGGAGCGCAAAGCTCACCCAGGATTTTGACAGGGCTGAGGTCATCTGCTCTAACTGTGGATTAGTCATCACCGATGGTATTTTTGATACAGGTCCCGAGTGGAGAATGTTTGAGAGTGACGAGGATTCCTCAAAAGGGCGCGCGGGTCCCCCTTCAACCTTCACAATACATGACAAGGGACTGACGACTATGATAGACTGGCGCAATCGCGATATCCATGGAAAGGATCTGACGCCGCACAGGCGCGCCCAGATTTACCGGCTGAGAAAATGGCAGAAGAGGATTCGCGTCTCAGACGCCATGGAGAGAAACCTCGCCTTCGCGCTCTCTGAACTCGACAGGATTGCATCCAACATGAGGCTGCCCAAAAACATCCGCGAGGTCGCAGCCATACTCTACCGAAGGGCGGTAGAACAGAGAATCATACGCGGGAGAAGCATAGAGGGCGTCACCTCTGCCTGCGTGTATGCCGCCTGCAGGCAGACGAAGCTGCCGAGGACTCTGGATGAGATTGCCGACGCTTCGCGCGTGGACAAAAAAGAGATTGGAAGAAGCTACCGTTTCATGGCAAAGGAACTCGGAATGAAACTTCCCCCCACCAACCCTTCCGATTACATTTCACGGTTTGCCTCCGAGCTCGGTCTTTCGGGAAGGGTGCAGATGAGAGCGAAAGACATGATAGATCAGGCAATAAGAAGCGGACTGATGTCTGGCAGGGGCCCCATGGGGGTCGCTGCTGCAGCACTGTATATAGCAGCCATACTCGAAGGTGAGCGGCGCACCCAGCGCGATGTTTCAGAGGTCGCAAAGGTCACGGAAGTCACTGTGAGAAACAGATACAAGGAGCTGCAGGACAGGCTTGCGTTAGAGGTTGACGTGTAGAGGGAAAACGGAAGTAATATTGTAATCCCAGATATGTATTGAATAGGTGATATATATGGAGGGAAAGAGAAAAGAGATTCTTGAAAGTCATGAAGATTATATGGATTGGGAGAAGTTGGCTCTGCATTGTAGAACCCTTGATGAATTAACAGAATTGGAGAAGGAAAAAGCTAGTCGGGCATTTCGATTCTTAGGGAAGGAATTTGGTAATGACTTCTTGAAGTCCGCCTTTGTCAACTACCATCCAATTTATTATTTTATTACAAACACGGCACCCTGGACTCGTAGATGGATAATTAGATTTGCTGATGAAATTAAGGAATTAAAGGATAAAGAGAAGTTTTCAAGTCTTTTAGAGAGATTAAAGGACAAAAAAAAGTTTGGAGAAGGATTATCAGTTCTAAAAGTCTCCTATAAGTTTTCCAAAGCAGGATTCATAGTAGCTTTTGATCCCTCAGTAGAAATATCTGGCAAATCTAAAATACCAGATTTAAGAGTATATAATCAAGGTAGTGATGAGAAATTATTTATAGAGGTTTCTATCCAAAGAGAAAGTATTATTCATAAAGAAGCTTGGGAAACGATGAGAAAAATTAGTGTCCTCACATGGGGAAATCTTCCTCATATGTCTCATTGTGGACGTATTCATAAAATTCTCTCTGAGAAACATTTAGATGATATTGTAATGAAAGTCAGAAAGATGATTGAGAAAGTTCATAAGGAAAATGAATTTCAAGAGTTAGTTATTGAAGGTGTAATTGAAATAGGAATGGCACCTAAAGAAGATAGAGAGATATTGGAAAAATGGGCTTCGGGAAGGGGACTAAAAGTCGGAGAATTCTCTGGACCATCTTTTGATGTGGATGAAATATCGAGAACAAGAATAAAAATTCGAGATGAACAACAGCAATTACCGACTGAGACCCCTAATATTTTGGTCATAGAAAATAATGATTTCTTTTTTAGTAACAAAGATATTAAAAAGTCAATCAGCGAACTTGAAGAAGAAGTATATAAATATCCACATTTGTTAGCAGTCATAATTTCTGGAGGATATACGGGGGGAGTAGGTGAAAATAAAATCATTATGCAGAATCAACATTTATTTATTAGCAAGATAATTTCAGATCTAATCGTTGAGCAACATATTATACTCTTCAATCAATACTGTAATATCAAAATTTCTCCTACAACTATAACAAAAATGTATGATGCATTTAGAGATTATTAATAGGAATATAAAAAGGAAAAGATGAATAATTTTACTTAACAATCTATAGTAGTCCCAGTTCCCTATGCTTCCTCTCTATCTCATCTGCCAGGTTGTCGAGCAACGTGAAATCTGCCTCTCTCGGATGACCCTTTATAATGACAGGTTCTAAAAGCTCGACTTTTAGGTTGGGCACCATGCCCTTCAATATTTCAAGCGTCTTCCCTCCCCATCCATAGGAGCCTATGACAGACAGATATTTCACTTTGGGTCTTAGGGCATTTGCCAGATACGCCGCGTAGACTGCGGCGGGATGAGGACCCGCGAGTACGGTGGGCGTGGCGATGAGTACAGTTGCCGCATCCACGAGATTCATGGCGAGTTCGCCTATGTCTGTCTGCGTGAGGTTGAATGGTTTGACCGTGATTCCTCTCTTCATGAGGGCGCCTATGAGGTAATCCACCATTGCGCGCGTGCTTCCGTGCATGGAGACGAAGGCGAGTATGACCTCGTTTTTCACGTCGTCTGCGACCCAGTCCTGGTAGGCGTCAATTATGAATTTAGGGTTGGCATGGATGGGACCATGACTCGGCGCGATGAGATCGGGTGAGAGGGCCTTTGTCTTCGTGAGATGAACTCTTACCTTGAGCCGGAAGGGCATCATAATTTCGGCATAGTAGCGCTTTGCCGATTCGTACACACGGGGTTCGTCGGTGACGAAGAGGTCACTCGTTGCGATGTGTGAACCGAAGAGATCACACGAGAAAAGGATTCTGTCCTCGGCGAGGTAGGTGACCATGGTTTCTGGCCAGTGCACCCACGGCCACATGAAGAACGTAAGCGTCTTCCCCCCCAAGGAGATGCTCTCCCCCTCAGAGACGACGAGGAATCGCTCCGGCGAAATGTGCAGGAGGTCTTCGAGCATGCTCCGGCATCTCTCGTTGGTCACGACGAGTGCGTCAGGATAGAGGGAGAGCACGGCAGGGATTGAACCCGAATGATCCTGCTCGGCATGGTGGGAGATGACATAATCGACCTTAACGTTGAGGGATTTGAGAGTAGCAACAAGCTCGTGCTCCTTGGTGGGATCGACCGTGTCGATGAGTGCCGTCTTTTCGCCAATGACGAGATACGCATTGTAGCTCGTGCCATCGGGAAGGGGAATGAGTTCGTCAAAAAGCCTCCTGTCCCAATCCTGAGAGCCGACTGAATATATCCCGGGTCTCATCTCCCGCATAGTCATCGTTTCACCTTCACGAACTGGGATTTGTCTGCCCCGCACACGGGACACACCCAATCGGCTGGTAAACTCTCGAACGGTGTCCCCGGCTGTATGCCTGAGTCAGGGTCGCCTACTGCAGGGTCGTAGATGTATCCGCACACCGTGCATTCATATTTGTCCATTTGCGCCACCTCTTTTTTTTCTTCTTTGATGTAGGTCGGTGCCGATATGGGCTCCTTGCCTTTTTTTACCTGGTGATAATACGCATAAGTCAAAGGCTCACCATCCTCTAAGAGCTCGGCGTCGAGCACCTTCCCCAAAAAAATGGTATGCGTCCCCGCATCCATGCTACCTATGACTTCGCACTCCACATACCCTATGGTATTCTCTCTGGGTATGGGTGCGCCATTCTTTGCGAGCGTATAGGGCACCTCGGCGAATTTATCGAAATCCCTCCCGCACCTGAATCCGAAGTGGCCTAGAAACTTCATGGGGGTATCTCTTGACAGTATGGAAACAGTGAAAACCTTGCTTGAAGAAATGAACTCATGGGTGTAGTTTTTTTTGCATATGCTCACCGCAATGGTGGGAGGGTCCGCGGTCGCCTGAAACACCGTATTGGCTATCTGACCATTGATGCGCCCTCCCATCCTGGAGGAGACGACGTACAGCCCATAGGTAATCTTGAAAAGGGTCTGGACGTTCATTGCCGTATCTCCCAGGCGCCTCTTATTAATATATCGCCTTCCCTTTTTAGAATTTCAGGACTTCCTGGTATCCGTCCAAATCGAGCAACCCGTGCCCCGATATGTTGAAGGCGATGACCTTTTGCTCATTCTTTTCCTTGCACGCGAGCGCCTCGTCTATGGCGGCACAGACACTGTATGCAGATTCGGGGGCGGGAAGGAATCCTTCCTTCTGCACGAAAAGTTTCGTTTTCTCGAAGACGTATTTCTCGTCTGGGGGATAGGCAACGGTGTCGAGCATGCCTCTATGCCTCAGAAGGCTTAAAATGGGAGAGGCTGCGTGATAACGCAATCCATCGCCTTTTATGGGTACCATCTTGATATGATGCCCCAGGGTGTACATCTTCATCTGGGGGGCAAGCTCTGCATGGTCTGCATAATCGTATCTGTACTCTCCCTGAAGATTTGGTGCAGACTCACTCTGGGCTGCCAAGAATTTAATCTTTTTATTCCTCTTCAAGACATCATGGTAGAATGGAATGGCAAACCCCCCGAAGTTGGAGCCTCCGCCGAGACACGATATGACTACATCGGGATAGTCGCCTGCCTTCTCGAACTGCTTTTTCGCCTCGAGGCCTATAATCGTCTGGTGCATGAGTACGTGGTTGAGGCAGGAACCCAGCGCATAGGCGGATTTGGGATCGTGTGAGGCATCCTCTAGTCCCTCCGATATGGCTATGCCCAGGGAGCCGGGGTGGTTGGGATCTTCCTTTAACAGGTTTCTTCCCGCCTCAGTATTGTGTGAGGGAGAGGCAAAAACCTTGGCTCCATACATATTCATGAACGCCTTTCTCTGGGGTTTCCAATTATGAACCGCGCGCACCCAGTACACGGTGCACTCGAGGTCGGCAAGGCAGGCTGAATAAGACAATGCGGTGCCCCACTGACCCGCTCCCGTCTCTGTCGTCAGCCTCTCCAATCCCTGTTTTCCGGCATAGTATGCCTGGGCGAGAGCCGTATTCACCTTATGCGAGCCAGTGGGCGAGTAGAATTCCGCCTTGTAGTAAAGGCGCGCGGGTGTTTTCAGATATTCCTCGAGTCGCTTCGCCCTGAAAAGCTGACGCGGTCTTCCGGCTTGCTGATATAATTCGAGAATGCCTTCCGGAATATCCACCCACCTGTCAGGAGTGGCATCCTGTCTGAGACACTCTTTTATCATGACCTTCCCCAAAAACTCGAGTCTCTTTCCGCCACCCTCGGGATCCTGGGGGGGAGGCAGAGGTTCCGGCAAATCCGGCACTATGTTGTACCACTGGCGTGGCATTTCTTCCGGCGTGAGGACGAATTCCGTAGGCATGAATCCTTTGCAGGAGACAATTTATAAAATTTTGTGCATATTTTTGTGCTCCCGTGCACACTTTTTCTCTGAAATCGAATTCTGGAACATGAGAACAAGACTTAAATAGGTTCCACGGTATATCGTGTATGGAAAGTGGCGAGACGCTCAAGGATAAAATAAGGAAGGCAGGGCTTGCGGATACAGACATCGAGGCAAAGATAGAGGAGAAGAAGCACGAGTTTGGAGGGCTCCTCTCCGAGGAGGGAATTCTCACCATCATCGCCACAGAGCTCGGCATCCTCTCCTCCCCCCGAACGAGCATATCGGAATTGAAAGAGGGAGAAGAAGCCACAATTCAGGCACGGGTGACAGGCGTAACCTCTGTCCGTGAATTCGTGCGTCCCGACAGCAGCACGGGAAGGGTGGCAACTGTGTTTCTCTCTGATAGTACGGGGGATATTCCCCTTACTTTATGGGACGAAGAGTGCATGATTCTCGACAATTTAAAGAGGGGAGACACGGTAAAAATCATTGGAGGCAGCGTGAGAAGTGGACAGAGGGGGTTCCAGATATACCTGGGCAAGGGAAGACTCCTCACAGTCCCTGCATCAGAAGGGGAAGTCACATCACCTGCGCCGGCACGACCCCCCGCGCGAAGGATAAGACTGGGCGATGTCTCGGAAGCCAAAGGTGTTGAGGTGCGGGGAACAATCGCCAAGCTCTATCCTCTGCGCATCTATGAGGCATGCCCCGATTGCTTCAAGAGCGTGACATTGAGGAACAACGAGTACTTTTGTGGCAACTGTAGTAAGAAAGTCATCGCGCGCCATGTCATGATTGCCGAGGTTGGCATTGACGATTGCACGGGATACATTCGTGCCACCTTTTTTGACAGGAGGGCGGAACGGTTGCTCGGCGTTGAAACGCGCGAGGCAAACTTCGAAATTCGCGAGATGGCCAAAAGGCTCGGAGACAAAAAAGAAGCGGGGTTGCGATACATGTTCGAGCACCACCACGCCATTCTCGGACAGGAGATTATCGTGGAGGGAGAGATTATCCCCTCCGAGTACAGCGGACACGTCATGCGCGCCTATGACTTCAGAACCCCAGATGTGAAGGAGGAAGCCTTGAGGATTCTGGAGGGGTTCACGTGAAGAGAATTTTCCCACGCGAAAAGAACGTGTCTGACCTCGCAGAGAAGGAGTACGTGGCACTCATCGGCACGGTGGTGGGAAGGGACGACAAGGATTACTCCCTCATGGTGGACGATGGTACGGGGACAATCAAGGTGCTCGCAGAAAAAATCTTTGAGGTGGGCAACGTCGTGTGCTGCATGGGAAAGACTGAGAGGCTTGCAGGCATCGTCTTGACCAATGCCCTCATCGTCGACATGGAAGACTTCGACAGGGAGCTCTACGCACGGCTGAAAGCCATGGAGGCGGGAGAATGATGAAGCGGTTCCCCGCCTCCCGCATGCTCCTGGAGGAATTGCACGGCGGGTATATTGTGAGAAAGGAGGGGGATTTCGAGCATAACTATCTCCTCACCTCCGAGGGAAGAAAGATATACAGGGTAAAATCGGTGGGCATCCTCCTCTATGAGCCCGCCATTTCCGAAGACGGAGCCTATTCCTCAGTTGTCGTCACAGATTTTTCCGAGGCTTCCCGGTGCGTCGCCTTCAGGGAGGAGGCAGTAATGGTGGAAGGGCTGAGGCGCGGGGACATAGTGCAGCTCGTGGGGCGCCCGACAGAGTGGAGAGAGGAAAAACAAATCACGCTCGAGGCAATAGGGAAGGTTCCTCCCAATATGGTAACCCTCCACAGGGTTGAAGTCCTGACTGAGAGGAGAATACACAAGGCATCCCTCGACGATGCGGTGATGCTTCTCGAAGAGACGAAAAACGTGAGGAAGGCGCGCGAGGAGGCGAAGTTGCGTGGGATGAACCCCGAAATCATAGAGATAGTCGACGAGCTCAAACTCCAAAAAGAGAGAGAGGAGGAGGAACCTCTCGTGGTGGACAAGGAAGACTTCCTCAAGGGTAAAATAATGGACATAATAATCAACCTGGGGGGAGATAAAGGCGTCGAGTACGACACCATCGTAGGTCAGCTCACAGACTTTGCGGAAGACGAGATAGACAACGCGGTGCACGACCTCCTCGCAGAGGGTGAAATCTTCGAGCCCCGAATCAATCGGTTCGTGAGGGTGTGAGGGGATGATGAAAAGTAGCGAGATTGTTATTATTGATGACAGACTGAATGAAGTAGTCAGGAGGATCGTGGAAGAGACCGACCCGGACAAAATCATCCTCTTTGGCTCGAGGGTGAGAGAGGAGAACGGAGAAGACTCGGACTACGACCTCTTTGTCCTGAAGAGAGGCGCACGAAATGCAGGAGAACTAGAAAAGAGGATATATCGCAGGCTCTTTGGGACAGGGCTACCTGTCGACATTATCGTCGAGGCCGCGGAAACGTATGAAGAATTAAAATCGAATCCCTTTCTCATTTATAAAGAAATCTCACGACACGGAAGGGTACTCTATGAGAAATAAGGAGTTGGTCGCCGATTGGCTGAGGAAGGCGAAGAGCAATCTTGGAATTGCAGAGGTGGGAGTAATAACATGAATGAGGAGGAATTGAAGAAGCTCATTGACTCGGGTGAAACAGAAATCATAGAGTTTAAATCTGCACTCAACAATTCCTTCTACGAGAGCATCTCTGCCTTTGCCAACACAAAAGGAGGAACAATCCTTCTCGGTGTGGACAAGAGGAAGAATATCGTCGGTGTCGAAGCCTCCGATAAATATCTTTCTGATTTGACCAATCGCATTGTGAACAAACTGTCTGTTTATCCTGATATAGAGACAAAAGACATAGAGGGAAAGCGCGTCTTTGTTATTACGATTGTCCATTCAGGCTATCCCGTTTCTTACGAGGGTCGCAATTATGAGCGTGTGGGGAACACAACGAGGGAAATGAATTCTGAAAGACTCAAAGCCTTGCTCTTGAAGGATAAAAGCTGGGATTCCATTTCGGACGATTTTAGCATTGAAGAGATAGAAGGTGAAACTGTTGAGCGCTTTCTCAGGCTTGCAGTAGATAAAAAAAGGCTTTCAGAAACGTCTCTTGGTGAGCCCATTCCCATCATCCTTGAAAAACTGGGACTTGCGGGAGATGGCAAGTTGAGAAAGGGTGCAATACTCCTCTTTGGCAAGAATCCACAAAAGCATTTCGTCAATCTCTGTGTTCGTATCGGACGCTTGAAAGGTGACGCGACCATAATAGACGACAAATGGGTGAAAGGAAATCTCTTCCAGCAGCTTGAAGAGACTCAAAATATTCTAAGGCAATTCATGAGTGTGCGGTATGAGATAAGAGAGATGGAAAGGGAGGATGTCTGGGATTACCCTATCCCCGCCCTCCGCGAGGCCTTGCTCAATGCCCTCATACACAGGGACTATTTCGATATTGCAAACTTCATCCAGATAAAAGTTTATGAGGACCGTGTGTGGTTTTTTAATCGAGGCGGGCTTCTTGAAGGCATCACGATAGAACAGTTGAAAAAGCCCCATAACTCGTATCTGCGCAATCCCCTGATTGCCAAGGTGTTCTATCTTGCCGGCTATATAGAGCAATACGGCAGTGGGACTGTGAGAATGGTGGAGTGGATGAAGGAGGCGGGACTCCCAGAGCCGGAGTACAGGGAGGAGATGGGAGGCTTTTCTGTTTATTTCTACAAAGACATTTACACTGAAGAGAATTTGGAAAAGATGGGACTGAACGAGAGGCAGATTAGGGCTGTGAGGTACGTAAAAAATAAAGGGAGGATTTCGAATAAGGAACTTCAGGAACTGAATGAGATTTCCAGACAAACAGCTGCGCGTGAGCTATCAGGGCTTATGAAAATGAATATTTTATTGAGACACGGGAAAACAGGAAGGGATACTTATTATACTTTAATCAGAAAAACGACAAAAAATATAAATGCCTCACAAACGACTCAAACGTCTCGCAAACGACCCACAAACGACTCAAATAACATCCAATCTGCGAAGGATATAACTTATAAGAGGATAAAAGGCATATTGGAAGAATTTGTAAGTGATAGAAAGAAAAGCATAACTTCTGGGCGTGTAATGGGACAAATAAAATCTGCAGTAGTGCATGCAATTTTGAGTATTGAAGATTGTGAAAATATTATTAAACAAGTTGATGTGGAAATACACAGGGGTAGACTTTTTCCTTATGGTCCTCTTTCCAAAGAAGGAATGTTGAAAAGATTGGAAGGAATTAAAAATGAATTTAAGAATATTAAATGGGATGAAAATAAAAAAAGAAAGCCTTAAGAACACTTTCAATAAAAAGGAATTGAGGAACATAATGCATTGCTACACCGCTGGCGTTGGGTGAGGCTGGAGCACCTTCGCTAGCTTCAAACATGCAGTCTTTAAGAAGCAGATTTAATCCTAAGTAAAAGAAGCCATAGAAAGGGATTTAAGTTGAGGAGAATCGGGAAAACAGATTGAGGAGGTCGGAAATGAAAGGAAGAAAGACCCACTCAGGAAGAGGCAAAGACGCTGAAAAAAGGTGTTTTGATGGTGGAGAGGGCGAGAGGCGGGGAGGAATTGACGATGCCCCCACTTACGACCTCCTCGCAGAGGGTGAAATCTTCGAGCCGAGGATAAATCGATTCGTGAGGGTGTGAGGTATGAATTCGTATTTCGCTTTCATGGTGGACAAAACTAAAGCAAAGGTCAGGATAGACATGGAAAATGGTGTTTTGGTTGTGGAAAGGGTGAAAGGTGGGAGGAAATGAATGAGATAGAAAAAGTGAAAAAATCTGTTAAGATAGATATTACAGAAGGATTGAAGGAAAAGCTACCTCAAATATTTGAAGATGGAAAGATTAATTTTGATAAATTAAAGTCATTACTTTCAGACGAAATAATAGAAAAGGAAGATGATAGATTTTATTTTAATTGGGCTGGTAAAGATAAGATTTTCAAACTCATTCAAGCACCAGCTTACGGAACTCTTAAACCAGATAAAGAACAGTCTGTTGACTTTGATAATACGGAAAATATCGTCATCGTGGGAGAAAATCTTGAAACTCTCAAATTATTGCTCAAACGATATTTTAGTCAAATCAAGATGATTTACATTGACCCCCCCTACAATACAGGGAGGGATTTTATTTATAGGGATAATTTTAGAGAGCCATTAAGAGATTATTTAGAAAAAACAGGTCAGATAGATAGTGAAGGCAGTAAGTTGACTACAAATACAGAAGCAAGCGGAAGGTATCACTCTGATTGGCTTAATTTTATGTATCCGAGATTGTTTTTAGCCAAGAATTTACTGAAAGAGGATGGAGTTATTTTTGTTTCCATTGATGACCATGAAGTACATAATTTAAGGAAGATAATGGATGAGATTTTTGGAGAAGAGAATTTCTTAACTTCTATTATTTGGCACAAAGTTTATAGCCCAAGAATGGATACAGTTAGTTTTAGCGAATCACATGATTATGTTCTTTGTTATGGTAAAACTGAGAAGTCTTTACCTAATATGGAAGCTTATCAGCAAATAAAAGAAAGATTCAAATTCTATGATGATAAGAAACAAAAAAATTATAGAAGAAGATCATTAAGAAAAGAAGGAAAGCATTCTCTTAGAACTGATGCACCTAATTCATTTTTCCCACTAATAGCTCCAGATGGAGCAAAAGTTTATCCTATTAAACCAAATGGAGTGGAAGGTTGTTGGAGATGGTCCAGAGAAACGTATGAGAAGGAACTCAAAGAAGATAATGTAGAATGGATAAAAACAGAAGATAAATGGGAAGTATATGTTAAACAATATTATGAGGGTATAACTTTTAAACCACCACAGACTATTTGGTCTTATTTAGAAGTTGGACATACTCATGAAGCAAATGATGAACTAAGACATCTTTTTGGAACAAGGATTTTTGATAATCCAAAACCAACAAAACTAATAAAGAAAATGCTTAAATTGACTACATCTAATCAAGAAGATGACATTATCCTTGATTTTTTTGCTGGTTCTGGGACTACTGGACATGCTGTCATGGATTTAAACAAAGAGGATGAAGGGAATAGAAAATTCATTCTTGTTAACTTAGATGAAAAAGTTCAGGATGAAGAAATCAGGAAGGATTATCCAACAGTTGCAGACATATGTCTAGAAAGATTGAGAAGGATTTCAAAGAGATTTAGAAAAGAAGAACAGGAGAAACTTATAAAATCAAATAAGGATTTTGGATTTAAAGTATTCAGATTAGAAAAGTCTAATTTCAATCTGAAAGATGAGTTTAATATAGCAGGAGAAAAAAATGCAGAAGAGTTGAGAAAGAAATATCTAGAATGGCTTGGACTTTGGATTAATGAGCCACTAGTCAAGGGATGGCGACCAATTGATGTAGTTTACGAGATGATTTTAAAGGAAGGATTAGATTTAAATTCGAAAATTAGAGAAATAAGAATAAAGGATAATAGCTTTTACCATGTAATGGACGATAAACAAGGATATGAATTTTTTATGTCTTTGGATGAGAGAATTAGTAAAGAAACGATTGAAGAGATTAGAACAGCTACATACAAAGAAAAGAAATTCGTATTTTTAGATAAAGCCCTAAATGACAACGACAAGATTAATCTTAAAGTTTTCGTTGACCTTAGGGTGATTTAAATTGATGAAGCTGAAGTTTGACTCAAGGTTAGACTTCCAAATAGATGCTATCAACTCAGTAGTTGATTTATTCAAAGGACAGCTTAAACGACAATTTGAATATACTATTCAAGTTGTCCCTAATTTTCTGACGATTTCTAATATTCAGATACTTGATAATTTAAAAAGGATTCAAGAAACTAATGAACTACAAGTTCAGGAAAAATTAGAATATCCTGAAACTGAAAACTTAGAAAGTATTCTGAATTTCACCATTGAAATGGAAACAGGAACTGGGAAAACATATATCTATCTAAGAACAATTTTGGAATTGAATCAAAAATATGGTTTTACTAAGTTTATAATCGTTGTTCCTTCTGTTGCTATTAAGGAAGGTGTTTTGAAGACTCTAGAAATCACGAAGGAACATTTCAGGGCATTATATGATAATATACCATACACCTCCTTTGCCTATAAGTCTGGGAATTTAGCACAAATAAGGGCATTTGCCCAAAGCACTTATCTTCAAATCATGATAATTACAAGAGATGCCTTTAATAAAGACATAAATATAATTCACAATGTTCATGACAGAATGGGAGACAAACCCATTCAACTCATAAAGCAAACAAATCCCATTGTTATTTTAGACGAACCTCAAAAGATTGGCGGGGAGGCCTCTCTATGGGGCATTTCAGAACTTAACCCTCTCTTTATCTTACGTTATTCTGCCACACATAGAGAAGTCTATAATTTAGTGTATAGATTAACACCTTACGATGCCTACAATTTTGGATTGGTAAAAAAAATAGATGTTTTATCTGTAACTGAAGAAGGAGACCCTAGTAGTAAGAAAATAATACTGGAAAGAATTGATACTGCAGAGTCTGGATTGAGGGCAAAAGTTAGAGTTTTTGTTAAACAAGAAGAAGGCATTAAATTCAAAACGATTTCATTAAAACAGGGAGACGATTTACCAAGAAAAACAGATAATCCATATTATGACGGATTTAGAGTTAATGAAATAAATAAGGGAGTTG
>Ga0315268_10005896_pt1 | contig 13091 bp, 2 predicted proteins | sample C1_top_MG_FD_204535 | JGI IMG/M metagenome (GOLD analysis project Ga0315268, IMG submission 204535) | Sediment microbial communities from Yellowstone Lake, YNP, Wyoming, USA - C1_top | ecosystem: Environmental > Aquatic > Freshwater > Lake > Sediment | place: USA: Wyoming | collected 2017-08-01 | reverse complement strand
TTGGATGTCCAGGTAGTTCCATAATTAGTTGAAACATACAGATATCCTACAGTGGCGCTATTGTTAGCCGCGAGCTGTATACTTCCGTCTGAGCTCATAGCAACACCTCGCCAGCCAGTCCCTAAAGCCATTTTTGCTGACCAGTTCTGACCGTAGTTAGTCAATCCCCACTGGTTCTCTTTTATGCCTACTCTTCCGAAATAGGCACCGCCATTTAGCTGAGACAGTTGCATCTGGTCTGTGGAAAGCAAAGCTTCTTTCTCTTGAGAGGACATGTTCTTGTATATTGTCAAGACTTGGCCAGGATTGGAAGTGCCGATGCCGACGTTGCTGTTGATGTAGGTGTCGGCGTAGGAGATATATAATCGACCACTGAGGTTTAATGCGGTTTGTATTTTTCCGTCGCTGCTCATCGCAATACCTTGCCAACTTCCGGTGCTTCCTTTGGTTGTCCATGTTTGGCCGTAATCAGTGGAAATATACAAATAACCACTGGAAATGCTTGCCGCAGTTTGTATCTTTCCGTCTGAGCTCATCGCGACACCGCGCCAGTTTGCTGTACTACCTTTTGCTGTCCAGGTGTTACCATAATCAGTAGAAACATATAACTTACCACTATAGTTTGCAGCGGTTTGTATTTTTCCGTCTGAGCTCATCGCAACACTCCACCAGTTTCCTGTTCCGGCGCTGGTCTTTGCAGTCCATGTGTTGCCGTAATCAGTAGAGACGTACAGGTTACTACTGCTATAGTTTGTTGCGGTCTGTATTTTTCCGTCTGAGCTCATCGCGACAGCCTTCCAGTTTCCCGGTGGGCTTTTTGCTGTCCACGTGTTTCCGTAATCTGTTGATATGTAAATTTTTCCAACATCAGTAGCACTAGTATTGGCTGCAGCCATTATTTTTCCGTCTGAACTCATCGCACCACAAATCCAAGCGTTACCTGTCCCGCTAGGGCCTTTTGCTGTCCAGGTGTTACCATAATCATAAGAAACCATCAACTGACCACTGTAGTTTGCAGCGATTTGTATTTTTCCGTCTGAGCTCATTGCAACAGCATACCAGTCTGCTATGCTGCTTTTTGCTATCCAGGTCTGTCCATAATCAGTAGAGACATACAAATTACCACTATAGTTTCCTGTGGTCTGTATTTTTCCGTCTGAGCTCATCGCAACAGTGTACCAACTACCTGTCCCAATGTTGGTTACTGGAGTCCAAGTATTGCCATAATTATTCAATCCCCACTGGTTCTCCTTGATTCCTGTCCGGCCGAAGTATGCTCCGCCATTGAGCTGGGAGAGAGCCATCTGGTCGACTGAGAGGAGGGATTCCTTCTCAGACATGTTCTTGTATATCGTGAGAGGATATGATGAGCTATTGGCGCCGATGCCTACGTTACCGTTGATGTAGGAGGAGGAGTAGGAGACGTAGATGTATCCGCTTGCAGTGCTATCGGTTGCGGTCATGACTTTCCCGTCAGAGGACATCGCAACACCAGCCCAGTTTCCTGTGCTGCCTTTAGCTGTCCAGGTATTACCATAATCAGTTGAAACAAAGATATTACCAGTAAAGTTGGCAGTAAGCTGTACTTTTCCGTCTGAGCTCATCGCAACTGCACTCCAGTTTCCTGTGCTGCCTTTGGCTGCCCATGAATTACCATAATCATTAGAAACATACAACTGGCCTAGATAAGTGCCTGCTGTCTGTATCTTTCCGTCAGATGACATCGCGATTCCGTGCCATGTCGTGCTACTGCTCGTGCTTGTCCACGTGTTTCCGTAGTCAGTAGAAATATACAAATTACCGTAAAAACTCGCTGCTGTTTGTACTTTTCCGTCTGAGCTCATTGCAATTGCTTGCCAATTTCCTGCCGCGGCAGGTCCTTTTTTAGTCCACGTGCTACCGTAATCATAGGATACAGATATATTTCCACCCCAGTCTCCTGCTGTCTGTATTTTTCCGTCTGAACTCACAGCAATAGAGTTCCAGTTTCCGGTACTTCCTTTGTTTGCCCAAGTGTTTCCGTAATCAGTTGAAACATATAAATAACCAGACCAGTTTGTCGCTGTCTGTATCTTTCCATCAGAACTCATCGCAATACCTGGCCAGTTTCCAGTGCCGCCTTTGGCTGACCAAGTATTACCATAGTCTGTCGAAACATATAATTGAGAACCCCAATTTGCGGTTGTTTGTATTTTTCCGTCTGAGCTCATCGCAACACCGAACAACCAAGCAGTTGTGCTCCCTTTTGCAGTCCAAGTATTCCCGTAATCACTCACTCCCCACTGATTCTCCTTAATCCCAACCCTGCCGAAGTATGCTCCGCCGTTGAGCTGACCGAGCTGCATCTGATCTACTGAAAGAAGAGATTCTTTATCGCCTGACGAGTTGAGTGAACTGTTCTTCTGGATTAGTGTATTGCCGTCGAAGTAACCTGCAAACGAGTTCGAGTTATTGCCTACGAATCCGTAGACAGCGACTGTCTTGTTGGCGAGGAAAGCCTTGACAGGATAAGTTGCACCAGTATCAGTGTAGTTAGCATATACCCCCACCCAACCAAAACCCTCGTTGCTTATCCTCGCAATCGACCCTGAAACTTTTTGCTGACCTGAAGAGTTGAATACCATGCCCTGCATACCAAAAGCCTGTGTTGCAGTATCAGATAGTATCTCATAGACACCATAATATGAGGAATTCACCACCATAGTAAGCAAACTATCGCCGTAACCTACTGAAAGAGGGATGCTGTTGCCCTGGACTATACCTGGGCCTCCATCCACTGACAATGAGCCGCCTATCGCTGAGTTGCCATCTGTGTAGAAACCACCAGGACCGACATTCATCCCGCCGTCGACGTAGAGGTTGTTGTGGACGTTGGCGTTGTCTGCTACGCTCAGATGGCTCGTCTGGATATCACCGATGCTTGCGGTGGGAGAGTCGAGGCCGGGAATCTCATATATGTTATAACCGTAACTAAAATCACCTATGTATGCGTACTTCCCTGATATTGTAACATCACCTGCGGAGAAATGGTTAAAATATGTCTTTAGAACGATGTTGCTGACATTAGAAACGTCAAAAACAGAGATATTAGGAGCATTAACGATTAAGTAATTTCCTGCCAGGGCTATCCCCTCAAGGTCGCCTGTGATCAAACCTGCGTTAGCATAGCTTCCGGCTAGCACTGGCTTGGATGCATTGGAAATATCTATTATCCCTATTGAGCTGTCAGGCCCATCAATGACATATGCATACCTGCCACTGACAGTCACTGCCTGCATCTGGCTGAGTGTCGTCGTGTTATGATATGAAGCCACAATAAAAGGATTTGACGCATTAGAGATATCTACAATACTTAAGTCTGCACCGTTGGCAACGTAGGCATATCTTCCGGCGACATAAAGACTTTTTACAGTTGTGTAACTGCTAGTGAAAGAACTAAGCTTACCCATGCGGACAGGGCTAAGGACATTCGAGACATCGATAATTTCCAGATTGGTGGAAATGTCTCTTAGATACACATATTTCCCTGAGAGAAATATTGACGCAGCGTAAACTAATGACGAATCTGTATAGTTGCTGACAAATGTTATGTTCTTAGGATTTGACACGTCAATAATGCTCAAGCCATATCTATATGCTATATATAGATATTTTCCTGAACCAACAACACCATATGAGCTGTTAAGAAAGATGTTGTTGTTATAATAGCTAAGCAACGCGGGTGAGATTGGATTTGAAACATCCCAAATGCACACATTATTGTTCACAAAGTCTGTTGCGTAAGCGAATCTCCCTGAGACGTAAATGCCATAAGGATACCTGCAATTAAGGGTATAACCCGTACCACTATACGTGATGTTGATAAGACTTACAGATACACCTTTACTCCCATTCACCTGCAGCTCTGAACTTGGAGCTGTCGTGCCTATGCCTACATAATCTGTCGTCGTGTTGAGATAGACCTTGCCTGTGCTTGAGTTCCAGGGACCACCGCCGCTAGCAGTGCTAAGACACTTGCCGCTGCCTGTGCATATGTCAGTCGTGACATTGATGGTGCCATTGACAGTCAAAGTAGAAGTGGCGTTGTTTGTGTTGATGCCGACATTGCCGAAGGTGAAGGAGTCGGCGTAGGAGACGTATAAATTACCGCTATTGATGCCTAAAGTTTGTATTTTCCCATCTGAACTCATTGCAATACCATATAAACCTCCTGAGAGTGATTTGGCTGTCCAGGTAATACCATAATCAGTCGAGATATACAAATTACCACCATAGTAACCTACTATCTGTATTTTTCCGTCGCTACTCATAGCAGCATGACGATATGTTCCTATGGGGCTTTTTACAGTCCACGTGTTTCCATAATCAGTAGAACCGTACAAGTAACTAAAACCACTGCTGCTATAGTTTGCTGCGGTCTGTATTTTTCCGTCCGAACTCATCGCAACACCATACCAGTTGTTTCCACTTTCAGCAGGACCTTTTGCTGTCCACGTGTTTCCATAATCAGTGGAAACATATAACTGACCAGATTGGTTGCTTACAGTTTGTATTTTTCCATCTGAGCTTATCGCAACACCTATCCACGTACCACTGTTAAGTTTAGCTGTCCACGTATTACCATAATCATATGAAATATATAATTGACCACCAGCGTATCTTCCTGCTGTCTGTATTTTTCCGTCGCTGCTCATCCCAATACCTGACCAATATGCGCTGCTGCCTTTTGCTGTCCACGTGTTTCCATAATCAGTAGAAACATATAACTGGCTAGAAACATTAGAATTTGTTGCAGTCTGTATCTTTCCGTCACTGCTCATTGCAATACCCCACCAGCCCGCAATAGGACCTTTAGCAGTCCAAGTGTTTCCGTAATCATTAGAAACATATAAATTAGTATCACTAGACGTGCTATAGTTTGCTGCTGTCTGTATCTTTCCGTCACTACTCATCGCAATTGCATACCATTTTCCTGAGGGACCTTTTGCAGTCCATGTCTCGCCATACTTGTTCAAGCCCCACTGGTTCTCCTTGATGCCGACACGGCCGAAGTATGCGCCTCCGTTAAGCTGAGAAAGTGCCATCTGGTCAACTGAGAGAAGAGACTGCTTCTCGCCTGTCGCTGTCTTGTTGATGACAAGGACATTGCTGAGATTGCCTTGAGGATAGACTGTGACTGATGTAGCATTGTTGATGTCGCTGAACTGGATGGTGTGATTGCCTGGAGTAGCGCCTGTAGAAAGAATGATGTTGCCTCCGCCAGTCGTGTTGGCTCCGGTAAGCCACAACTTAGAACCATTCAGGTTGCTTGATGAACCACTCAGGCTACCTGATTCTATCAGCACATCACCAGCAGTAGTGCCTGAAGGCTGAGTGTATAAGATGAAACCTGAGCCAGCGGCAGATGCAGTGGGAAGAGTGCCGTATATATTATTGGAGTAAAGATTTCCGCTGGCTACAGTAGTATCGCCCTTGAAGTAGCCTGCGTATGCGTTTGCTGCTGCACCTGGATCACCATACACAGCCACACTTTTATTTGCGAGGAACGCTTTTATGTTACTATATTTAGCATAGACACCCATCAATCTATGGACTCCTGCATCGTCGGTTTCACCAAGACCGGCCTGCGCATCATCTGTAGCATTAACCGCTTCAGCCCTGAGGGCAAAACCACCAGCACTAGCATTTGCCAATACATACAGGCCATATTTGGAAGCGAGGATCCCGCTTGCCAACATCATTGTTCCGTCACCTATCGATAATACAGGATAGAGGCCGGCAATCCCTGTAGGACCATTACGCAAATATAATGAATTGTTAATACTGACATTCACATTTGCAGGGAATAAAAAATTTCCATAGCTGCCATTGAATGTGCCGCCACCAATATTGCCTGCAGGATGTCCTGGGTCTGGCCAGCTCTGCGCAAGACTCAATGCAGACAACAAGAAAAACAAGAGAAATGAAATTACAAGAATCCTCAATTTCTTTCCAATACCTCTTTTTTTATTTCCGGATACCATAGGCTATCAGCTGTTCTCGATGATCTCTTTTAGAATGACTTCCCCTTTCTCATTCAGTGTCAAGAGCAATTCAGTGCCCTTCTTCCACCTCTTTATCTTCATGATACCAAGAGGTAGGGTTATGTTGAACTGGCCTTCTTTCGGATTCTGTATCTTAACCATTCAATCAACAACCCGCCCTGACGAGCGTGTTTTTGGTGTTAAAACTTGGATGTTAACCAAGTTTTAACAATCATCTATACTATTATTTTAATATTGAAATAATATTATCAATCTGCTCTTGTATATAAACCTTTTTTTAAATCTGCAATAATATTATTATATATATATTTTTCTATTTTTTTAATCTTCTTATATATATAAAATAATATTAATTTAATATTTTAATATTTACTTACATTGTAGGTATATATTCTTACATTGTAAGTAAGAATTTGTATTTTCAAGAAACATTTATATATGGGCTTACTTACACTGTGAGAAAGATTTGAGAATTCTATGATATTCGAAAGGTTTAAATAAGATTATACTTACAATGTAAGTATATTTGCGCTTATCTTTTGTCGGATGACGCAGATTACGAAAATCTGCTATGGCGGATTTTGTGAGTAACATTTAGTCGCGGGTGTTTGGAACAATTAAAGAGGAAAGAGAAGACAGAGTAGTAACTATACCTAGTAATATCTTCAAAGATAGAAACCTCGCGCCACTTGAATCGATTTCTGAATATCTTAAGGACAAACAAGGCATGAGTTTCCATGAGATTGCCGTACTTCTCAACCGCGACGACCGGACAATCTGGACATGCTATACAAGAGCAAAGAAAAAACAAGCAAGCCAGCAGGCTGATGCAAATGTCGGGGTGGACAAATGAACCCCGACGAACGTTTACAACAGATACAAGCAGAACTGGCAGCAGTAGACAAGACACTTGATGCGCGGAAGAGAAGCGAGAATCGGAAGAGATTCGCATCACTCGCGATAATAATATTCATACTCTTCATGATATCTCTACTCGTATGGAGGACTCTTGCGCCTACAGGATACGCGACAATAGATGAAAACCAGACACAGAATGCGACCAATGAAACAGAACAAGTACTCAGTGAGTTACAAGAGACACAAACTATTGTAGATCAGAATCTAAGCGATACGATTGAAAATGCAACTATTGTGAATGAAACAACAGCTCCTTCGAATGAAACTGAAAACATAACTTTACAAAATGAAACTATCATAAACGAGACTTCGTCAAATGTTACGACAGTGGTCAATGAGACCAACATTACCCGGGCCAACATGACTCAGGAGGCAATTGCGATAATTCTCTTAAGCCCTGATAACGCGACAAACACCAGCATGAACACTTCTTTCTCTTATTCTCTGAATGATACCGCAGACAACTGCACACTATACACGCAGTACAAGTATATCGACACTGAATTCTCTGCAAGGAAGACACAAATACCAGGCAATGAGACAAACATAATCGACCTTGTGCTCATGCAGCCAGGGGAATACAGCTGGCAGATAGGATGCATGAAGAACTCAACACTCAGCTACAGCGAGATAAGAAGCATCTTTGCAAGCGAGGCAAATATCACAATGAATGTGACTGCCAATGCCACCAACTTCACAAATGTGACAGGGATGCCTGAAGAGATAGTGCAAGGGCCTGCAAGGATACTATTACCCGTCAACTGGACAAGAAGGATACTTGTCAATGAGACAGGACCTGTGAAACTCAACATCACACTGCCTGAAGGGACAACTGAAATAGAGATAAGCGAGACAACAGGAGTGCTTGACACTCCGCTGCCTGAAGAGAACCTGACAATGCAGTACAACGAAGTCATCTGGAAGAGATGGCACAGGATGCAGGAGAAGCAAGACAGCAAGAAAAACAAGCTTGACAGTTCCAAGATAAAGATAAACCATGATGTTCTTAAGACTGGCCAGGACGAAGAACCAGAAAACCAGATACCCGCGACAATAACTGGATTCTCTACCACTGACACTGCCACAGGAAACGGCATTGTCACAAGGTTCTTCGACTGGCTCGGTTCTTTATTCGGAGTGACAGGAGCTGCAGTGACAGAGACAAGCAAGATAACACTTGTCCGACCTGCCAATGACGGGATGAGCGGAAAGAACTTCAACTTCATCTACACAACAAACGAAGACTATGACCTGTGCAGCCTGTTCATGGATGGCAGCCACGCAAAGGATGATGTGCTGGTACTCGCAGGGATGAACTTCTTCGAGATGAGGGGAGTCACGACTGGAGGGCATACATGGCAGATAGTGTGCAGCAATGGAAAGAAGACATACCCGTCAGCAACATACTCCTTCAATGTTGAAGAGAACTACAATGAAACAGGAGGACTTAACATAACACAACCTCCAGAGACCAAACCTCCAACAACAAATGTGACTCAAAACATCACGTATTCAGGACCCATCGAGATAACAATAACAGACAATATAACACGACCCAAGGTGTATGAGATAAGCTATACAACGCCAGGACCGCAAAGGCAAGAAAGCTCCAGCAGCCAGTACCTTAAGGATACGACAATAACAAGCGACATACATTTCAATGACATATCTGCTTATTCTGCCCTGCCATGGGTACCTTCATGGATGGTCAAGTTCTACCACACAGAGAACGGAACAAGAATACCTGCGGATTATACAACATCTGACAAAAACAATGACGGACTGCTGGATGAGATACAATGGAATGTTCCACACCTATCGAATGAGACATACCAGACAGACCTGAGCTATGAGATACGACAGATAAACCTGTCTGATGCAAAGGCAATGAAGGAAAACCACACATTCGAAGATACAGTATTCTATCTTACAGAGACACAGGACGGCAATTTCACAGACCTCAACAAGAAGAAGCTACACATAGAGCTATCTGAGGCGATAGAGAACAATGACACCATATCATTCTACGCATGGTCAAACAAGGACGAAACAATAAAACTGCTTGAGGATGGGACAGGGAATTCCATCGGTATGCTTACGCTCAAGAAGAATGAGTGGGTGCTTTACAACTTCACAATTACAGGCATGAATAGCAACAGCAGCGCATTTGACCTTTATTCAGACGCCAATGTCAAGTATGACTATGTGACTGCATATGACAAGAAGGTGCTGATACCAAAGAAAATACTAGCAAACGCTGGCCTATCCTTTGTGATAGTAGGCAATGAGACAGAGGATTTGACAACCCAAAGACAGTTTGTGTCCCAGGAAGTCAAGGTAGAGGAGACAGGCGGAGCACCGATAGCAGAATTCGGAATAAACTTCCCTTCAGCAGAGAACGACATAAACATGACTGGCCTAGTGGCACAGACAGACAACATACAAAAGAAATCAGTAATACACATGGACAACTGGCCCAGCGAGATAAGCCACAACAAGACATTGTATGTACCCTCATCAGGTAAGGGACTCGTCTACATATGCCCGAACGCAGCAACACTGACTGACGTTAATGAGAACTGCGCAGGAAAGTTCTATGTGAGGATGGGAGTTAATGAGGTACCGATTACGGTCGAGCTAACAAATTCATCAAACGAAACTATCATTAATACGACTGAAGAAAACAATACCTCTTTGAACGAAACTTCAAAAAACGAAACTATCTTCAACGAGACTTCGTCAAACGAGACAACAGCGGTCAATACTACAAACAGCTCACTTCAGAGCTTAGGACCTGTGCAGGTCATAACAGTAACAGAAGTCAATGTCAATGGCACATACTACTACAGGGTTGCTGGAGTGACCGGGACAGGAGGAGGAGAATCGATAAGCATCCTCAATGTCCACAGCTATCCACCGCTTGGAGGGAACTGGACTGTGATGTTTAACACAACAGGCACTGCAAACCTCACAATAACGCCAATCGAGAACACAACATTCTCAGAGTTCCTGAACGACAGCAATATGACAGAGGATGACCTCGAGTTCCTTGAACTGGCTTGCGGGAATGAGACAAAGAAACAGATATTACAGCTTATTGACGCCAATGGCACATTCTACAATTATACAAACCTGACTTCGAATGATTCACTTGTTGTTCAATCACTGTTTATCGAGAATTATTCATGCAATGATACAGGATACCTGACAAACAAGGAACTCTATGGAGGAAGGCACGTAATACTATTCCAATTCGGAGGACAGAACGCCACTGCTGAAAACTATGTAAGCAACCTGTCATGCAGCATAACAACAAGAGCAGCATGCACAGATACAGTGGTCATGTATCTCTCTGATGCATACAATGCCCATGCGCAGCTAGCAAACCAATCGACATACAACTATGCAGTATGCTGCAAGGAGATGTGGGGAGAGAAAGTCTATACGAACTGCTCAAGCCCGAAAAAAGCCACAGTACTGAAGCTCGAGAACCAGAGCAACGCGCACGTCGAGAAATCTTCCCAATCTAACTATTTCTACGAGATCTGCCTCAGCCCATCAGCGAACTACAACATAAGCTGCAGCTACGCGACAAGCTGCACAGGAAACACAACATGCATAGCATCGATATCATCCACTGAAGAGAGCAGCGACACAAACCTCATGATAGGAAGCTGCTCAGGAGGGCAGGAGTTCTCGACCAAGATATGCTGCGGCTCCAACATGACAGGGAACGCGAGCGTGCCTACTGGCTGCGTTGTGCCTTATGATGACTATACTGTGATGCAGGATGTGACCTTCTGCAGCGGGACGTATTACCTGAATGATGCTGCAAAAGATGGAATTATCAAGATAAGAAAGAATAATGTCTCTGTAATATGCAACAACACTATAATCATTGGAAACAACCAGGGAATCGGGTTCATGTCGACTGCTTATGCTAAGATACTTGGCTGTGACATAAGGAATTATAGTGTTGGTGTGAATGTTACAGGAAGCCCGAACTGGCAAACTTACTGGGCGGAAGGTTATGGCAGTATTGATTATGGTGTTTCTGTTGATTCATCTGATGATGTTATAACTGTGGGTCAATTAAAAATAAACAATACTTACTCAGCGTGGGGTGTCAATAAATACAGTGGTGCCAATGGAAGCAGAATCTGGAATAGATCATATAGCTGGGGGAGTGAATTTGACCACGCTGCAAGCGCTGTAGATACTGATTCGTCAAGGAACATAATTGTAGGAGGATTCTACCCGAATAGCACTTCAGGCGGCTATAAATGGATGGTCATAAAATTAGATAAGGATGGGAACAGCATCTGGAACAGGTCCACTTTCCAGGTATTGGGAGCTTCTAATGACGAGCCTCGTGATGTGAAGGTAGATTCAAGTGACAACATACTTGTCGCAGGATCATGGACTAATGTTTCTCTGAACCATGACTGGAGAGTGCAAAAATATGACAGTTCAGGAAACAAACTTTGGGACACTATAATCGGCTGGGGAAAATATGATGAGGCGAATGGTGTTACAGTCGACAGTTCAAATAACGTATTTGTAGCAGGAAAAGCAAACTTCACTAATTCATACCATTGGAAGCTATTCAAGTTCAACAGCACAGGGTATGAACTCTGGAACAAGACCCTAGACTGGACATCGGATGTTGGCATGACAGAGAATGACGTAAGCGCCCAGGATGTGGAAGTTGACTCAAGCAATAATGTGATAGTTGTTGGAAACTACAAAACTACACCATCATCGAATGTGGTGATAGGAGTCATGAAACTAGATAACAATGGCAACCAACTCTGGAACAGAACGTTCAATTATAGCAGTGCATCCAATTACGTCTATGGCGTTGATGTGGACTCCTCAGATGAAATAACTGTTGTGGGCAGCGCATATATTTCATCATATTATTATATGGAAATTATAAAACTGGACAGAAATGGCAACCTGATATGGAACAAAACCATGACGAGCTGGGCGGATTCTTTTGCCCGCGGAGTGAAGACAGGATCACAAAACACGATGGCCGTTACAGGTTATTACGCATCCGCTTCAAACGGGATAATAGTGAGATTAAACTCTGACGGAAGCTATAACACACCATCATCCACAGACATCAACACGAGCAGGATAAGCTCAAGCGGAACAGCAGTGCTGCTCAAGAATGCAGAAAATGGAACCATATTCAACTCAACAATAAACAGCAGCGCAGGCTGCGGAATAAGCATAAACAACACAATAAACTACACAATATACAACACCACAATCATCAACAATTTATACGGTGCATGTATAGATGCAAATTCGACAGGCAACCTATTCTACTACAACAACTTCACAAGCAGCACGAGCTATCATGCACTAGCGCAGGTGTCTGGAAACTATTTCAACACGACAAATGGCAGCAGCTGCGGGGCACTTTGTGCAAGAGGAAACTATTGGGATGATGTAGCAAGCCTTGTAATATACGACACAAATGGCGATAGGTTCGGCGACTCTGGAAGCCAATACCCATACAACTCCACATACAGCAGCAAGGTGACTGTCAATGTCACGGACTGGGGACCGATAACAAGCAAAGCACCTCCAACACAGGGTATGCCGATACTGAACAGCACGTACGGCACCAATTATACATTCGAAAACCTGACAGTATACAACCAGTCGACATACGCCAGCAGCGGAAACTATGTGAAGAACATAATCAACTGGTACCTGAACAGCACATCGATAATGGTGCTCAACATGCCTTTTGAGGCAAATGGCGGAAACAACATGAGCACTTGGACAAAGGATTATTCAAATTTCAGCAACCATGGGACTGTTACTAATGCAACATGGAATGGAACTGCAGGTTATGACGGGAAAGGCGCATATCAATTTGATGGGAATGAAGATTATATAATATCCACATTCGACTATAACATAATGAAGTCAGGCCAGGAAGACAAGAAATGGTCCATTGCAGCATGGGCCAAACCCAACGGAAACCAGGACGGCAGCGAGAACGTGATTGCAGGAAGGCTCGGATGCCACGGAGGGATATATGCCTACAGCACTGACTTTAGGTTTGCCCTCAAGACAACTGACTGCTGGACAGGATACAAGGATATAGTA
>Ga0315268_10005895_pt1 | contig 13091 bp, 13 predicted proteins | sample C1_top_MG_FD_204535 | JGI IMG/M metagenome (GOLD analysis project Ga0315268, IMG submission 204535) | Sediment microbial communities from Yellowstone Lake, YNP, Wyoming, USA - C1_top | ecosystem: Environmental > Aquatic > Freshwater > Lake > Sediment | place: USA: Wyoming | collected 2017-08-01 | reverse complement strand
CCGGGAGGCTCTGTTCTCCTGGGAGCATCTATCTGTCACCTCCTTATTGAGTTTGCCAAGACCCAAAAAGGATACAGTAGATGCTCTCTTTTTCATAGAGCAGGTAACGCGTATTTTACACTATCATTGATTTAAGATCTTAACCGTGTTCATCTGTGGTTCGCACTGCCGTATTGCAGGATCATTACGTGCTGTGTGCGACCGTTCCCGTCACACACACCCTGTTTCGATCGTTCAATCGTGAGATGATCTGAGCGGATGTTCCGGCAGGAACAGCACCAGCACAAAAGCAAGTGCGATGATGAGCGAGCCGACTAAAAACGTGGTGCCGATGGCATGGCGGTAGACAGCGATGGCCGCTTCCCGCTGCGCAGTCGGCAGCCCGGCGATCTGCTGGAGTCCCTGTTCAGCCAACGCGCGGGCGCCTTTGGCATGAACGGCTCCTGCCAGCCCGGCGGTCACGATGGCGCCGGAAATGGCGACCCCGAACATTCCGCCCAGGGAGCGGAAGAACGCCGAGGTCGCGGTTGCAGCGCCGAGTTCACGCGGCCCGACCGCATTCTGGATAGCGACCATCAGATTGGGCATGACCAGGCCGAAGCCCAGGCCGAGGGTTATCAGCGCCGCCTCAATAAGGACCAGTCCCGACCCTGCTTTTGCGGCCCCTGTCAGCAAAAGGAACGCCAGCGTTGCAGCAGCCAGTCCTGCTACGGTGAAGACCTTGTATCGGCCTGTCCGGGAAACCAGGCGGCCGCCGATGAACGAAGTTATGATAATCCCTCCGGTCATGGGCGCCATCAGGAGCCCGGCGTGGGCCGGCTGGAACCCGAGCACGAGCTGAAAAAAGAGCGGCAGGAACACAGCAGCGCCGAACAGTCCCATAAAGGTGAGGCCCATGACGCCGGACGCGATCACGAACACGCGATTGTGAAAGATATGCGGTGAGAGCACCGGCTCCGCTGCGCGGCGTTCCTGCAGGACCAGGAGCGAGAAGAGCAGACCCGAAGCACAGGCCAGACCGATGACCACGGGCGATGACCAGGCGTAGGCGACGCCTCCCCAGCTCAGCATGAGCAGCAGGGCGACCGTTCCCGCAGTGAGAAGCACCGCGCCTGCGTAGTCAACGCGATGAGACACTACGTGGTGCGGCCGGTGGAAGCCGTACACGATCAGGAATAGGGCAAGGCAGCCGATCGGCACGTTGATAAAGAAGATCCAGTGCCAGGACAGTGCGTCGGTGATGAACCCGCCGAGGAGCGGGCCTGCGATGCTCGAAAACGCAAAGACCGCACCGAACAGTCCCTGGTAGCGGCCGCGCTCCCGCGGAGCGACAACGTCGGCAATAGTGGTCTGGGCGAGCACCATCAAGCCGCCGGCGCCGAGCCCCTGGACTCCCCGGAAGAGGACCAGCTGGGTCATGGAGCGGGACAGGCCGCACAGGCACGAACCGACAAGAAAGACCAGGATGGCTACGACGAAGAGCGGTTTGCGACCGTACATGTCGCTGAGCTTTCCATACAGCGGCGTTGTGGCGGTCGAGGTGAGCAGGAACGAGGTGACGACCCAGGACATATGGGAAAGTCCGCCCAGGTCGCTCACGATCTGCGGCAGGGCAATGCCGACGATGTTCTGGTCCAGGGACGCGAGCGTGAGCGCCAGCATCAGGCCGGCGAGCACGGTATGCAGCTCGCGTTTGGATACGGGGCCGGTTGCCTGTTCTTTTTGCGCAGTGGTCATAGGCTGTTTCAGAGAGCTGTCCAGGGCCGGGGAAAAGCGCAGGATGCAAGACTCTATCGAATCGGGCTGACGGCACGTTCTTGCCAAAAACACAGAAACATACAATCAATAAACGAGATCGTCCTGCGTTCGTCCGGACGATGAACGCTTATGTCTTTTTCTCCTTGAGCAATGCTTCGAGTGCAGCAAAGGGTTTGTGCGTGACCCGCGTTGTATTGTCTCCGCCCGGCTTTGCCGTGCCGAACGAACCCTGATCCAGATACTCCTGGTGTTCAATGTCGTGGCAGTAGAGGCACAGCAGCTCCCAGTTGCTCCCGTCGGGCGGGTTGAAGTCGTGGTTATGGTCCTTGTGATGGACCGTCAGCTCGCGAAGCTTTTTACCATCGAACTCCCGTCCGCACCGGCTGCAGATATGAGGATAGAGCTTGAGCGCCTGCTCCCGGTAGTCCTTTTCCCGCAGCTCCCGGTTGCGCCGTGCGTCGGCAATAAGCTTCTCCTGTTTGTCCTGGTCCGGTCCTTTCTGCATCATCATCCTTGCTGGGCTGCCATTGCGCTGCAGGACAATCCGGCGAAGTACTCTTTGATCTCCTGTTTCACATCCGCAACCGTTTCACGGTGATTGATCCTGGTCCTGAACTCCGCGCCTCCATGCAGACCTTTCGTGTACCAGCATAAGTGCTTGCGCATTTCGCGCACGCCGATGGTCTCTCCGACCAGGCCGACCATGTCTTCCAGATGCCTGAGCATGACCGCCTGCCGCTCTTCCTGTGACGGATGGGCGGGAACAACGCCGGTATCGAGATACTGTTTTGCCTCGCGGAAAATCCAGGGATATCCCTGGATCGCCCTGCCGATCATGACCCCGTCGCACCCGGTCTCGTGCATCATTCGCTTCGCATCGAACGCCGAACGCACATCGCCGTTCCCGATGACCGGGATGTTGACCGAGTTCTTCACGACCTTGATCATGCTCCAGTCCGCATGGCCCGAGAAGCCCTGCACCTTGGTCCGAGCGTGTACGGTCACTGCCGAGACGCCGGCTGCTTCCGCAGCCTGGGCCACGTCCACGGCCACGATGCTTTTCGCGTCCCAGCCGAGTCGTATCTTGACCAGGACCGGTACTTTTGAAGCGCGTACGACCGCGGCCATGATCTCCTTTGCCAGTCCGATGTCGCGCAGGAGCGCTGCGCCGGCGCCGGATTTCAATATCTTAGGCACCGGACAGCCCATGTTGATGTCAATGAAGTCCACTTCTCCCTGCGACACGATATGCGCTGCCTCGGCCATGGATGCGGGTTTGGACCCGAAGATCTGGAACACGACGGGCCGCTCCGCGCGGTCGGTATGGAGCATGCCGTGCGTCCGCTTGTGCTCGCGGATCAGCGCCTCGACGCTCACCATTTCGGAGAACACGAGCCCCGCGCCGAGTTCCTTGCAGATCATGCGGAACGGAAAGTCGGTGATCCCGGCCATGGGCGCGAGCACGAGGGGGTTGCTCCTGAGTATATCGCGAATTTGCATAGGGGGCATTATAAGTGATTTGATCGAAAAATACCATGATTCTGAAACAATGTGGTCCTGACGAGTCGCAGCAGGGTCTCGCTGCGGAAGCCGACAGGAATGTCGGCAGTGATTTTAGGTGCAGAAAAAACAATAAAATTGGTGTAGTATGCCGTACCGCTCTGTTCCGGCGTTCATATTGGTCCGATAGGAAGGCGGCAGGCGGGCAGGTGAGGACCGTGAAACTCAGCATTCTTTTCCGATTGATCCTGGGGTACGTCGTTCTGCTGGTGCTGGCGGCAGCTATGAGCGTGTACGCCATTGTGCTGCTCGGCCGCGTCACGGAGGTCACTCAATCCATCATTCTGGCGGACAATGCGCTGATCAGCTTTCACAAGGACATGGCGGACGCCCTCTTGTCCGAGACCCGATATGAGAAGAAGTATATCATTATGCAGGACCCCTCGCTCTACGATGGTTTTCTGAAATCAAAGGGGGAGTTCGAACGCGCTCTGAGTTCAGCCCGGCTGCTGGACATCTCGGACGAAGCAAAGACGCTCCTTGCCAACGCAGCGGCCCGTCACCGCGCCTACTACGACCTGTTCCAGGAAGAGATGGCGTATCTTGCGGCAGGGCGGCAGTACGCGAACGTCTGGTTCGACGAGGCGAAGGAGCGTGCGATCAACGGTGCTATTGATGAGCTCGTCAAGGTCCGGCTGCTGAGCCAGACAAGCATTCTCGACAAGGTAAAGGATCTGCGCGATGCCGGAAGGAGGGCCCGGGCCATTGCGATATCCGTGAGCATCGCGTCCCTGCTGCTCGGCATCATCCTTGCCGTCCTGATCACGCGCAGCATAACGCGGCCACTCGCCGCGATGCAGAAAAAAACGAAGGACATCGCGGACGGCGTATTCGAGGCGGATCTGAAGCTGTCCTCCCCGCCCGAGATCACGGCGCTGGCGCAGGCGTTCAACACCATGTGCAGCACCCTGAAAGAAGTGGACACGATGAAGACGGACTTCTTCTCGCTCATGTCCCATGAACTGCGCACGCCGCTCACCTCCATTAAGGAAGGCACCAATCTGTTCCTGGAAGGCCGCTGTGGAGAGGTCTCGGAAAAGCAGAAAAAACTGCTGGGCATCATCGCCGAGGAAAGCAACCGGCTCATCGGGCTGGTCAATTCGGTCCTGGACCTGTCGAAGCTCGAATCGGGCATGCTGTCGTTCAATTTTGCGAAAGCGGGGCTTCCCCCCCTCATTGCTCAGGTGATCGAAGAAGTGGGGCCGCTGGCAGAGGCGAAGCATATCCGGATCGACCGGCACTGGGGCGAATTGCCGCCCCTGAGCATGGATACCGAGCGGATGCTGCAGGTCTTGCGAAATCTTATCGGGAATGCGCTGAAATTCACGCCCCGCGGCGGAATGGTGAGCATCACCGCCGGGGCTATTGAGCAGAAGGTCGTTGTTTCGGTCGCAGATACGGGGCCGGGCATCCCGAAAGAGCATGCCGCGGCGATCTTCGACAAGTTCCGGCAGGTGCCGGGATCGAACAGGCTTCCCGGCACAGGACTGGGCCTGGCGATCGTGAAACATATCATCCTGGCGCATGGAGGCACGGTGTGGGTAGAGAGCTCAGCAGCAAGCGGCAGTACCTTTATCTTTCAGTTGCCTGTCTGATCCTGTGGTTTGCTCCGGCCTGCATGACGCCCAAGCAGCCCAAGGCTCAGACGATCGTGCGCATCGAGTGCAATCATCTGAAGCGCGTCGAACGCCTGATCGGCCAAGGTGCCTTCGACGAGGCAATTTCGGAGAGCCAGGCCCTGTTGGAACGATCGCCAAAAGCCGCTCCCGGAGATGCGGCGCTCATGAGCCTGGGGCTTCTGCATGCACATTACGCAAATCCGAAGCGGGACTATAAAAAATCCCTGGTCTTTTTTCACCGCCTTGAGAAGGAATTTCCGCGGAGCCCGCTCGTTGAAGAATCGAGGATCTGGGCCGGCGTACTGCAAGCCTATGAGAAGGCCAAACAAGTGGACCTGGAGATCGAAGAAAAGCGGAAAGGGCTGGGGAAATAGGAGGCGAGAATGGGAACAGGAACACTCTTGATCGTGGATGATGACCGGAACCTCCTGGAGCTCATGAAGATGAGGCTGGAGTCGTCCGGGTATGAGGTCACGACAGCGCCGGATGAGGATGCGGCAAAAGCGGCCGTGGTCGGTTCGGCCTTTGACCTTGCCATTCTTGACCTGCAGCTGGTGCGGCAGGACGGGATCTCGCTCATGGAAGAGCTGCACCGTGTGGTCCCCGGCATGCCGGTCATCATTCTCACGGCCCACGGCAGCATCGAGAGTGCCGTGGAAGCCATGAAACGCGGGGCCTTCACCTATCTTACGAAGCCCTTTGATGCGCGGGAACTGATCCTGCAGGTGGAGCGTGCGCTCGTGAACAGCAAGCTGACTTCGGAGGTCGACCGGCTGAAGGAGATGCTGAACGAGCGGTTCGATTTCAAGAACATCGTGACCCGCAGTGAGGTGATGCGGACGGTGCTCGAGGCGGTGTCCCGCGTTGCACGGACAGAATCCACGGTGTTTATCCGCGGGGAAAGCGGAACGGGAAAGGAGCTTATCGCGCGCGCGATCCATCTCGCGAGCAGCAGGAGCGCGATGCCGTTCGTGGCCATCAATTGCGCCGCCCTGCCCGAGACGCTTCTGGAGAGCGAGCTGTTCGGCCATGAAAAGGGCTCCTTCACCGGCGCGGTCAGGACCTCCCGGGGCCTGTTTGCACAGGCAAACGGCGGCACCATGTTTCTCGACGAGATCGGGGACATGCCGCTCTCGATCCAGGCAAAATTCCTGCGCGTGCTCCAGGAACGGCAGTTCTACCCCGTAGGCAGCGAACAACCGATGGAAGCGGATGTCAGGATCATCGTGGCCACGAACAGGAACGTGGAAGAGCTCGTCAAGCAAGGATCGTTCCGGGAAGACCTGTATTACCGGACCCACGTTATTCCGATAGCTCTGCCCAGCCTGCGGGAGCGGAAAGAGGACATCCCCGTGCTGGTGGACCACTTTCTGAAAAAATTCCAGGACCAGATGAACAAAAAGGTAAAAGGATTCACGCCGCAGGCAATGCAGCGGTTGATGCTGCATGATTGGCCCGGGAACGTGCGCGAGCTCGAGAACACGATAGAGTATGCAGTGGCAATGGCCGAGCATGATGTGATCGCGGAGGACCTTATTCTTCCTGCCAAGGGCGGGACCGAGAACATGATCAAGCCTCTGAAAGAGGCCAGGGAACATTTTGAAAAGAGCTATCTGATACGGCTTCTCGAGCTCACCCGGGGCAATGTGAGCAGTGCCGCGTCGCTGGCAGGCAAGTACCGCGCTGACCTGTACAATCTGTTCAAAAAATACGTGATCAATCCTTCGGACTTCAAAAAAGAGTAGCAGGATGGGCGGCCGCACACCTCCATGATCGCCATCCTGTCTGGACCCGCATGCAGTATGATCATTTCGTTCTTCAGGTGTATGAAATTCCCTTCAATCGAATAACCCATTGATTTCACGCTCTATGTCTGCCAGGTTTGCTTTGTTCTCAATACTATACTGCATGCCAATCCATACACGTTCAGGAACGGTGCTGCAGCTGATCAATGGATAGAAAACGCAAACGGTCCATCAAATCAACGAACTAGCATGGACCGTCTTCTTTGGCACTCCATTTGCTATAACACGGTCGTACTGTATGATCAGGACAACAACTATCGTGCGCTAATTGTCTGCCGACGGAAAGCACGAGGAGCGGTTGCAGCGGTCCGCGATCGCGGCAGCGAATCAAGGTTGAAGGCCGGCATCGCAATTATTATGCGGAGGGAACAGTTATGGCGATAAATTTTTGTCCGAACAGAGACCAGATGGCCAAAGAAATAGAACAATGCGCGGCTGCGAGCAAGCTGGAGGTGTTGGTCAGTTTTTGCAAGTGCTGCGTATATCAGGTCTTTGATACCAGCACCCTGGTATCTGAATGCCGGATGTGCGGAATTCAGAAGGGCATCAGGAAGATAGCGCAGGCAAATACCTGGACAGAAGCTCCTGACCTGGAGTTTCTGGGAGTGTGCTGAGCTTCGCTGATGGCGCAGGCGTGTTCGATGGCGGGCCCGCCCCGGCACTGCTGATGCGCTGGGCATAACACATTCACGAATCGGAAAGGCAACCATGAAAAAGAGCATTATCCATATTGTCAACCACACGGTAATTGTTTCGCTGAGCGCAGCATTTGCATACTTCCTTCCCGATATCATCAGGCAGGCTACCCGGACCGTTCTGTACTCGTGGTCCTACATAGAGAACCAGGCGCTGTTCCTCGTCTGTACGGAAATCGCCGTGGCTATTCTACTCATCGTCGGCGTCAATATGCTGGGGCGGAGCTGGCGCGTCAGTAGGAATGCACGCTCGGCGCACTACGCAGGCCTGGTCAATGTCGCTCCCGCGCAATCGATCCTTGCCCGGAGATCGATGAAGAAGCTGAAAGTGGATCAGGGAACCGGCCGGAACATTATGCTGATCAGCGCAACCGGTTTGAGCACGTTCGTGGACCCTGCAGGAGATTTGCACGAGGTCGTGAAACAGTCCCGCGAAGCCAAGATCATGCTGCTCAACCCGCTCCGGGAAGGAGTGACCGCGCGGGCGAAGAGCCTGGCGGACCCGAATATCACTCCGGAAAGTTTTCGCGAGCAGATCATCCGGAGCATAGATTTTCTTAAAGGGCTCAAGGCGCATCAGAAGAACATCCGGCTCAAGCTCTACCCTGACGTGCCGCTGCTGAAGATGGCGATTCTCGGCGATTATCTGTGCATGCAGCATTATCCTGCCGGCCTGAATGTTCGACAGATGCCCGAGTACGCGTTCCAGCACGACGGGAACGGAGGACTCTTCAACGTTTTCTACCAGTACTTCGTGTCCCGCTGGTTCGATCCGCTCATCCCTGAATACGACCTGGAAACGGACGAGCTCATCTATCGAGACAAGTCGGGCACTGAGGTGAGACGTGAATCGTTCAACGAGGTCATGATGGAATACTAGCTATAGCTTATCATCAGCCGCCGAGAGCACAGAGAAAGATCGAGATGATCAGCGGCTTACGTGGTTCTCGGAGTTCTCTGTGAGCTCTGTGCCAAAGCTTTTAATGTACTGCTTCATAATTAGTGAGCTCAATGATCGGCCCCCCCCTGCCGACAGGGCGTTCCGGCTGTCTCTCCGTTCCCTCCCTTGAGAGAGGCTGTCTGAACGCCTTTTTTTTATATGCTCGCATCGCCGCACTGGTCATTCGTTCCAACGTTAGTGTTGCATGAAAAAACCCCGGAGGCTTTCACCGTCCGGGGCAAGGGGGGGGCTACGTGAGGAGTGTTGTCTAGGGTTTTTCGAGCTTGAAGTTCCCGTCCTTGTCTATGTCTACTTTCGCGTTCAGGAATGCCACGTTGTATCCCTTCTCCTTGAGCTTGTGATACGCCATTTCGGCACGAACGCCTGTGGAACAGTGGGTGATAATTCGCCTGTTTTTCGGGACATCCGCGAGGCGGTCCAGGATCTCTTCATCGGGCACGAGCGTGGCGCCCTTGATCATACCCGCATTGGCTTCATCGCGGTTCCGCACATCGAGGATAAGCGTGTCCGCGGGCGTCACCAGCGCGATCTTCCTGAAATCTTCGATCGCGATCTCGCCGGGGCGGGGCTTGGGCACGTAGACGATGGCTGTTGCCAGGTTCCCGGTCTCAACAGGGAACTTGGCAGCCTGCCAGGCGTCCATGCCGCCCGTTACCACGGTCACACTGGTATAGCCGGACGCCACCAGTGTTTTGGCCGCGTTCTTTGCATTGTCGCCGCCGTTCTGGTCATAGACGATGATGGGCGGCTTCTTGTCCTTTGGCGGGAATGCGGCGATGTTCGCTGCAATGCTCGCTGCGGGCATGGTCACTGCGCCCTTGATGAAGCCTTTCCTGGCTGAGGCTGCGTCACGCACGTCGAGCAGCACGTGCGGGATGTCTTTATCGATATACGCGTCTTTCAGGAACTGCGACGACAGCACGGTGCAGTTCCTTTTGGTCCATTCGGGAAGTCCTTCGTGGTAGACTTTGACGTTGGTATAACCGAGCTTTTCCGCCCGACCGGCGGAGTTAGGGCTCATTGCTCACGTCATGCCGGCGCAGTAGTAAACGATCAGAGCGTTCTTGTCCTTCGGCAGTTTGTCCGTCATTTTCTCGAAGGCGGGGAATGGGATGTTGATGGCAGTGGGGATAGCACCCTCCATGAAGCGCGGCGCTGGCCGCGCGTCGATCAGGAGGTATCCGCCTTTTTCCGGCCCGTTGGCCACGAGCTTCTCCACTTCAGTTGTGCTCAGGAGCTTTTCCGGGGCGATCTTGATTGCGGGTTTGGCAACGACCAGGGTCGCGGTCTTTTTTCCGTCCTTCTCCGTGTAGGCGATCCTGACCTCCTTGCCCTTCTTGATGGACCGCAGCGGCTCATCAGGATTCTCTGCCGGTACATTCTGTACCTTCAGTGCTGCCTTGTCGAACCTCAGAATCTCGGTTGTGTCGTCGATCTTTACCTGGATCGACTGAGTTTTATAGGCAACGCCGTCGAAATTCCCGCGGAGACTTCCTGCCTCTGGCTGGTGGCAGTTGGAACAGATCTTGGCAACAGTGGGCTTTGCCTGGGGGGGTGCTGTTTTTTCCTGTGAAACCGCTGGACCTGCGTTCACGGTGATCGCCGAGGCCAGTACTAATGCGAGACCGGTGCTGCTTCGTACGAATGGCATAGGTTCCTCCTTATGGCTAACTGGTTAACTTCAGGTTATTTTTTGTTTGCCGGTCCTCTATTTACGTAGATGATATTATAATTGTAGGTTTAGATATAGTCAACAATATTTGCAACTATTTCATATTATTCGTTGATCTATTCCCCTGCAGACAGAGCTCCCAGGGTTTACCCGAGAGGAACTTCCCCGACAGAAAGTCCTTGACAATGACTGGCTTATCTTATATATTCAATATTCTTTGCCAAGCGGGTACTTTCTATGTTCGATTCCTTAAGCGGTAAATTAGAGTCTGTTTTCAAGAAGCTCCGGAGCAGGGGCGTTCTTAAGGAAGACGATGTCAAAGAGGCCTTGCGCGAGGTGCGCCTTGCGCTCCTTGAAGCTGATGTGAATTTCAAGGTGGTGAAGGATTTCGTCAGCAAGGTACAGGATCGGGCTGTCGGGCAGGAGATCCTGTCGAGCCTCACTCCGGGTCAGCAGGTCATCAAGATCGTCCACGATGAGCTCGTTGCGCTCCTCGGCGGGACGCAGGCCAAGCTCTTTCTGTCGCCGAACCCGCCCACGGTCATCATGATGGTGGGTTTGCAGGGGTCGGGCAAGACGACCACGGCAGGCAAGCTCGCGAAGATCTTCAAAAAGGACGGTCGCAGGGTCCTTCTGGTGCCGGCGGACACGCGCAGGCCGGCCGCAGTACAGCAGCTCATCACGCTTGCCAAACAGGTGGGCGTGGAAGCATATCATTCGGAAGAGCAGGACCCTGTTGTCATCTGCAAGGCTGCAGTAAAGCAGGCTGCGTCATCCCTGTTCGAAGTGGTGATCCTCGATACCGCGGGCCGGCTGCAGATCGATACCGAGCTCATGGAAGAGCTCCGGCAGATCAAGTCCGGCGTTAAGCCGCACGAGACCCTGTTCGTGGCGGACGCCATGACGGGTCAGGAAGCGGTCCACATCGCGGAGAAGTTCAACGCCGATCTCGGGTTCGACGGCGTGGTCCTGACCAAGCTGGACGGCGATGCCCGCGGCGGCGCGGCGCTCTCGGTCAGATCCGTGACCGGCAAACCGCTGAAGTTCGTGGGTATGGGCGAAAAGCTCGATGCCCTGGAGCCCTTCCATCCGGACCGGATGGCCTCGCGCATCCTCGGTATGGGCGATATGATGTCGCTGATCGAGAAGGCGCAGGAGTCCGTTGACCAGGAAGAAGCGCTCAAGCTCGCAAAGAAGCTCAAGAAGAACTCTTTTGACCTGGACGATTTCCGCAATCAGCTCAAGCAGGTGAAGAAGCTCGGCGGGCTCGAGTCGATCATGGGCATGATCCCCGGGATGGGCAAGATGAAGCTTCCGGACGCCCAGGTGAATGAAAAGGAACTGGTGAAGGTGGACGCGATCATCAGCTCCATGACCTCGAAAGAGCGCGCGGATTACATGATGATCAACGGCAGCCGCAGGGCCCGCATCGCCAAGGGCAGCGGAACCCAGGTGCAGGATGTGAACCGGCTCCTGAAGCAGTTCGCCGAGATGCGCAAGATGATGAAGGCCATGACCAGCGGCAAGATGGGAAAGATGGGAAACATGGCAAAGATGCTCGGCGGAAGGATGCCGTTCTAATAATTTTTCACTGCAGAGGTCGCGGAGATCGCAAAGAAAAGATCTAAGATTCAATGGAGACGATCCAAAACTCTGCGCACTCAGCGTTCTCCGCGGTAAAATGATTTTGCATAATAGAAGAAAGAGGTGACACAATGTCAGTAAGGATCAGACTCAAGAGGATGGGAACGCACAAGAAACCCTACTACCGGCTCGTGGTTGCGGATTCCCGGTCGCCGAGGGACGGACGCTTCATCGAGATGGTCGGTACCTACGACCCGCTCAAGAAGCCGGCCGAGATCAAGGTCGACCAGGCAAAAGCGATCGACTGGCTCAAGAAGGGCGCGGTTCCGTCCGATACGGTCAGGACCCTGCTCTCCAAGGTCGGCGTCATGAAGCAGTTCGCGGAAGCGAAGTAACTATCCGTTCGGAGTGCGGAACAAAGAAAGCACGCCGTAATGGTATCATGCTGAACCCGACTGGTACGCGATGCTCATAACGATCGGCAAAGCGGTCAAGCCCTTTGGCGTCAAAGGCGAGATGAAGATCGAACCGATGACGGACTTTCCGGAACGGTTCAAGGACCTGGACCGCGTGGTCCTGGTCTCACCCGCCGGGAGCGAGGTCGCCTGTAATATACGGTCGGTGCGCTATGCAGGCGGAGGACCATACCTGCATTTCGAGGGGTACGATTCTCCGGAGAAGGCGAAGGCCCTGAACGGATGGTTCATCAAGGTTCCCGAGGAAGATGCGGTCCCGCTGCCCGAAGGTTCCTACTACTGGTTCGAACTGATCGGCATGGAGGTCTTCTCCGAAGGCGGCGAGAAGCTCGGGAAGATCGTGGACGTGTTCGAAACAGGAAGCAATGACGTGTACGTGATGAAGCAGGGGAAAAAAGAGACATACATCCCTGCTACGCTCGAAGTCGTGAAGCAGATCGACCGGCAGACGAAACGGATGGTCATTCATCTGATAGACGGTCTGATGGAGTAATTGCCAGGAAGGTAGGATGGAACGTGTATCGGCTTACCTTCTGCTGTTTGTTGTACGAGACCCCCGGCCATGCGTAAACTGAACTTTGAGGTGCTCACCCTGTTCCCGGGTCTCATCGAGGGACCGCTGAACGAGAGCATCCTGAAGCGCGGCAGGGAAAAAGGGCTCCTGAACGTGACGGTCCGGAACATCCGGGACTACACGGAAGACAAGCACCGGACGGCCGACGACAGTCCCTACGGCGGCGGCGCAGGCATGGTGCTGAAGCCCGAACCGATCTTCCGGGCCTTCGAGGCGATGAAGGAGGCACAATCGGGAGAAGAGTTTCTGACGATCCTGCTTTCGCCGCAGGGCAGGCTCTTTGACCAGAAGCGGGCGGAGCAGCTCTCCGAAGAAAAGCGGAGGATCGTTCTGCTCTGCGGGCACTACGAGGCCATCGATGAACGGGTGGTCGAGGCGCTGGTGGAC
>Ga0315268_10005894_pt1 | contig 13092 bp, 14 predicted proteins | sample C1_top_MG_FD_204535 | JGI IMG/M metagenome (GOLD analysis project Ga0315268, IMG submission 204535) | Sediment microbial communities from Yellowstone Lake, YNP, Wyoming, USA - C1_top | ecosystem: Environmental > Aquatic > Freshwater > Lake > Sediment | place: USA: Wyoming | collected 2017-08-01 | reverse complement strand
GGCGTAGAGGCCGCGGGGGGCAAGATGGTCGCGCACCAGGGTGAAGAACTCCTCGGTCGTCAGATGGTACGGGACTGAAATGTCGTTGTAGGCGTCGCCGTAGACGAGGTCATAGGTCTGGCCGGCGGCATGATCGGTCAGGAACGTCCGGGCGTCCTCGTTGACGGTCCTGATGCGGCCCTGCGGGTTGATACCGAAATTCTGGATGGCCGTCCGGGTCACGCCCGGGTCGATCTCGGCGACGGTGAGCTGCGCCTCCGGCTTGGTCTCCTCCAGGAACCGCGGCATGACGTAGCCGCCGCCGCCCACGAACAGCACCCGCAGGGGGTCCGGCCCGCGCCGGCCGGCCGCGTAATCGGCGGCGATGGCGTAGGTCGTCTCATAGTCGTAACCCAGCCGTCCCGCCTCGGCGGTGACGTGGCTGTGGATCAGCTTGTCCAGGATCAGGATGCGGTCGGGAACGCCGGAATCGGCGACGCTGGACTTGATCCGGACGCAGTAATAGGCGGTCTCGGTGGTGCAGAACCGGGGCAAGAACAGGCTGGCCCAGAGGAGCAGGACCATGACCAGCATCGGGCCGCCGGTCGTCAGCCGGCGGTCGCGGGCGGTGGCGATCCCGGTCAAGAGCAGCAGGGAGGCGACACAGAGGATGATGGTCTTGACCCCCAGCGACGGTATCAGCAGCAGGCCGGTGGCGAACGTCCCGATGATACTGGCCGCCGAAGAGACGGCGTAGATCCGGCCGACGGTCGTGCCGGTCTTTTTCAGATCGTTGAGCGACAGGGAGATGACGATCGGCGTGACCATGCTCAGGAGCAGGCTGATCGGGAAGAATTCCAGCAGAGCAAAAATGATGATGCCGGCCTGCAGGGGCGGCTGCAGCAGCTTGATGGATTCGGCCACCGGCCGGCTGAGATAGAACGAGAGGATGGCCATGAGTCCCGCCAGGACGAAGATCAAACCGATGCCGCGCCAGCCGATCCCCTGCTCGGCCAGGATGCCGCCGACATAATTGCCGATGGCGATGCCCAGCAGGACCACGCCGATGACGCCGGTCCAGGTATACAGGGAAGAGCCGAGATACGGGGCCACGATGCGGCTGGCCACCAGCTCGACGACCATCAGGCAGAAACCGGCGATGAAAACTAAAACGTGCGGCCGGTAATGCCGGCGCACGTCGGTCGTGGCTGCTTTCGGGCTCTCCTCCATAGGACGAGGCCGCTGAGGCCGTCTTATTTCGTTTCCTTGTGGGCGGCGTGCTTCTTGCAGGACTTGCAGAACTTCTTCAGCTCCAGCCGCTGCTTGAGCGTCTTCTTGTTCTTGCGGGAAAAATAGTTGACGCGATGGCAGGTGCCGCACTCCATCTTGATGAGGTTTTCCTGGGACATAGTGGTTATGATAATGACGGGAACTTAACCTTTTTTATGGAACCTGTCCAGTTTGTTGGCTCTGGAGCCACCTCCCGGAATCGAACCGGGGACCTACAGTTTACAAAACTGTTGCTCTGCCGGCTGAGCTAAGGTGGCGTGGTGGGTAGGCTAGGATTCGAACCTAGGAAGGCGGATGCCAGCAGATTTACAGTCTGCCCCGTTTGACCGCTTCGGTACCTACCCGTGATCGATGATTTTCGAAAGAACTCGCCGCCTTGTCCCCGCGCTTTTTCTGGAGCCGACGACCGGGATTGAACCGGTGACCTTCTCCTTACCATGGAGATGCTCTACCAGCTGAGCTACGTCGGCGCGAGAAAAAGCGCGGGGTTTTTCGAAAGAACGTCTTACTTCTTGGAATTATTTAAGCCGGCCTTGGCCGGCATCGCCGATATCTTCTCGAACAAGGCACCGAGCTTCTGATTCTCCGGGTTGACTTCCTTCAGCTTCCCGTAGGCCTCCAAAGCCCGATCTTTGTCGCCTTCCAGTATACAGGTATCTATAAGTAAATCAAGATGTTTGGGGTTCGCCGCCTCATGGGCCACCGCGCCCTCGAGCGCCGCCCTGGCTCCGGCCAGGTCGCCAGCGGCCCGGCAGGCCACGGCCAGGCTGTAATAATTCTTGGCGATGTCTCCCTGAATGGCCGGCGCGGCCGGACAGGGGGTCAGGTCCCTGATGTCGGTTTCCGAACAGGCCCGGCCCTTATGGGCCAGACAGCAGCTCCTGACGGTCATCTTGACGAGGAAGGCGAAGGTTTCCCTGGCCTGAGCGTGATTTTTGGTCTCCAGATAGAGGTCGCCCAGGCCGCGATACGCCTCCGCGTTCTTCGGGTCCGCCTTGATGATCTCGACGTAACCCTTCTCCGCCTGGTCGATCCGGCCGTCCTTGAACGCGGCCGCGGCCTCGCGCAGCATCCTTTCCACCGACTCGCGCGCCTCGGCCAAAGGCACCGGGGCCGGAGCCGCCGCCGGCTTCTTGCCCTGGAAATAGTGATCGAGCCTCAGGATCCGGGAATAGGCGCGACGAAAAGCCTGGCGCAACCGCCAGATCCAGGGACCGACCCGGGCGGCGAAATTCTTCCACCACTCGGCGGTGATCCGGCCGACGCGCTCATGGATGATGTCCTTTTTCTTCCTGGTCTCCCGCTCCTTGGGCAGGGCTTCAGCGTCGATCAGCGTCAGTTGCGGGAATTTCCGGACGATGATGCCGGCGATGGCCGCGAGACAGACGGCGATGAAGACCAGGGCCACGACGTAGAACATCATAGGACGCTATTTGAGGTCGGCGGCGATCTCGGCCATCTTGACGAACTCCGCCGCCTTGAGCGACGCGCCGCCCACCAAAACGCCATGGATGACGTCGACCTGGAGGAAACCGGCCAGGTTGGAACTGTCGACCGAGCCGCCGTAGATGATGGCGCACTGGTTCTCGACGATGTCGGCCGGCAGCAGGTCGTACAAGGTCTCCTTGATCAGCTGATGCATGGAAGCGGCGTCGTCCGGCGACACGGCCTGGCCCGAACCGATGACCCAGCGCGGCTCGTAGGCGACGATGACGCGCTGCGTGCCGAACGGCCGATTGTCCTTGAGCGCGGCCCGGACCTGATTGATGACCACGGCGTCGCGGCGGCCGGACCGGCGCTCTTCCATGGTCTCGCCGACGCAGACTATCGGGTGGATGTTGTGGCGCAGCAGGGCGGCCGTCTTGCGCCGGACCATCTCGTCGGTCTCGCCCAGGAACTCGCGGCGCTCGGAATGCCCGACCAAACTGTATTCGCAGCCGAACTCCCTGAGCGTGGCCGGGGCGATCTCGCCGGTGTAGGCGCCCTTGTCCTCCCAGAAGACGTCCTGGGCGCCCATGTACACGGACGTGCCGTTGACCTCGGCGTGGACGGCCGAAAGCGCCACATGCGACGGGCAAAGCGTCATGACCACGTTCTGATTCAGCGCCGCCTGGCCGGCCCACAGCCGGACGATCTCGCGGGCCAGCGCGACGCTGTCGGCGCTGTTCAATTGCATCTTCCAGTTGCCGATGAGAAATTTCTTTTTCATAAGACCTTGGCGTGACGGATGAATTCCTTGTTATCGGCGTAGGGACCGACGATGGCCAGCGTCATCCGCGGGTTGCGGAAGACCTCGGCGGCGGCGCGGCGCACGTCCTCTCGCGTGACGGCGAAGATCTTGGCCAGCTTTTCCGCCGGCGTTTCGGCGCGCTTGACCATCAGCTCCTGCTTGGCGTACCAGTCGGCGAGCTGGCTGGAATCCTCGAGACTGAGGGTCAGCCGACCCTTGAGGTTCTCCTGGGCCCGAATCAGCTCCTCCGCGGTGACGTCCTGGCTGCGGATGCGGTCGACCTCCTTGAGGATGAGCCTGATAGCCTGGTGCACCCGGTCCTTGGCCAGGCCGGCCTGAATGGTCAGGTTGCCGATGTCCTGATAGGGATTCACCGAGGACCGGACGAAATAGGCCAAGCCGTGCTTTTCCCGGACCGTCAGGAACAGCCGCGAACTCATCGTGCCGCCCAAGATGATGCTCATCAGGTTCAGCGCCGGCATGCGCGGGTCGCCGTAAGGATAGGCCGGGAAGCCCAGGGCGACCTGCACCTGCTCGGTCTCTTTCTTGGCGACGTTGAAACGGACGCCTTTGTAGCCGGCCTTGGCCGCGTCGAAACGCCGGTATTTCTGCGGCTCCGGGCCGGCCGGCCGCGAGCCGAATTTCTCTTCCAGCAGTTTCAGGACCTCGGCCTCTTCGAACAGTCCGGAGACAGCGAGCACCGTGCGCGACGGCACGTAGTAGCTGTCGCGGTAGCGGATCAGGTCGTCGCGCTTGATGCCCATCATGGTCTTCACGCTGCCGGCGATGCGGCGGCTGAGGGTTGAACCGCGATACAACTGCTCCTCGAGCAGTTCCTCGACCAGGGACATCGGGTTGTCCTCGTACATGCGGATCTCCTCGAGGATGACCAGGCGCTCGGAATCCAGGTCGCTCTGGCGGTAAACCGAGTGATAGACCATGTCCTCGACCATGTCCGCGGCCAGCCCGAACTTGTCGGCCTGCAGGCGGATGTAGTAGCCGGTGTAGTCCTTGCCGGTGAAGGCGTTGTATTCGGCGCCCACGGCGTCCAGGTCCTTGGAAATGGCGATGGTGTGGGGCCGCCGTTCGGTGCCCTTGAACATCATGTGTTCGATGTAATGCGAGCCGCCGCCGAGCTTCAGGCTCTCGTAGCGCGAGCCGACCTCGTAAAGCGCCAAAAGCGTCACCGCCGCCGTCCCCTTCGAGGGGATGAGCATGACCCGCGTGCCGTTGGACAAAGTGGCCTTCTTGAAATTATTCATAATGGTGGCGTGATCATCCGCGGCCGGCGCCGCCGATCTTGGCGGCAATGAGCTCCCCGACCTCGGCCAGGGCCACGCGCTCCTGTTTCATGGTGTCGCGGTCGCGGACCGTCACCTTGTTGTCGTTGGGCGTGTCAAAATCCACGGTCAGGCAGAACGGCGTGCCGATCTCGTCCTGGCGGCGGTAGCGGCGTCCGATCGACGCGACCTCGTCGTACTGGACGGAAAATCTCCTGGACAGTTCGTCCCGCAGCTTGCGGGCGATGCCGGTGAGCGGTTCCTTTTTGGACAGCGGCAGGATGGCCGCCTTGACCGGAGCCAGCGCCGGGTGGAACCGCAGCACGGTCTCGGTCTCCTTGTTGGCTTCGGTGGTGGTGGTCCGGCCGCCTTCGATCTCCTCATAGGCGTCGATCAGGAAGGCCAGCACGGCGCGGTCCAGGCCCAGCGACGGCTCGATGACGTAAGGAACGTAGCGCTCGTTGGTGATGTCATCGCGGTAGCTCAGGTCCTGGCCGCTGAACTGCGAGTGCTGCTTGAGGTCGAAATCGGTGCGGTTGGCGCAGCCCCACAGCTCGGCCCAGCCCCAGGGGAACTCGTACTCCAGGTCGACGGTCCGCTTGGAATAATGCGACAGGTCGGACTTGGGATGTTCGTAGAAACGGAAATGCTCGGCCTTGGCGCCGAGGCCGACGAACCAGTCGAGCATGAAATTCTTCCAGGTCTCGAAGGTCTCCTCGTCCGTGCCCGGCTTGACGAAATACTCCAGCTCCATCTGTTCGAACTCGCGGGTGCGGAAGGTGAAATTGCCGGGCGTGATCTCGTTGCGGAAGGCCTTGCCGGTCTGGGCGATACCGAACGGCAGGCGCTTGCGGGCGGTCTGCTGGACGTTGAGGAAATTCACGAAGATGCCCTGCGCGGTCTCGGGGCGCAGATAGACCACGGCCGCGGCGTCCTCGAGCGGGCCCATGAAGGTCCTGAACATCATGTTGAACTGGCGGATGTCGGTGAGCTCGCCGCCGCATTCCGGGCAGCGGACGTCCTTGATGGTCAGCGGTTTCTCCCTCAGGCCTTTCATCTCCCGGGCGCGGGCCTCGAGCAGATGATCGGCGCGGAAGCGCTTCTTGCAGCCTTTGCAGTCCACGAGCGGGTCGGTGAAGCTGGACAGGTGGCCCGACGCCTCCCAGACCTTGGGCGCCATGAGGATGGCCGAATCCAGGCCGACGATGTCGTCGCGTTGCTGGACGACCGAGCGCCACCAGGCCTGGCGGACGTTGTTCTTCAGGAGGACGCCCAACGGACCGTAGTCATAGGCCGAACCCAGGCCGCCGTAGATCTCCGAACCGGGAAAAATAAAACCGCGGCGCTTGGCCAGGGCGACGACTTTCTCTATTTTATCTGCGCTCATAAAGTGGGCGAATAGCGTGACCGATAATGACAAACGTTATCACACCGTTTAGGTGGGCACAAGGCGGCGGGGTGGCGGCGCGGCCGGCCTTAAAAAAGAAAAACCCGCCTCAAAGAGACGGGTCGTGGGCGGCGCGCCGGTCAGAGACGGCCGGCCCGGTCGAGGATGGTCAGGACGCGCAGCAGGGCCGCGGTCAGATCCAGCAGCGTCTGACAATCGCTTTCGTAGAGATCGAGGTCGAGCTCGAACTCGTTCTCCGACCCGGTGACCGCGCTAAGCCGCACGCCAGCGTAGCGGTCGCCGCAGGTCAGAAGATGCATCCCCTGGTCGTCGCCGCTGATGGCGGAGGCGACGCCGGTCGCGAGACCGCCCTCCCGGACCTCGGCCGCGGCCTCTTCGTCCGGCTCGGCCAGCCTGACCGCGGCGATGCCCAGGGCCAGATAAGTCAGTTCCCGTGTTTCGCCCTGTTCGGGCTCTATCCAGAGATGCCAACCGTTATGCTTCATCTTCAACTCCTTTGATCCGAAGGTCCGGCAAAAAAAAGGTACATAAAATCCCGGAAAACGAACTGGAGATGGAAACCCGGGTTGAGCCGCAAGCGGCCGTCCGAGCGACGGCACTTCCGTCGGTCGCTGCCAGTCGAAACCGGCTGCCACTGACTTCCGTGCCACCTTGATCTGAGGGCCGAAGCCCGGCGATCAAGGGATCCCCCTCCATTTCGCTTTCCGGGATAGTTGGTTTTCTAACGAACAAAGCAATATAGCACATCCTCAAAATTATGTCAAGAGTGGCTGACAACTCTCATAGGATTACCGCATAAATTAAGCTTATTTTGAACCTCCACTCATCTGCCAACCGATTACAACAAAAGACGGCCGTGGCGGCCGTCCTTTCCGTATTCCCTATCCCGCTAGATGGTCATGATCTCCTTCTCCTTGTCCTCCCCGACCTGCTTGATCTTGTCGTTCCAGCCGGCCACCACCTTGTCCAGCTGCTCCAGGAGGCGGTACTTCTCATCCTCGGTCAGTTCGCCTTCCTTTTCCGTCTTGATGATCTCGGCCCTCGCGTTCTCCCGAACGCCGCGGACGGCGATGCGGCTCTGTTCCAGTTTTTCGCTCATGGTCTTGACCAGCTGGCGCCGCGTCTCTTCGGTCATCACCGGTATGGTGATGCGGATGACCTTGCCCTGCACCACCGGATTCAGGTTGATCTTGGCTTCGGTGATGCCCTTCTCGATGTCCTTGAGGATGTTCTTGTCCCAAGGCTCGATGACGATGGTCCGGGAATCCGGCACGGCTATCGAAGCCAGGCCGACGAGCGGCGTCCGGGCGCCATAAACCTCGACCTGGACGTTCTCGACGAGCGCCGGCGTGGCCCGGCCGGTGCGCAGCGCCGACAGCTCCAATTTCAGAAAATCAATGGCATCCTGAAACTCGCCCGTGAATTTGGCTAAAGCGTCAAAAGACATAGGGTGCGGTCGTTGACCGGTTATTGTTTGAATTTAGTGGCGCCCATGTACAGAATCGACGAATTCTTGGCGTCGACCAGCAGGAAAGTGGCGGCGCGCGTGGTCGGCAGCCTCTTGGGCACCCAGTTGACCCCGCCGTTGGGGCTGCGGTAGAAGGTCGTGGCGGTCCCGTAATAGATGTTGTTCGGGTCCTTGGCGTCGAGCGCCAGGGAGTAGATGACCGTGGAACCGGCCGGCGTCAACAGATCGATCTTGCCCCAGCTGTCGCCGCCGTCCGTGGTCCGGATCAGGCCGAACTTGGAGGCCAGCACCAGGGTCTTGGGGTCGGACGGGGCCATAACCAGCTCGCCGAACTCGCGGGCGCCGGAAAAATCGGCGTATTTCGCGCTGAGATCGGTCCAGGTCGCGCCGCCGTCCCGGGTGCGCCAGACGCCGCTGCCCTTGGTGGCCACGTAGATGTGCCGGGTGTCGGTCGGGCTGATGATCAGCTTGATCAGGTCATCGTTGAAATTATAGACGTTGGCCCAGGAGTTGCCGCCGTCAGTGCTCTTGAGCAGGTCGCCGGAATTGGTGCCCAGCCAGATGATGCCGGGGTTATAAGAATCGATGGCCACGACCTTGGTCTTCTTGTCGCTGCGCGCGTCGAGGAACGGCACGGACCAGGTCCGCGAACAATCCTCGGTCTTGAGCAGCTTGTTCTCGGCGGTGACGTAGATGATGCATTTGTCCTTGGGGTGGACGGCGATGTACGGGATCCGGCCGCGGCTCACCTGGGCTGGCTGCGTCCAGGAATCGCCGCCATCATAAGAATAGAACATGCCGTTCTCCGCCGTACCGATGTAGAGGGCGTTGGCGTCCTGCGGGTCCTGCGTGATGTAGGTGATCGCGGTGCCGCTGATCGACCGCTTGTCCCCGCCCGTGGTCGGGATGGCGTTCTTCTGCACCCAGGAATCGCCCTTGTCGGCCGATTTAAAGATGCCGCCGTCCCCCGCCCCGGCGTTGGGATTGGCACCGATGGAAATACAGCCGGCGCCCGCGAACAACAGCGAGACGCTAACCAGCGAAATGACGGCGGAACGGCGTAAGTTCATAAAATAATCGATGAGGCGCCGGGCAGCGGCGCGCCGCCTTGAACGCGGCTTAATTCAACAGCCATCGTAACACGGGGCCGACTTAATTAAAAGGCTGGCGCTCAATCGAGGAACAAGGCCAGATTCTCCATGACCGCCCGGGGATTGACGTTCTCGTCGAGGAGTTTCCGGGCGTCATTGAGTTCCTGCAGCGCCGCCGCGATCCTGGCCCGGCCGACCCGCGCGGCCCAGGGCTCGAGGCGCCCGCGCAGATCGTCGTGGGTCAGGCTCCCGCCGCGGCCGCAGGCCAGGAGCAGGCCGTCGCGCAGCAGTTCGGAAAGCAGATCAAGCAGCTTCCGGGACTGGGCCACGGTCTCGTTGAACGGCAATTTCGCCGGCAGGGACCTCTCGAGCGCCGACCAGCGCTCGCTGATGCCGGCCTCGATCAGGCCCATCAGCACCTCCCGCCTGGCCAGCATCTCCTTATAGGCTCCGTCGTCACGAAGATATTCCAGGGCTCTGCCCGGACAGCCGCCCGACAGCCGGGCCAGCAGTTCGGCACGCCGCTGATCCACGCCGACGGCCGACAGGGCCCGGGCGATGACCTCGGCGCGGACGCGGCCGAAACTGACGATCTGGCAGCGCGAACGGATGGTCGGAAAAACGCCGTCCGCCGTCTCGGTCAGCAGGATGATCAGGGTCTTGTCCTTGGGTTCTTCCAGGCTCTTGAGCAGGGCATTGGCCGATTCCTTGTTGAGGTATTGGGCGCCGTCCAGCACCACGACCTTCCAGCCGGTCGCGCCGTCGGCCTCCCGGCCGGCCATGAACGCACCGCGCGACAGCCAGCCGCGCAGCGAGTGGATCTGATCGAGCACGATGTCGGCGTGGAGCTTGCCGCTCTTGGCGTCGCGACCGCGTTCGACGGTCAGGAAATCCGGATGACGTTCCAGCGGGACGGCTGATCCGAGGACCTTGCCCGCCAGCACCCTGGCCAGCGCCGACTTGCCGACCTGTTCCGGTCCGATGAACAAATAGGCGTGTACCAGGCGGTCGGCGGCGATGACGCGGTCAAAAAAGGCGGCGATCGATCCGTGACCGATAAGCGGGATCGGCCGGACCTCGGCTTTTTTGACCTGCTGTTCCTTGACCTTGGGCATATGCCAAAGAGTATATCAGATACGGCGATTAGGACAACTTAACGAATATTAGGCTTCACTCAGCCAAATATTTAGGGACACCGTGAGCGCGAATAATGTCAGAGAATCTTGACAGAATGTCAATTTTGTGCTATATTTTCTTCACGTGATTCGCAGCGTACCTTGCACTTCAAACACCCCAACCTTCATAAAGGAGGATTTCATGTCCGGTCTCCGCATTCTCGGCTACGCCGATCTCGACATCGCCTTCGCCTTCATCCGCGACTGCCAGGCCGAAGGCAACGAGGGCGTCAGCCCCGAGACCTACGGCATCGTCAGCGCCGCCGGCATCCACCGCCCGCAGCTTTCCATCCAGGAGCGCGAGCCCGCCTACCTCTCCGAGGACGAGATCATCGCCGCCATCGACTTCAACAGCACCCTGGCCGTCGCCGACGACGCCGCGGACGAGGACGACGACGGCGACGAGACCGCCTCGATCGAGGAGATCGAGTTCTCGGACGATCCGGACGGGGAGGAGACCATCAGCGTCGCCGTGTCCGGCTTCGAGACCGTTGCCGACGAGAGCGACTTCGCCGCGGTCGCGGACCCGGGCGTCGCCGGCAGCCAGAACCTTCCGGCTCGCATCGGCAACCGCCGCGGCATCGAATCCGACACCGGCATCTGGCTCTCCGACCGGCATAACCGCCGCGGCCGCTGGCCGCATAATGCCAGCTGGAAGAACAGAGCCGCCGCCAAGCAGTACCTGCGGCACCTCCGCCGCCTGATCTGCCGCTAGGCTGAACGGCCGGCACCGCTACATCCGGTCCCGCCTCAAACAAACCCCCGGTCCATCTTGGATCGGGGGTTTTCAATTACGAAAAGACTAAAATAGTTATCCACAGAATTTAGGTATGTTCAATATTTTTGGCTGCAGTTACAGTCATAATCAATAAAGTGTCAGCCACTTGACACTTTATTGTTACTCCCCTATGGTCTCGACAACCCATGGGTGAGATCTAATTCATCGCGACAATCCATCATGCGCTATCAAAAAGCGTTGATCGCCGGCGGCGCCGCTATGTTCGCCATCGCCATATCAGGGCTCGCTGTCGGCGCCAAATCCATCCAACCTATGGCCGCGACCAAGACCAGAGCCGCGCAACTCGCTGAACGCCTGGATCAGACCGTCAAAGAAGCACTGGCGAAGGGATGTGCCGACCAGAACGGCGCCGCCCAGAATCCGCAGTGCGCCGACTCGCGGGAACGCGTCAGCCGGCTCAACGACGAAGCCGCCCAGGCCGACGACGAACTCAAAGCCCGGCCGCCCGCGCTCCGAGCCACGGCCGAGAAGAACATAAGGAAATTCCGCGGCCGCGACGGGCTGGCCGTTAATTACCTGGCGACCTCGTCCAACCCCTACCGGGACGACGGGGCGCGGATCGAGACCTATGTCGACGACGAAGCCAACGAGTATTGGATCGACCCGGGCGATGACCATCTGGTCCAGGTGGGTCCGCACGCGGGTGGCGATCAGGCGCCACACAAGGTTGGACCGGAAAACCGCCTGCCCGTCTCCGAACTGCGCCAGCAGGCTCTCCGCCTGATCGAGGCGGCTGACCCGGTCTTCGCGGCGCGCCGCAGCTCGCTGCATCCGCTTGAGGACAACAAGGGCAAGCAGGTCTACTTCTTCCGCTGGGACGACTTCTCGGCGCCGCTCAAAGAATCGGAAATGCCGCCGTTCATCCAGGTCGGCCTGTACGCCGACGGCCGGCTGGCCAGCTTCACCGATACCCTGAACAAATAAGGTGAACAATTATGAAGCTTAAATCTTTGAGGCTGGCCGCCGCCATGAGCTTATCCGCGCTGCTGCTGTCGGCCGTTCCGGCCAGCGCGGCGGTCATCGGCGTCCAGGTCATGGCCAGTGACGGGTCATATTTCACGGCTTCGGGTCCGTCCCAATATTGGCACTCAGCGGCCGGCGGCTATTGCGGGGGTCCGGGGCTGTGGTGCAGTCCGAACACCTACCGCTGGACCTATGATTACAACGCCACCTACGGCCAGCAGAATTCGGCGGTCTGGAAGGTCCCGACGGAACAGCTGGTATTCTCCCGCGCTTACGCCTTCATCCCCCGCCGCAACGCCACCTGCCGCACCGCCTTCTATACCATGAGCTACTCCGGCGTTTCCGGCTACGAGCAGGCGCTGGACCAGCTGCCCTATTACGACCAATGGGCGCCGCTGTTCGGCGGCAAGTCCTTCTATCGGGCCCGGCAGATCTGGCTGTCGGACGGCCAGCAAGGCTTCAACCTGTCGACCCTGGAGCAGATCGCCTTCGACGAAATAAAAATAGAGTCCTGAAATTGGACGTCGAAAGCGGAGCGGTCGGTGGTCGATAGCTATCGGAGTATATACCGCGCTCTTTGAAACAACGACGAGACAAACGAAGATCGGCCGGGCTCTCGTGGGAGCGCGGCCGATTTTCGTTCGGGAAATTTCCAAAACTAGCCTATTTCTTCTTATCTTTCTTGGGCTTCTTCTTCTCCGTCCTCTGGGCGTTGTTTCCTTTGGCCATAACGTTTCAAGAACAATAATGAATTATTCCTTGATGATGTGCCTCACCCGGCCGACCTCGCCGCCGGTCAGGCGCACCTTGATGCCGCGCGGATGGAACGACGAATTGGTCAGGATATCCTGCACGATGCCGTGAGTAATCTTACCCGTGCCCTGATCTTCTTTTAACACGATGCCTACTTCCAAACCCGGCGTGATATCGGATCGGTTCGTTCCATCCATATGACTATGGTTTGACGGCCTTTATCACCAAACGGTGATTTTCGGCGAAGATCTTGCCGCTCTTATCGCGATGCCCCGCGATGTAGGCATCGAGCACGGCATCGTTCCGGGGCAGGTCGAAATCATGATCCCCGACCAGAAGCCACAATTTTTCTTTCAATGCCTGCTTCGAATCAAAAAAATTTTTGAAAGACCTGTCGAACAACAGGTTGATATTCTCCGGTCTGAAACCCGCGCCGACCAACGAATCTTTAATGACCTGGAATCTCGTCACGTTTTTCACCAGATAATCTTCATAACCGCGGCCGCCCTTGAGCAGCAATTTAAGATCCCCGAGGTCCTGTTCGCCGATCGTCTGATAGACATAAGCCCCGCCGGACCTGATGGCGCGGAACAGTTCCCGGCTCGTCGTGTCGCGATGCGGGGCGCGGGTGTTAAAAACGACGTCGAACGCGTTAT
>Ga0315268_10005893_pt1 | contig 13095 bp, 6 predicted proteins | sample C1_top_MG_FD_204535 | JGI IMG/M metagenome (GOLD analysis project Ga0315268, IMG submission 204535) | Sediment microbial communities from Yellowstone Lake, YNP, Wyoming, USA - C1_top | ecosystem: Environmental > Aquatic > Freshwater > Lake > Sediment | place: USA: Wyoming | collected 2017-08-01 | reverse complement strand
CCTGATAAGGCTCTTGGCTGGAAGCGATGAAATCAGGATAATTCGATATGGCCATTCGGGCAGTATTTCCGTCGCTATTCAAAGTTAATGCGACGTTCGGATCGGAAACTGACGCTGCGCCGTTATTGATTAACATACTGAAACCTCCCAGAGGCGCTTGGGGCGGACTCATCCAATCTACAGGTATTCCTCCTCCCCCTCCGCCGCTTGCAGCGCAGGCGCTAGTCGATTGAGTTACTGATATCGGAGAAGTCGCTGTGCCGTCGCCGTTGCGATAAACGACCGAATAAGTATAGGCAGTGCCGCAGGTCAGATTAGTATCATTCCATGTATTTGTCTGAATCCAACCGGAATCGGCGCCGGTACGGGAAAAATCATAGCCCGAAGAGCCGGCAGAAGCATTAGCCAGAATATCAACGGATACTGTCGCAGTCGTATCGCCGGCCGTCACGCTTAAATTTGTCGGAGTCGGAGCAAGCGTATATTTAGACACGCTAGAAGAAAAGCTTGATTCATTATTTTTCTTATCTTTAGCTTTGACTTGATAAGTATAGAGCGTATTGGGCGATAAGCCGCTATCTATGAACGAAGCGGAAGCTTGCCAGGCAGCGGAAGTCGAGCCGCCGCTATGCCCTGTTGTTTCCTGGAACCAATATGGCGTCGCATTGAGACCGGAATCAGCATCAGCCGCTGTTTGAGAGTTTACAGTCAGCTGAGTCGTGGAATCAGCTGAAATGGACGCTACGCCGACATTAGTCGGAGCAGTCGCATCGATGAATTCCCAGACGCCGATCGTCGGCGCCGTCACAGCACGAAGCGCTTGGGCATAATCGTAATAAATTCCCAGGTCGGCTCCCGAGGCGATATACGGGGAAGATGTCACCAAACGAAAATCATAATTGGGATAATCGATGAACTGCGGATCGATGTTATTGGTGCTATGAGTCTCAATCTGGGCCAGCCACTGGCTCATGGTATAATTTACAGTCGTGGAAACATTCACCTGAGTGCCGCTGTTGACGCCGTTATAAACATTATAATCGAAATCCAGAAATGAGGTGGTGGCGACTCCGGTATAGGGCCGAGAATCGGAAATCAACGTGACATTGGGGGTCGTGGAAACAATATTATTCTTGAAATGAATATCTGAAGTATTGAAAGCTCCGGCAGTGTAGCTGATATCGAAGATGCCCGTCGAAGTCGTAATGATCGTATTGTTATAGATCTGCACATTGGAAGAATCCTGCAAGCCGCCATTCCCTTCGAACCAGAAAATTTTCATCCCAGCCGAAATGTCATAAATCAGATTATTGGTGATCTTCAGATTCTTGTCAGAGCGGAATTGGAAGACATGATTCCACATGCTGTGGCATTTGTTGCGGTCGATGTTCACGCCGGTCAGATATTCGACTTCCGGCAATTGATTGGCGTCCAAGCCCATGCAGAAATACGCGTTATAAATATTATTGCCCACGACATTGAAATCATTCTGCGCGCCATGTGCGGTAATGCCGTCGAAAAAATTGCCGACCGAGCCGCAATCATGGATGTCATTATTGATCAGCAGAGTGCTTTGCGAGCCGCCGGAAATATAGACGCAATGATTGAGCGAGTTATGGATGGTCGAGGAGGCGACTGTGAAGAAAGCGGGATTATTGGAAGTTCCCACGCCGACTATGCCGGTACTGCCGTTGCCGGTCAGATCGATGTCTGAGTTCTCTATGATGCCTGTGCCCGCCCATTGGATATAATGGCCGACGCCATTATAAGTGCCGACTCGGGAATTGCGCAGAATCGTCAACATGCCAGGAATATCGCCTGTGCCTTGGCCATTCTTGAAATTATCGATCCATAAAGTACCCCTGATATCCAGACCGTCGATAATGACTCCGGTATTATTGTGCTGGCCGGAACTGTCTTCCAGCATGACTGTCGCCGTATCTGATGATTCGGCCGTGGAAGAAGCGCTGACGATGATCGGCCTGGCTCCCGTGCCGTATGAACCCAGCTTAATAAAGTACGGCGGATTCCTCATTAAAGTATCGGTACTATCATTGCCGTTCGGGGTGCCGCGATAGGAAAAATTCCAAATGCCGGAATAATCCGGAGTCGGGTAGAAGGCCACTGATGAGGTATTCCAAGTATCAAATGTCTGGCCTGCTTTAAAAAGTACGGAATCTCCTCCATTGAAGTTTCGATATGCAGTCACAACTCTGGCGATTGATTTCCAAGCGTGATCAGTAGTAGTGCCGGTATCGGCATCATTGCCAGTGACCGAATCGACGTAATAAGTCACGGCAGTTCCCGGAACTGCTGCCGCCGTTATCGGCATCGTTGTCGAACCTGAGGCGCCGGTGTTATCCCAGACAGTCAGCGTGACCGTTTTCGAACCGGCGGTTTCCCAGCGATGATTAGCCATATTGCCGTAAATCACTTGGGGAAAGCCATTGGCGGAATTATCATCGCCGAAATCCCATTTCTGATTGACGATGGAAGTCGTCAGGCCGTCGCTGCCCGTCGATGACGCGGCAGTGAATGACTTGGAATACGGCACCATGCCGGTCGTGCCGAAGCCGTCGCTTCTGATGACAGCGGTGACGGTCGCAAAAACCACTACGGGAGCCAGGATAAAAATCATCGCGCTGAACAAAAAAACTCTGGCTTGCAAGAGCAAGAAGCTAGAAAATGTCTTTATGGGTTTTTGTCCAAACATAAATATGCGGAATATTCCCAATTTCATATTTATATAATAACATATTCTCATGAATTTATGAAATTTAAAAAGACCGAGCAATTGCTCGGTCGGAAAGAACTTGATTCCCACTTACTTAAGGCTGCCGGGATTCTTCCAGCAGTCGCGATCCATGAAGCCCACAAAAAGCGGCTGCTTCACTCCCGGCCGTTCGATCACCAGCCAGAACGGCTCGTCGATGACGAACCGGGTTGGCGGTTCCGTAGCCAGAGCCATAAACCTGACACTGACAGCCACGGCGCTTTCCACGCGCACGCCAAGATGATTCATGCGCACCTTGGTCTGCTGCAGCGCTTGTGCGATTTCGTAAAAATCAAGATTGTCAGTGCAAGTATGCAACCCTTGAAGCCAGCTGATGTCGACTTGCTGGTCCAAAGTGACCATGGGAAATATGATCTCTTCATAACGCTTATTGCCGGATTCAGACTTAACTGTCAGGCCATGCTGCGCGATGGCAACACCCAATATATTCCTGCCGCTTGAGCCGCGCCGATCTTTGATCAGATGCACCACGTCCCCATTACTCGCCGTGATCTGCACAGCTTCATTACTGTAGGTATCGCCAAGCATGTAAACCGGATTGAACGTCGCCTGGCCGAGACTCTTCAGCTTGACGGCGTCGAAAGCGAAGCCGTCTTGAGCGCGCCAGTCGATTTTCTTGCCGGGGGCAAGCCAATCCAACAAGAGATCGAAGACAGAAGCGGCATAAAGCGACCGCGGCCCCTGATCTTCCAGCTGGATATCGAAACCGCGATCGGCCAGAAACTTATTGACCGGACCAACAGCAGTGTCAACGACGCTAGTCAATTGTTCCGCCAGCTTGCCCAGCTCTCCGCGGCACTTGGCGAAAAAGTCTTTCAGAAAATCTTCTTGACGGGCATTGACCGCCGTCCACGTCCGATTGGTGCCGAGCATATCCTCGATCTTTACCAAAACCGCCACGATTGGCCACCATGTCCATGTCTTCGTCGCCATGTTCCTACTCCTTGTTGTTGTTTTGCCTGTTGTTTTCTAATTAATTTCAACGTTCGATACTAACTGAGCATTATAGCAAATAAGTTCAAGTTTGTCAAGACCTGTTATAAAACGGCAAAAAACATCCCCGCTCTTGCGAATGAGGATGCTTTGATAAATTTAGACTTCAATAATGACAGGCCCGCCCGCAACGCTTCGCGTAGCGATGCGGGCGCACCGAAAACCAATTTAGCGGCTTAAAATATCATTTCAATTAAGTAAATGTTTAAACTTCAATTATCACGGGCAAAATCATCGGACGCTTTTCCGTTTTCTGGAAAAGGAATTTGCCGATGTCGTTTCTGATCTTGTCTCGCAAATAGGCATCATCCGGGGCGGTGATCGGATTATCGTCTTTCAGTATCTTGCGCACCTTGGTCCTGACCATTTCGATTAACCGTTTATTCTCTTTGAGATAGACGAAACCGCGGGAAATGATATCGGGATTCATGATGAGTTCGCCGGTCTTGCCGTCGACCGTGGCAATAACGACCAGCATACCATCTTCAGCCAATTGCTGGCGGTCGCGGATGACGATGTTATTCATATCCGTGATGCCCAGGCCGTCGACGAAGACGTAAGAAGCCGGGACTTTTTTGTCGAGCATTCTGGCGCCATCCTTGGCGAACTCGATGACTGAGCCGTTATCCGGCACGAAGATCCGCTTCGGATCGAAGCCGATGCCTCGAGCGAGCATGGCAGCTTCCTTGAGCATATAATGGTTGGCGTATGACGGAATGAAATAGTCCGGCTTAATGGACTTGAGCATATAAACGATATCTTCGCGATTGCCATGGCCGGAAACATGGATATCCATCAGATTGCCGTGGATGACATTATCGCTTTGGCGATAAAGGTTGTCCTTCAATCTTTGGATCGTGCGTTCATTGCCCGGAATGATCGAGGATGAAAGAATAACGGTATCGGTCTTCCTCAATTTTATCGCCTTGTGCGTGCCATCGATAATGCGGGCGAGGACAGCATTGTCTTCGCCTTGCGAACCGGTGCATAAAATGATGACTTTCTTTTCCGGAAAAGAATCGACTTCCTCAATGCGGATCAATGTCGTTTTATTAGCCTTGATATAGCCGAGCTTCTTGGCGATTTCGACGTTCATCTTCATGCTATAGCCGTCGAGCGCGACTTTCTTGCCTAATTTTTCAGCCAGCTCGATGATCCAGCTGATGCGCTCCGTCTGCGAAGAGAAAGTGCCGATGATCGTGCGACCGGGAGCTTCGTTGATCAGCTTGTACAGATTCTTCTGCATGTCTTCGGTCGTGGCGCTCTTTTCCGAGCTGACCGTGCCGAGAGATTCCAGCATTAAGACGGTTGGACGAGGCAGTTTCGCCAAATATGAATAATCCAGGCGCGGCTTGCCATTGTTATCTTTCTCTAAAGTCCAGTCGCCCGGATGGATAACCGTCGCTGTGGGGGTCTTGATAATGACGCCGACCGCATCCATAATCGAATGGTCGATCTGGAAAAAACTGATGTCGAAAGCGCCCAGCTTGATCTGGTCCTTGATCGTCTTAATGACGACGGTTTTTAATTTCTTAGAGCTGTCTTTCTTGTAATCGTCCTGGCGGTGCTTGACCATAGCTAGAGTAAGCGGCCGGCCAAGAATGAGCGGATTGCCCAATTTCTCTAAGAGGATCGGCGAGGCGCCGATGTGATCCAAATGGCCATGGGAAAAGATGACGCCTTTGATGTTGCGTTCCTTGCCTTTGAGATATTCCACATTGGGAATAATGTAAGAAATGCCCGGCATATCCTCTTCCGGAAACTGTATGCCCATGTCGAGAATAATAATGTCGTTGTCGTATTCGAAAACAGTCATGTTTCGACCGACTTCCTCATAGCCGCCCAGAGGTATGATCCTTAATTTATTGCCGGCCGGCCCGATATTGCTGACGACGCCGGGCATAGTATAGCCTTTCTGAGGCTTGGCGGTTTCGTGACGATACTGTTCGCGCGCCTTGGCGCCGGCTTGCTGCTGCCTGTCTCTGGCAACAGCCATATCCTGAAAATTACCAGACTTATTGCGAGCCGCTTGAGGCTGATTGCCTTGGGGCATCGGCCGTCTGGGACTGGCAGGCTGATTGGGGGTCCGGGGGGTTGGCTGTTGTTGCGGGGCTCGAGGGCTTGCCGCCGGAATCGTCGGCAATTCCATGGTATTAAGCCATTGGTCCAAACTTAAATTGCCTTGATCCGCAGGAGCTGCGGCCGAACTGAATCTGGGCGCGCTGCTGCTCTGCGGCCCCTTTTTGTCTTCTGTGTGCTTTGTCTTCATGGCGCCGAAACTCGGGGCTTTGAAGCTTTTTTTCGGCGCATTGCGCCTGAAACTTTGTTGATTGTTCATAAATGAAATGTCAAATTTCCAATTTCCAATTTCCAACAATTTCGCAGACTGGAAAATATAAAAATGAGAAATTTTTTTAACGTGCAAAAACTTGAATCAGTTTTTGACGAAGCGGGCATAGGCTCGCTGAGATTAATAAAATTTAAATTAGAGAGAGATTGCTGCGAAATTAATTCGCGAAAACTTCTTAATTTGTGCCGACAGAGAGACTTGAACTCTCACTCCCTTGCGGGAACACGGCTCTGAACCGTGCGTGTCTACCAATTCCACCATGTCGGCGAACAGAATTTTCAATTTTCAATTTTCAATTTCAAAATAATTTATAATGATTTAATTTTAAAATTTAAAAATTGGTTCATTGTTTGAAAATTGAAAATTTTAAATTGAAAATTTATTTTAATACCCGTTTCGTCTTGACGTACCATTCATTGATATTGGCGAAGCGATCGCTGTAAGAAGAGATGCCGGAGATATCAAATCCCTTGATGCTTTTATCCTGGGGATACGTATAAGTCGGAGAATAAAGGAAAATGACCGGCAATTCCGAGGAGATTATCTTCTGGAATTCCCAATATTTGCTTTGCCTGTCTGCGATATTATTGTATTTGCGCGCATCTTCGAGCAGAGTGTCGACTTTCTTATTGGTAAAGATCGCCAGATTGGCTCCCGGATACTCATTTTGCGACGAATGCCAGAAAGCGAAAGGATCGGGATCGGAAGACATATTCTCTGAGAAGAGCAGCGCTTCGTATTTGCGGCCGCTGATATTATCCTGGACGATCTTCGTCTTATCGACGATCTGCAGGACTGTCTGGACTCCGATCTGTTCCCAACCTTCCTTGATGATATTGGCCTCAGCCAGATACTGCGGCTGATCAGCGACGGTCAGGACGATCTTCAATTCCCAGCCCTTCTTGATCCGCAACTGTTCGGTCAAGCCGTTTGCCGTCGAAGTCGAGGTCATCATCCAGCCGTTTTTTTCGAGCAAGGCGGCGGCTCCTTCGGGATTATAACCGTACTTGACGATATCGGGATTATTATCCATGCCCGGCAGAATCGGCGCATCAAGCACTTTGGCGTCGCCGCCGAAAACCTGCGTCACGATCTTCTGCTTGTTTATCGCCATGGCCAAGGCCTGCCTGATGTAATCCGCCTGCAGCAGAGTATTCTTCTGCTGATTGAAAAAAACGGCGGCATACTGGGGCTGCTCCAGCTCATGATAAATGATATTATTATGCTTCCATAATTCTCCTCTGAGTTCGCGCGGCAGATAAGATATGCTGTCGATATTCTTATTTTTCAAGGCGTCGATGGCGGTAAGATTATCGCCATAGAATTTGAAGATCAGCTTCGATAAATAAGCCTGCGGGCCGTAGTAGCTCTTATTAGGCGTCAAAGTATAGGACTTGATAATGCCTGAGGCGTCTTTCTTGAAACTATCCACTTCCCATGGTCCGGTGCCGATCGGCTTCTTATTCAATTCGTTCAAATCGGCGTTGGCCGGCGGAATATTATACCAGAGATGCTCCGGCAAAATGCCGAAAGTCAGCATGGTGATAAAAGGCGCGAAGGGCTCTTTCAGAGTGAAACGGACGGTATAATCGTCGATCTTCTCGCAGACGACGCCGCGGAACTTGCGGCCCAAGGGACTCTTGAATTCCGGGTCCTGGATCGAGGCGACGGTGAAGACGACGTCATCGGCGGTAAAATTCTCGCCGTCATGCCATTTGACGTTATTCCTCAATTTGAAAGTATAGACCAATTGGTCATCAGAGATGTCATAGCTTTCAGCCAGGTCAGGCATCAATTTCTGATCTTTATCGTAAGCCACCAAAGAAGAGAAGATCAATCTGCTCAGGTCGCTGTCGATGCTATTGGTCTGCGACAATATCGGATTGATAAATCGAGGCGAGCCGACCATGCCTTCGGAATACTCGCCGCCCCTTTCCGCCACTGAAGTAGTGAAGAGGAAAAACATATTGCCCGCCAGAATCAGCGCCGCCAGGATGATGACGGCGATCAAAACATTGGCCTGGCGCTTCTCGGCCGTCGTCAGGAATTTCGGCAGATACTTTATGTGTTTCAAGCTTAATTTATTCTGCTTGAATAAGCCGACTACCAGCTGGCGGTCGAAATGATGCTGCCGGGAGAATTGCTTCAGCTTGATGTTCTGCCGGTCAAAAAAATTTTCGATCTTTTTTTGAAAAAATTTTATCACAAACACAAAAATAATTATGGAATAATCCTTATGAACAGCCTAAAAGAATTTTACGAATAGGCAAAATCGATCGGATGAAAAAACGGATTGGGAAACTTCTTGATGAAGTTGAGATATATTATAAGACTCAGCTCTATTTATACAGCACTGATAGCAACGAAGTTCCTAAGAATATGATCGTGAGCACGATAGTGGCTTTGAACAATACGCTTTCCAGGCCTCTTTTGGTGCGATAGACGTTGCCTTCGCCGCCGAAAGCCGACCCCAGTCCGGTGCCGCGGTTCTGCAGGAGGATGGAGATGATGAGCAAGACTGCTGAAACTAGTTGGATAATGCTTAAAATCATACGGATATAATGCAAATTTAAGTAATCTCATTGTAGCACAAGAGGCGGTAAAAGTCAAATATCAAAAGAAATGTCAAATTCCCAATTTCCAATGTCAAAATAATGAAATACCTGTTAAATAATTTAAATAATAATGAATTTATTGGAAATTTGATATTAGAAATTTGACATTCATGAATGCAAACGTATTTTTTTGATGTTGTATCTTGAAGGCTAGCTATGTTATAATATACCCATCTAACAGACTAATATTATGCCTCAAAATACCGGCGAAAGCGAATGGCTGATACAGCAATTCTCGCGCGATTGGAACCGCCAAGCGCCCAAAGACGCGCCTAAAATCAAATTGCATCAACTCGTTTCCAAGCTAGGCTTATTTTATGAGAAGCTGAGGAACGCCATCGATTACAAGGAGGAATATCTGATCCGGCGCACCTCGCTCAAACGCCTCTTGAACCGCCAGATAAAATTCTTGAGCGAGAAGGATCCGGTCAATATCAGCCAGACGGTTATTTTCGAGTTTATCCGCGCCCGCTATCTGCCCAATGACGCTTTGCCGGAATCGGATATCGAGACTTCAGCGATCATCATCGCCAAATACTTGATGCTCATCAAGCATGTCGCGCAAAATCCGATGCCGGACAAGGTCAAGGCTGTCGATTGGCTGATTGATTTATTGGTCTGCGAACTGGATGAATTCCTTTTTCCCAGCGGCAAGGAAATGGCAATCGTCAATTTCATGTACGGCGAAATGGTCAAGAGCATCTCTTTCACCAAGACGGTCATCCCCGAAGACGAACGGCAGCTGCAGATCTTCATCGCCATCTTGAAGAATCTGACCAAGGCTGATCCCCCGCTGATCCGCTATCTGCTTCTTAAATTGTACCGGCCGGATTGGATCAATCTAACTCCGCAAGGCGTCAAGGCTTTCGGCCCGGAAATCAACGAAACAAAAAATAAGATCGAGGCTCATCTGACCCACCGCGCCGGCTATCAATTGGCGCTGATGATGAAGACCCAGGCAGTTTATTTCAGTATCCTGCGCCAACTGATAGAGCAGAATACAGACAACGGGGAAATCCAAGGCATCATGGCTGACGGCAAACTGCTGGAGACGAAAATAACCGAAATCTGCAATAAAAATTACAAGATCACGAGAGGCAAGCTGGCCGGCTCGATCCTGCGCGTCATTATCTACATTTTTTTCACCAAGACCATTCTGGCCTTTCTGCTGGAATTGCCTTACGATAAATTCATTGTCGGCTCAGTCAATTGGAACGCGCTCACGATCAATATCGTCTTCCATCCCGTGCTAATGACTTTGATCGCGCTGTCCATCAAGGTGCCGGGAGTGAAAAATACCAAGATGATCGTAGAGGAAGTCAAAAAAATCGTTTATGGCGAGGAGCGCAAGCTAGTCTATAAGCCGCGCCGGATCATGCGCCGCGGCTCGTTCGGCTATATACTTTTCAATTCGATCTACTTGGTCATGTTCGTCATCTCGTTCGGCTTGATCATCTGGGCCTTGCACAAGATAGGCTTCAATATCTTCTCCGGCGCGCTCTTCATCTTCTTCCTGACGCTCATCAGCTTCTTCGGCTTCCGCCTGCGCACCGTGGCCAATCAGTATCTGGTCCTGCCGCGCAAGGAAAATCTCTTCAATTTCCTGATCGATTTCTTCACTTTGCCCATCATCCGCGCCGGTCAATTCTTCTCGCTCAATTTCGCCAAGGTCAATATCTTCGTCTACATCCTGGACTTCGCCATCGAGACGCCGTTCAAGATGCTGGTAGAACTGCTGGAAAAAGCCTTCTCCTTCATCGGCGAAAAACGCGAAGAAATCCAATAATTAATTACGTCCCGATAATATCGGGAACGAATTACGAATTAAATCCCAGTTGCAAGACTGGGATTTTTTTATCGGGGCTTGACGAATTATCGGCCAGGGCGCCACCCTCTCCCACCACCTGGATATCCTCAAGCGCGCCAATCTGCTGTCTGTCCGGCGCGAAGGCCAGCAGATGATCTACTCGCTTAACTTAAGCGTCTTTGAGGAGGCCGCTGAACAGCTGATCAAATTATTCGAAATCAAAAAATCGCCGAAGAAGCAGAAAATCGAATGGCGCGGCTGAAGCGCGAACAGAATGGCAAATAAATATTAATTAAAATACAAATATGTCATCACCCATCAAAATCAATCTCAAATCAGAAATCTTTCCCTTGGCCTTATTGCTAATTTCGGCCATCGCCTCCATCTATTTCTATCAGCATTCCCCTGAAATCATCGTCACGCATTGGAATTTCCAAGGCCAGGCCGACGGCTTCGCTTCGAAAGGCTTTGGCTCATTCTTTTTCCTCGGCCTGATCGTCTTCATCTACGTATTGATGATAGCCGTGCCTTATTTCGATCCAAAGCGCGACAACTACAAAGATTTCGAAAAGCCTTACCAGATCTTCCGTTATGCCTTTTTACTGATACTTTCCGCCGTCTACTGGGCGACAGGACTGTATAATATCGGCTATAATATAAATATCGGCGTTACCGTCGCCTTCCTGATCGGCATCTTGATGATCATCATCGGCAATTACCTGGGGAAACTGAAGAAGAATTGGTTCGTCGGCATCCGGACTCCCTGGACATTGTCATCCGATAACGTCTGGGCTAAAACCCATCGGATGGGCGGCGTCTTATTCATAATTTTCGGCTTGGCAATCATGATTGCGCCATTTCTGCCGCAAACGCTCGCCATGATACTTTTTATCGGCTGGGCAATCGCACTCATCGCCGGCACTTTCGGCTACTCATACTGGCTTTATCGCGAGGAAAAAAAATCATCTAATTCTTAAACCCTCCCTGTCCCTCCCCTTTCGTAAAGGGAGGGAATCATTCCATAATTTTTCCTCCCCTTTACGAAAGGGGAGGTTAGGAGGGGTTTGATGACTAAATATGAAAAAAATTATAACAATCATTCTTATCGTCCTGATCATTAGTGTTATTGTCTTCATAATTTCCACAAGTCTGGCGGCCGCGCCGCAAGTGGCGAGAGGAAAAACTACGCAATTGGCCTATGTTCCACCGGAAAACAGCTTGCCACAAGCGCCGACGCTTACGACGCTGCTTTTTTCCGGCGATGTCATGCTGTCGAGAAACGTGGGCCAGAAAATGGAAAAATATAATGATTGGACTTGGCCGCTCGCAAACATCGCGAGCTTGTTGTCGTCTGTCAATCTGACGGTTATCAATCTGGAATCTCCTTTTACCATAAGCGGCAATCACCTGGTGAACGCCGGCTCATTCTCCTTCAATGCTGATCCCAGATCAATAGCCGCCCTGAAACTGGCCGGAATCGATGTGGCGGATCTGGCCAATAACCACATGATGAACCAAGGGCCCAAAGGCATCATCGATACGAGAAAAATTTTATCTGACAATGATATTTCAGCGATCGGCGCCGGCCTAAACGCGGCTGAAGCTAGCCGGCCAGTGATCAAAGAAGTTAATGGCATCAAGTTCGGTTTTTTAGGCTTTGCTTATCCGGCTGATAATTCCGTCGCCGGCTTAAGCACGCCTGACATTGCCGGCATGAATACCGCCATAATGGCTGATGAAGTCAACCGGCTAAAAAATCAAGCCGATGTGGTTATCGTCATGATGCATGCGGGGACAGAATATGCCAATGAACCCAATAAGCAACAGATTGCCTTCGCTCATGCGGCGATTGATGCCGGCGCCGACTTAATAATCGGACATCACCCGCATTGGGTGCAAACAACAGAAATTTACAAAGGCAAACCAATCCTCTATTCGCTGGGTAATCTGGTGTTCGATCAGATGTGGTCGCAGGAGACCAAAGAGGGTTCATTGGCAAAAACCACTTGGCATAACAAAACCCTGCAAAAAATAGAATTGATCCCTATCTCAATCCACGATTACGGACAAGCGGAAATCGTCACTAGCACAGCTCAAAGGCAGAAAATATTAAAAAGAATGGGACTGACAAGCAACGTAATAGAATTTTAAGCAAAAAAAGAACGGGGCCATGTCACTTAACTTTGTGACTTGGCCCCGTTTTACTTCGGGGTACGGTACTACTTACTCGGCGGCAACAGGCTCGGCAACTTTGTGGCTCAACAGCTTTTCCTGTTCCACGCCGGTGACGTTGTCGAAGAGGCCGCCAAGCGACTGATGCTCGCGCTTATTGTTGCCGCGCGGACGATCGTCTTGCTTCTTGGCCGGCTTCTTGGGTGCGAACTTCTCGAACACCACGTCGACAGCCGTGCTGGCAATGTCGTCGAGTGCCTTGAAGAAAGCCTCGTGCTTTTTGAACTGTACCCCATTTAGTAGACACTAAATAAAAAGTCTTTTCATGTCTGGAGGGCCCAAAGATGATTCCTGTATTGCACAG
>Ga0315268_10005892_pt1 | contig 13096 bp, 15 predicted proteins | sample C1_top_MG_FD_204535 | JGI IMG/M metagenome (GOLD analysis project Ga0315268, IMG submission 204535) | Sediment microbial communities from Yellowstone Lake, YNP, Wyoming, USA - C1_top | ecosystem: Environmental > Aquatic > Freshwater > Lake > Sediment | place: USA: Wyoming | collected 2017-08-01 | reverse complement strand
ATCGTTTTTTGGGATGAAGATGCCCGGGGCAGAATTCGGGCAGATTATGATAGGCTTGGCCGCGCTTCCTGACGATTTTCGGGCAGCCCCGACGATAATGCCTTTGGCTTTTCGAACCATGCTCTCGGCCCCCTCGCCTTTCACTAGGAGCATATCCTCTTTCTTCGCGGAATCGATCACCCTGCTTTGAAGGTCTTCGGGGATCGATGGGTCGCTCTCCACAAGTATCCGGACCTTCCTGAAAAGAAAATCCATCACGGTCTCATTGCTCGGACCGAGGACGGTAGGCCCTAATGAACGGGGCCGGCGCAACTCGATGACTGCAGAAGGATTCGCTCTCGATACGTTCTTTTGCGCCATGATATGTATATGGCTGATTCGAATATAAATATATCTTTTATTACCACTTTAATAAACATATAAGAGAATCAGCGCCGTTTTTTCCCGACGGCTATCTTTTTGGCTTTTTTCGACGCTTTCGGTTTCGCCGATTTGGCAGGTTTCTTCAGGAGCGGCTTTCTTTTGGCAGCTTTCTTCAAGGAAGGCTTCTTCGGGGCAGGTTCAAGGACGATGGGCTCGGATTTGATCTCGTCGTGCTTTTTCCTAAGGAGATTCTCATGGAACTGCCTGTCCAGTTCGGTCACCGTCTTCTCGTATTCATCGGTCTTGACATAAATCGTGGATCTGTTGTTGCATCTAGAGCAAATGAAGAATCCGCTCGACCTATCCATTATCCTCGGAATCTTGCCGCACCCAGAGCAAATCTCTATCGTATCTTCCATGTTCCCCGCTCATTCTAAGAAGAGAGGATATAAAAATGCATTACTCCTTGGCAAGGCCCGCCTTCACCATCTGCTGGAAGATCGGATACGGGATCACCACGCATACGTGCGACTTGCAGATGGGGCAGAGGAATGAGTCGGACGGCTCATTCGACAGTTTCCCGCAGTTTGCGCACACTTCCACAGACCGTTTTCCCTTTGCCATCACACTTTTCTTCTTCTAGCGCTATTAAATTCATTTGCATCCGTTCGGATCGGCTCATCCTGTAGCGGAATCGCGCGGAGACGATGCCCTGGCCTTCCGTCACCCGCTCTTCCACGATGTTTTGCATCTGCGACCATTGCGTCTCGATGGCTTTCCTAAGATCCATGAAGAATTCCATGACATTCTTCGGCAAAGCCGATACGGAAAGCTCGGTCTCCTCTTCGGTCTCTTCCCCGCCGTCGTTCTTGGCCTGGCTCCCCTTGCCTATCCCCAGGATGAACAACCGCCTGCCGTAAGCCATCGCCCTGAACGTGATATCTCGCCGGCGTTCATCCGCATCCGGAGAGTCGATGCGTATCTTAACGCAACCTTCTGAGCGATCGGCCGCCATCCTTTTTCCTTCCATGGTTCTCCCGTAAATCGGCTCGAGCTCGACTTTCCAGAAAGCCCTGACGATATGGGCCCTTTCCAAGGTGCGCTCGGGGCGCACTTTTTTTTCGGCGAGCTTTTTGGATGTCATGTTATATATTATATAAAAAAGTGTATTTAATGCTATCTATAGCGGGTCCTCCGTGACGCCGGCGTCATAGATGCTGAAGATTCAGTCGTTTCGCCTTCGGGAGCATGTTCTTGACGCAATCCTGTTTCAGAAGGCCGCAGCCAAGGGGGCATCCCTGGTAGACCAGGAGGACATATCCGTCGCTAACATCGCCAAGGACGGCCGGATCGATCCTGATATCCGATCCCCTGATGAATTCGGCCGCATCCGCGCGCGAGATGTCGATCCTGTTCTTTGTGACACGGGATCCGAAACATTGGAGCAGGTTCGTCGTAGGTTTTATCCCGCCGTCCGACCGCGCGATAGTCAGCCCGGTGGTGGCGACCCTCAATCCGTTCATATCCGCTGACGGGCCTAGATAAAGCCGCCCCCTTCCGCCGATGTAGAAGACATATCCGTCGAAGACCGATGGGTCGAGGCCGAACCTGGATTCGAAATATCCGAGGACCTCGTCTTTGTCCGGCTCGTCATGGTGCTTCCCGCGATCGTCCTCGTGACGGGATCCGTGTCCTTCATAATGGGAGCCGCCTCCTTCGTGACGATCCCTCCGGTATCTCAGTCCGCCCATCTGGTCACCTTCGCAAGGAAAAACCCTTCAGTATCATTCATGTGCGGCCAGATCCGGATCGCGTTCCGCACCTGGTCGTCGAACGACCGCCCTTCCCATCCGGTTATCCCTTGCGCGCATCTAAGGCCCGGAACGGATATCTTCTCGATCCTCGCATCGCTCCGGCTTTTCAAGAGGTGGTCGAGCACCGCCTCGTTCTCCTCGGGCGCATACGTGCATGTCGAATATATCATCGCGCCATCCGGCGCGAGCATGTCGAATCCCTTCGTGATCAGCCCTTTCTGCGTATCTGAGTTCTTCTTGATGAACCGCTCGGACCATGAACGCAGGAGCGATTCGCTTTTCCGGCATGTGCCTTCGGAGGAGCATGGGGCGTCGATGAAGATGGCATCGAACTCGCGCGGCGGATATTTCCGGAGGTCCATGTTCGTTATTATCGTGTTGAGGACCCCGCATTTCTCGAGGTTGAATTTCAGCGCCCGGATCCGGTCGAAGTCCGTATCATTGGCGATGATCGTGCCGCGGTTTTTCATGAATGCGGCGATCTCGGTGGTCTTCGATCCCGGGGCGGCGCAGCCATCGAGCACGAGCCTGGCGTCCTCAAGCTCTTTGCGCATGAGTAGGGGCGGAAGCATCGATGCCAGCTCCTGGATATATATCGATCCGGCGAAATGCTCCAAGGTCGAACCTATCTCAAGGCTTTCTGATATGAACGCGTCTTCATACCATGGCACGCCGTGGATATTCATCCCATATCCGGCGAATCGCTCTAAGACCGTCTTCCTATCGGATTTTATCGTATTCACGCGGAACGACTTGGGGACGAACTGGCAGATGCATCTGAAGAAGGCGTCTGGATCATCCACTATCTGGGAGTAACGCTCGCGGAAACGGTCTGGGATCAATCAATGCACCTGGTGGGGATGTTGATACGAGGGGAATTAAACCCTTGTCTGTCTCACGATGAAGGAATCCAGCATGCGCTTGCGCAATGGCTCCATCCTGTCCATATCCCCATGGCGCAGATCAGCGGATATCCAATAAACGGCCGATTTTGCAAGGAAAATCAGGTCTGATCGCATTATCGCGTCTTTACCCATCCCGATCCGGATCGTGCGTCCAAATGCGTGATAGCCCTTATAGCGCGTCTTTGCCATAGGGCAGATGATCCCGGACGAAGGCCCTTCGCATTCCTTCCTGACATGCTCTTCGAAGCGGTCCTTGGATGGGGGGCGGGTATTGACAGACACCACGAAGCGGTTCCGTCCATCTCCGGACTCGAACGATATCGAATACGTGCCTGATTCGACAGCGATATACTCATCGAAAGTCCACCCTTTGGGGATATCGATCTCGAAATTCGCAAGCGGGTCCCGGACATGCACGAATGCGATCTGCTTGGCTGATGGCCCTTTAGGAGCAAATAGCGAGACGACCCTGGACACCAAGTCATCTTTCGGCATGGCAGAGCACCTCCTGGGTGTCTTCGTCAAGGGATCCGTCGTCGAATGCCGAGCGGAACTCGATTTTCTTGAATCCGCAACGCTTGAGGAGATCCGATAGGCGCTCTGGCGGGATCGGGTGCAGATCCATCTCGAACACGTCATCCTCGCCGTTTGCCGAGATGAGCTCTATGCGGTAATGCGCGATATCGGATACCCGGTCGTATCCGAGGTACCATCTTATCTCGTACTGGCTTCCGTCTCCAGCCTTCATCTTGTCTTCCCCGATAGGGCCCTCGCCATGCCGGTTCATCCGTTCATCTTCGCTGAAACGGTAGATGTGCAGTATCAGGCGGCCCCCTTCCTCAAGGTGGTCCCTGAAGCATTTCAACGCGCGGATGCGCTCATCATCATCCTTGAGATGGAGGAAGCTCCTGTATGGTACGATTATCAGCTTGAACCGCTTTCCCAGATGAAAGTCCCTCATGTCCGCCTGATGTATGGCCGGGGCCATCCCCAGGGCCCGGGCTTTATCGGATAGCACCTTCAGCATCGCTCCCGAGAGGTCTATCCCTTCGGCATATATCCCTGCAGAGAGGAGCCTTAGGAGTATCCTCCCTGTCCCGCAGGCGACTTCGAGCACCGGCCCGTCCGCTATCCCGGCTTCATGGATGTAGTATCCGAGGTCTATGTCGTCATTGTAGATGAGATCATAGTTCCTGGCCATGCGCTCGTAGACATCCATCGTCCAGTATTCCATCGGCAAGATAAATAATGTTTCCAATCGTATTTACGGCTGATGTTCATCCATATCGACATGGATTATTTCTATGCCCAAGCCGAGGAGAAGCGCAGGCCGATGACGGGCGGGAAGATAATCATCGTCTGCATGTATAGCGGCAGGACGGCGGATTCCGGCGTCGTGAGCTCTGTCAATTACAAAGGGAGGGCTCTCGGCATACATGCAGGGATGCCGATAATCCAGGCCAAAAAGCGCGCACCCGCTCCCGAATCCATATTCCTTCCTGCCGACCGCGAATACTACGGCGACGTGTCACAACAGATCGATGCGGTGATCCGGTCCAAGCTGGATAAGGTCGTCCAGGCAAGCGTAGATGAATGGAACGGGGAGGACCAGGGGGCTGCCGGGAAAGCGCAGGTGGTCAAGGATGCCATCCTGAAGGCCTCCGGGCTCGCGTGCAGCGTGGGCGTCGCCCCGTCATTGCTAGGGGCCAAGATGGCAGCCTCGAAATGCAAACCGGACGGGATCCTCATACTCGCGGCTCCCGAAGAGAAGAAGATGATCGACGAATCAGCGGTCGAGAAAGTCCCGGGGATAGGCCCGAAAACCGCGGAAGCCCTTTCCCAGATCGGGATCAAACGGGTGAAGGATATCGCCAAAGCGGATCCGACTATCCTGAGCGAGATTTTCGGCAGGAAGACCGGTTCCTGGCTCATAGATATCGGAAACGGCAGGTATTCTGCCATCCTCGGCGAAGAGAAGGAGCAGGAGGAAGTCAGCAGGATAGGGACATTGAAGGAGATGACAAGGGATCCATATTTCATCCTCGCCAAAGCCGACGAACTCGAAAAAGAGGCCAAGGAGTGGCTCCTTGCGATGAAGAAATCCTACCAGACGATGGGGCTGATATTCATAACCGACGACATGAAGACGCACACGAAATCCATATCGTTCAAGAAGCCCAGGGGCTGGAGCGAAGATAACAGGAAGGAGAAGGAGTCCCTACTCCGCGAGTTCCTCGAATCCAATCCAAGACAGGTCCGGCGAATAGGGATACGGTTCGGGAATTTCATGGATCTGGGCAAGCAGACGACATTATTCTGACATCCGATTCGATCCCTTTTTCCAAAACTTACACAATTTAACCAAAAAGATAACTTTATATACCCTTTTGACCATAAATAGTAACAGATACTTGGACCGCCCAGAGGCGGTCAAGGAGGATGATAAAATGATTTCGACCATAAAGAGCTTTGTTAGCGATGTTGTGAAGAGCGTCAAGAGACCCTTGGGTATGCACAAGACCGTGAAGAGCGTCAAGGCGAAGAAAGGAAAGAAGTGCAAGGGCTGCTGCTGATTTTTTCATTTCATCCCTTGCAGGAACTCCTCTTCCAATGGATGGAGTTTCGCTGGGATGATGATAGCGAATGGGGGTTTCCCCAGATCCTCGCCTTTGATTTCTGTTATTTTTCCATACGTTATCTTCTCATCAGGCCATCCGGCACGGGATAAAACAACGGCCGTATCGAATTCCGAGAGCATCTCGAGAGCGGCTTTCGCCTCCATGGGTTTCGGTTCCGTATCGAGGAGCACCAGGGAATGGGCATTCGCCATCTGATTGGAATGGATGATATCGATCGATGACGTAGGTTTGTAATTGGGCCGCGGGTTCACAAGACTAGGGGTTTTGCCGAACCTGTATATCTGGAGCCCGCAGCGCGCAGGAGCCACGGAATAGATGGATGAGTTGTGGTTTGCGAACACCTCGATCCCCTTCTTCTTCGCGTCCATGACAAGGGTTATATGCGTCGTGGCGGTGAGAGGATCTCCAGAGACGATAAGGCATATCTTCTTGTCACGCGCTATATCGACCAGGAACTGGCTCTCCACCTTTTCCCGCGGTATCCGCGTGAGCTTCTTGCCGCAAAGCTTCTCGACGTTCTCTACAGCGATATCGTCGATCGGGTTAGTGTATGTCTCGATAAAAGCCTGATCGCATGTTTTCAATGCATCGAGGCCTGAAAGCGTCAGATCGAACGCGACTCCTGCTCCAATCAGATAAAGTGGCATGTTTTAGTTGATTGTCGTAATATTTATAAATAACAGGCTTCAATATAGTGTTGTTTCCTTCCCTTCAGTGGGAAGGAACGGCATAGGGGCTAACATAACCATCCCCCTGCCCCTATGCATCCCCTTCTCATCTACCTGTCCATTCCTTAGCGACTTAATCCCTCATTGGTTAAACAGTTCGTGGATGAAATGGGGGTAACCTTGAAGCCTCTGAAGGACATCCAAGAATTCAAGAGCATTGCGAACCTTGCTCTCAAAGCCCTGGTCGATATCCACAAAGCGCGTATACGTCGTAATCCCATAATTTGGCGCTATCGCCAGCTTGACCCCATCCCTTTTTGAGATGGAATTGAGACGTTCAGAAAGAAGCAAGGCGTCGTCAAGCCCATCGCAGTAGAAGACGATGCGTTTGCCCTCTAACGTATCATCATAGCCCCCCCATTTCCCGAAAAACGGATATTGCGGGTGCTCGATCGCGAGCCTTTTGATCATTTCGAACGCAGCCAATAATGGTTTGGGGCCGTATACGAAGCCGGATGCCCTTATATCGTCTTTGAGCGGAGAGAGGTCCATCTTCTTTTCCGGTTCAACGATGGTCCCGGATATCAGCATCAATCCCATGTCGCTTGGGCCATCGGATGCCAGCCGCTTCAAACGTGTTTTCATCTCAGCCGGGATATCCAATGTCTCGAGCAGATTGTCCCGTAACCGTCTTGCGACATCGGTCCTGCGCTGAACTTTTTTCCGATCCCAGCCATCCGGCAGATGCCGGGCATACGACCAGACTGGATTTAAGGAATGGATTTGAGAAAAAGGAGCATCGAACCTGTTTTTTTCCGCATGCTTTTTCGCTATACGGAACTCCAGATTTGCCGCCATACCACTATTACGAGTTTGACCTATTTAATACTATCTTTCCATTAAATATAACAATATTTTCGATGTTATAAATAGACGATTTTCATCCAGTTCAATTCGACGTAGAATCCAGTACTATCCTGCTTTTGCCGATACTCAGATCATGCGTTTTGGAGAAACCCATATTCACTTCAAGGACGTACTTGGCGATGTTTATAGGGCGGTATACCTTGCAATCGGTGATATTGAACCCGCAGGGTTCCATCGCTATGACTTCGACTATGGTGCCTGTCTTATCCGCATAAATGGCATCCAGAGGTATTGTCGTGTTGAGCATCCAGAACGGGTAAATCCCCTCGTTCTGGAAAACAAACAGCATCCCTTCGGTCTCACCCAGGCTTTTCCTGCCCATCAGGCCCTTCATATGCATCAGCGGGGTATCTGCGACCTCCACCTGGACATCGACCGATGATCCGTCAGGATTGGCTATCGTGACCTTCTTATTCGCCCCTTTGGCAGTCAAGAAAGAATACAGAAGAAAAAGGATGACCAGCGCTGCGACTCCCACCAGCGCGATCTCATAAGGCTTCATACCTTGACGAACCTTCCTTTGAATTTCTCCTGGAGCTTCGGCAGGTTCGTGTATTCCAGGTCTTCCTCAGGAAGCCTGTGCGGTTCGAAAGGGCCATGCCTGCGCATATATTCGGCCACCTTGTTCGCCTTTGCCCTTGTGTAGTCGTAAGAGACATCCTTGAAGATATCCGCAGGGCCGACAAGCTTGCCATCAGCCAGCTGGAAACCGAGCGCTACTACACGCGTGGGCCCATCGAGCCGCGTAGGCGTCGCCTGGGCCATCGAGCATGGCATGACAGGGCCGCAGTGGGATCCGCGCATCCATCCAGCCACAAGGTGCGGGAAGCTGAAGGGCTCGAGGACTTCGCCTACTGCCGGAAGGCCGGACTGGCAGCGCACGATGGCGACCGGGTCGTCCTTGCCGACATATTGGCCTGCGATCTTCGAGAGCTTTTCAGTGGATATGGCGGCGACTGCCTCTTTCTCCGAGACCTTGTTGCCAGGACCGGGGAAGATCCGTTTGATGACATACCTGGAGCGGCTTCCGATGAACGCGAGCATCGAGTACATCTCTTCAGGCGTCTTGAATGTGATCATCCTGCCTTCGACCGTATCGAGGACCTCGAAATGGAATCCGCCTTGCATGCTAGGGTCGATCACCAAACCCGGCGTATTGAACGGGTCCGCGAAAATCTTGTAGATCGGCAGATTGAATGCGCCTGGATCCGTCTTATCCATCATGAAGACGATGACCGGCTCGCTCGTCCTCTCCTCGAACTCGAGTTCGGCAGCGCCAGGGCCCAATCCCCTGACATTGCCGGAAAAAGCATCGCTGAGGAGATCTTGCCCTGCGCCGTATAATTTGAGCTTCTTGGCGACTTCAGTCCCTGCCTTGAAGACATCCCAGGCGAGCTTGTGTATCTCCTTGTTGTCCACACCCTTCGTGTGGGTCATTATCAGGTTCAGGTCATCCCCGCATTTTCCGACGAAGAAATCGATGATCGCTCCTGATTTTTTGCTTGATGCGAGCATTTCGTTGGCGACCTTCATGAGGTCCGGGTGCACATCCTGGTGGCCGGGGAATCCGCCGATATCGGCTTTGATGACACTGATGGTAGTCTTCATGTCGAGAAACACCTCTCAGAACACGTTAGTGCATGCTGGAGAATAAAAATATTGCGTTCATGATAGCGCAGACGGGCATCCGCATCGCCTTCCGATAGGCGTTGATATCATCCTTGTATATTCTTCACAACATTTTAATAGATTCCGCAACAATTACACATCTATAACTCGATTATCAAGGAGAAATGGGTGGATCATTTGAATGAAAAAGACAACGGCGGATTCGGTTTGCTTATAAAAGGGAAGAAGACTTTGGACGAGGTGAGGGTGCCTGTCTATGCGATAGATCCCGGGACAGGGATGGCCTATGAGGTCGCGAATTATCCCATGGATGCCGGCGTCACGAAGATATACCAAAGCAGGGCCGGAGGATTCGTGCCTCCGACAGCCGGCGGCGACACGTGCTTCTCCCAATTGCATTACGGCGAAGGTTTTTTCGAAGGGATGCGGTTCTATGATTCTCCGAACGGCGTCGTCCTGACTCGGCCCTGGATGAATTACGCGAGATTCCTGCATTCCGCCACCGTCTTCAATCCCAAGCTGGCCAAGGTAGCTCGCGAGTACTTCTCGACCTATGACGACCTGACAAAGATGCACCTTGGCATTCCGCTGACACCGAAAGCGTACTATGAGATCGCCGAAGAGAATTATCATTCCGGAAAGAATATGGAGATCCCCGTGAATCTGGAGAACGCCGGAGGGAAAAGCGGAATAGTCTACGTAGACATGTCCATGCAGGTGGCTGGGGCAAGAGGCGCGATATTCGATATGACCATGAAGGACATGGACACGATCATCAAGGTCCTCGCGTATACAGGCAGGCTCGTTCCGACCGACTACTTCCCCGAAACGCTCGAGATGAAACTGGCAGGATACATCCGCCCCTGGGGCTGGATATCGGGGGAAGACGGACTCAAGGTCCCTTCCATCAAGATGGTCAATAATAATGGCGTTCCCACCATAAAGAACAAGCCGCTTTATGTCGCCTTCGCGACCCTTCCATGGGCGTTATACCTCGGCGAGAAGGACTACGAGCGGGGGCTCGATGTGCTCGTCTCGCCGTATGTGCGCATCAACGATGATACCATGCCATCTAACGCAAAGGTGGCCGGGAACTACGTCAATTCATTGATGCCGATCAACATGGGGCTGATGTTCGGTTTCGGCGAGATACTCGCATTCAACCGCGATAAGAAATTCGTGGAAGGATCGGCCGAAAACGCGTTCGTCTTCATGGAAGAGAGCGGCAAGATCATCGCTTACACCCCGCCGATCAGCGCCGGATGCCTGCCGGGAACCACGCGTGACGGAGTCATCCGGTCGATCGAGAATATCGGGATCGAGGTCCGCTATCAAGGGCTCGAGCTACGGCATCTCTATGATGCCAAAGCGGTCCTCCTCACCGGGACAGGCGCCCAGATGATCCATGTCCGCTCGATCACCGAGCTCATGGCGGCGAATAAGATTGCGGATGCTGTCCGTCTGCGTTCCGAAGGCATGGAATACGTCCAGAACACGATCGATCGGGCGGATTTCGAAAGGGTCGAGAAACTTATAAACGGCGGCGAGAGGCACGAGGTCGTTGCCAGGGTGCAATCCGAATACAAGCGGATGATGGTCCAGGAGGCAGGCATGATCGAGCCAGTCCATAATATCGATTTCCAGACGTTAGGAAGGCTCGTGGGGCTGGATGCGGCCGATTTCATGACCAGAAAAGACAGGGCCAATGCTTCGGGAGGGTATTTCAGCGAGCGAATAAACGGGATCAGCCAGCCGGATGAGCTTGCGAAGAAGCACAGGGCTGTCGCAAGGATTATCCACGCGGCCATGAAGAAGATGCCTTCCCCGGGGATCAGCGCGTCCATGCTCATGAAAGGCAGCCGCTGAATGAAAAACGGGGGTATCCCCCATTTTATTCATTTTTTTTTAAAAATAATTTCTTATTTCGCTACCACGACCTGGGCCTGGAGTATCTTGACCTTGTCCTCCTCGACCCCCTTTGTCTTGACCGTCTTACCCACGTGAAGCACCTGCTCGCTGCGGGAGCCATCGCGATAGATGGTTATGCCCTTGCAGCCGCTTTTCCAGGCCATCAGATAGACGTTCTCGACATCCTCGACCGTCGCATCGCCAGGCATGTTTATCGTCTTGCTGACGGCAAGGTCAGTGTTCTTCTGGAATGCCGCCTGCATCGTCACATGCGACTGGGGCAGGATATCATGGGATACCCTGAACACGCCCTTTATATCGGCCGGGACATCATCGATATGCGCGACAGACCCTTCTTCCATGACCCGTTGCATGAGCTCCTCGCTGTATAAGCCACGGACCTTGAGCACCTGCTCGAAGACCTCGTCGCAATAATAGTACTGGCCCGCCCTCACCGTCTTGAGGAATGAGAGGGCGAAAACCGGCTCGATGCCGCTTGTAGTGTTCGCGATCATGGAGATGGTTCCAGTTGGGGCGATGGATGTGCACGTGGCGTTACGCATGGCATCATATTTGCCCGCCCAGACGCTTTCCTTGAAGGCAGGGAACGAACCCCGGGCGCGGCCGAGCTCGTGGCTCATCTTGCGGCATTCCTCGGTGATGAATTTCATCACCTGCTCGCCGACCTCGTAGCCCTGCTCGGAATCGTATCTGACCCCCATCTTGAAGAGCATGCGGGCGAATCCCATCACGCCGAGGCCGATGCGACGGTTCCTCATGGTCTGGTCGCGTATCGCTGGGATCGGGTATTTGTTGAGGTCGATCACGTTATCCAGGAACTGGAATCCGAGCCGGACCACATACCTGAGCCTCTGCCAATCTATCTTCTTGCGCCATTGGGTCTTGCTCCAGTCCAATTCGACGAACCTGGAGAGATTGATGCTACCTAGATTGCATGACTCGTAATCAGGCATCGGCACCTCGCCGCACGGATTGGTCGCGTGGATCGGGTCCTGGGGCGTCGGATTGTTGCGGTTTATCTCATCTATAAACAGCACGCCGGGTTCGGCGGATTTCCAGGCGCTATAAGCGATCAATTTGAAGATGCTGCGCGCCCCCACTTTCCTGATGACGGCTTTGTTCCTCGGGTTGATGAGCTCGTATTCAGTGTTGTTCTCCACCGCCTTCATGAACAGGTCGTCGGCCATCACGCTTACATTGAAGTTCTCAAGGACGCCGGGGGTCTGCTTGGCGGTGATGAATTCCTCGACATCCGGGTGCCAGACATGCATCGTCGCCATGTTCGCCCCGCGCCGTTTCCCCCCTTGCTTGATCACGTTCGTGGCATTATCGAAGGCGCTCATGAACGACAACGGCCCGGATGCCACTCCGGCCGTGCTCTTCACATAATCGCCCCTAGGACGCAGATAGGAGAAGCAGAAACCCGTCCCTCCCCCGGTCTTATGGATTATCGCCTGGTCCCGGACGGATCCGAAGATCTGCGCGATGTCATCCTTGACAGGAAGGACGAAGCATGCCGCGAGCTGCCCGAGCTCGGTGCCCGCATTCATCAACGTGGGCGAATTCGGCAGGAACTCGAAACCGGTCATGATCTGGAAAAAAGCATCCTCGTAGTATTTGGCCCCCCGCGCGTCGGCGCCGTAGCTGATCTCATTGGAAGCGAGGTAGTTCGCGACCCTGCGGAAGAGGCCGCTCGGGCTCTCGATCACCTTGCCGTCCTCGTCCCGGAGCAGGTATCTTTTCTCTAGGACCTGGACCGAGTTCAACGGAAGCTTGAGATCGTCCTGGACGCCGAGCATCCGCTTCATCTCGCGCTCCACGTTCTTGCGGTGCCGATAGATGATATAGGATTTCGCGGTCATGGCATGGCCCTTGTCGATAAGAGCCTTCTCCACGATATCCTGGATCTCTTCTACAGTGGGCACATAGTCGTCACGGAATTTCTTGTTCATGTATTCTTCGACAAGTTCGGCGACGCGCGCGGATTCCTCACGGTCAGTGCCCCCCACGGATTGCGCTGCTTTGAAAATAGCATTCGTTATCTTGTCCTTGCTGAATTCGACGATCGAGCCGTCCCTTTTGCGGATCTTGGAAATCACCATATGCCTCACCTGCGCAACCGACGGAAACCCCATCTTATAGGGTGAAAAACGGTTGCCGCTGCCTCTCAAATTCTTGTTTTGTTTCGAGCATCACCGTTTTAGCTCGCAATCAATTTAAAT
>Ga0315268_10005891_pt1 | contig 13096 bp, 12 predicted proteins | sample C1_top_MG_FD_204535 | JGI IMG/M metagenome (GOLD analysis project Ga0315268, IMG submission 204535) | Sediment microbial communities from Yellowstone Lake, YNP, Wyoming, USA - C1_top | ecosystem: Environmental > Aquatic > Freshwater > Lake > Sediment | place: USA: Wyoming | collected 2017-08-01 | reverse complement strand
TTTTCCGGTACGTCTGTCAACGGTTCGGTCACCGGCAGGTCCCTTTCCTCTGACGATACAAGCTCCGCATCAATGCGCCGGCTGGATCAACCGGGAAGAGCAAGGTCACTGACCAGCTGCTCCTTGATGAATTCCTTGATCACTTCCCTGCAGGAATCGGAAATCTCGACAAATTTCATGCCCATGCCCGGTTCCTTGAAAGGGCCCTCACCCAGATTGCAGCTGTAGAGCACGACCGCCTTCGCAACGATATCGCGGTCCTTCAGGAAGAATTGCACCGGCGTCAGGGTGTTGCGCGGCTGGGGATACAGCGTCCGCACATACAGACCGCCTTCTGAGAGGGCGGTAGCATACTCGGTGCGCCTGCTCCCCCCGATCGGAGACCCGTCCCCCACGACCACCTTGAGCGAAGTGGAAAGACGGATATGCTCTCGGGGGATCGATTCGGATATGGACTGGATCGTACGAAAGAGAACCGAGGGCTCTACGGGTTTTACCAGATAGGCAGCACAACCCATGCGGGAACATGCTTCCTGCATGCCTGGATCGATTTCCGAAGCCAGGATCACGACCGGGATGTCCTTAAGCCGGGGATGGTCCTTCATCCTCTTGAGGAACATAATGCCGCTCATGCTGCTGAGGGACAGTTCGGTCAGCACGATCGTGGGGAGGGAGTCCTCCATCATCTGTAGCGCTTCCTCCGCATTCCGCGCGGTAACCACCCGGTATTCCAGCCGCTGCAGAAGCATGGCAAGATACAGCAGAATAGATGCGCTTCCGTCCACCAACAGGACCGTGCGGGATTCCCGGTCTCTCATGACCACCTGCCAGCCTCTCCGCGAGCAAGGCCCCTGCCGTTATGTGAGGTTTTCATGTTCCAAGAATAACATCTCCGTGGCAATTTATCAAGAAAAAGGGTCCGGGGAGCACAGAACACCTATTCCGTCTTTATCTTTTCCTGCCGTATGATTTTTTCACCGATATATTGAAATGCACCCGCAAGTATGCTACAGTATTTCTGTCTGCGGTCCCGACGCTGACACATCATTCACTGCGATTCAAGAGCACTTCAAACCTTACCTGAAGGGGGTATCATGAAAAAGACACTGAGCCTGGTGGTCGTACTCGCTGTCGCACTGCTGTTTGTTCTTACCGCATGCTTTCCGCATCATCCCGGAGGTCCAGGACGCCATATTCCTCACCGGGGTGGGCCCGGCTTGCCGTAAAGTTGCTGGCAGTGCCGGATCCTTCATCACATGCCAGGAGGCCTGTCGTTTCCAATGAAACGACAGGCCTTTTACGCTCATCTGCTCTGCAGAAAGATTGCCATGGATGACATCTCCCGGAGCATTCGGAAACCCCTGCCAATCGACCGCTCCGGGAACCCGCAAATAGTCTCATCTCCCAAGCTTCTTGACCGCGACACCAACACCTTTCGTCACCTTCTTCCTGTATGTTCTGCATCAGCAACGGTTCCGCATCGAGACACCCCTGGACGTGACACTCCCATGCTTTCCGGGCCCGGGCCCCATGGCAACTCTCCGCTGACAGCGATCGAGGCAATCCACTGGAGCCCCTCCGGCAGGAGCCGGGGATGCCACGGCGCGGGAGAGCACGAGAGATCTTGTTGTCCATGGCAGGACAGGACCGAACTATGCTATAATGAGCCGTGTTCGGGAGCCCGACATTGGGCGTTGTTTCATCAACTGGCCGGACGGGAAATCCTTCCGCATGAACAATTTTGAGATCATCGCATATCCGCTCTTGCCGATCGCAGCGATGGAGCTTCTGCTGGGATACCTGCTGCTCAGCCAGAACCCGCAAAGCAGCCCTGTGCACAAGGCAGTCTCTGCGATTGCATTCTTTTCCTCTGCATACGCGCTGAACACGGCAGTAATGTATCTCATGGCATCACAAGGCCATGACTTTCTTTTCTTCGCCCGTCTGAACTGGATCGGATGGTTCGCCATTCCCGCCGGACTACAATTCCTCTACTATCTCAGGTCCGAACAAAGCCGGGTTGCCCGCATGGTGGGGTATCTTCTCTATCCATTCTGGACGATCGTCCTGGGCATCTGCCTGTTCACTGACCAGATCGTCTCCCCCGGCTATTCGCTCATCCCCTACGTAAACCGCCCCGGACCGCTGGAAATCCCGGCCCGCGTTGCCGGCGCGCTCATGATCGTTTGGTCGATCGTCGAGATCCTGCGCGCCAAACGGCATCTGATCGGGACAAAGAAGTTCCAGCTCGAGCTTTTCTTTTACGGGCTGCTGACCTTTGCGCTGGCAACCGTAACGGTCGCGGGGATCTTGCCGACCCTTAGCGGCGTGGGCGTCGAACCCGGATTAGGGGCCTATTTCGGTCTCCCGTGGGTCGTCCTCACCTTCTACGCCATCGTCCGTCACAGCCTGTTCGAGATGCGGATCTTCTTTTCGAGAACGCTGAATATCTTGCTCATCATCCTGGTCTGCTCGGGGATCCAGACTGCCTTGCTGGCTGCGATCGCGCCCGCATTCGGAACAGCGATATCGAGCTTTATTTCTCTCTCGTTCCTCGGTTTTTTCCTGTTCGGCACGCCGGCCAGCAGCACCTTGCAGTCGCTCATCAACAGCCTGATCATCGGGAACCGCTCCAATTATGAGACATTGATGCGCGAGGCGATCGTCACCCTGAATACGAAACAGGAGGAACACGAGCTGCTCGATCAGGTGATCGAAACAACGTGCGCCGGCCTCGGGGTCAGGGACGCGGGGATATACTTCCATCACGTCGAAGATGGCTATGTCATGCGGCGGGGGCGCGGCCGTTTCACGACCATGGTGGATCAGCGTTCGCTTGCGGACAGTGCAGTGAACAAGCTTCGGGAAACAAACCAATCACTCGTTCAATCGGCCCTGGCAGGCGAAGCAGAAGACCCATCCACCGCGACGCTCACCCTCTACATGCGGGGCATCGGCGCTGAAGCGATCATCCCGCTGCTCTTCCAGGGCAGGCTGCAGGGAGCGCTGGTCATTGGGCCCAAGTTCCAGGGGAAGCCGTTCAGGCAGAGCGATGTGGGCTTCCTGGAAACGCTGGCAGCGCACGCAGCGAGCGCACTCGAAAATGCGCGGCTGAACGATATTACCCGCAAGATACGGTCTTCCCTGCAGGAGAGCGAAGCGCGCTTTATGACGATGGCTCAGCGGATCCCGGCTGCGATGTTCATCAATCGGGGGACAACGATCGTCTATGCCAATACGGCTGCAGCGGAGATGACGCAGTATTCGCGGAGCCAGCTGACGACGATGCGGATGGAAGATATCATCCATCCGGAATACCGCGACGCGCTGCAGCTGAACGGTCTGCCCCGGACCGTCCTGCAAACACACGATGTCGAGAAGGAAGTACGCGTGGTGCAGCAAAGCGGAGGAGAGCGGTGGGTTGTCGTGACATCCGCGGTCATTGAATACGGAGAACGAACCGCCGTTTTGTGGATCCTGTTCGATATCACGGAGCACAAACGGTCGGAGGGCAAACTTCGGTATGAACGGATCCGTGATGCGGTCGGAAGCATGGCGTCCTACGTTTCGAACGATCTCGACCGGATGGTCAAAGAGATCCGCCATGTCGCCGAACTTCAGGAGTTGACCGATGACAGCGGACACGATTCCGAACTGGCGAGAAAGATCACGGCCGCGCTGGAACGCACCGACATCCTGGTACGGACCCTGAAGGAGTTCAGCGCACGACAGGAGACGAACCTGACGCTGCTGGATATCAGGGAACTCGTTGAGCAGCGCGAGCAGATGCTCACGGCCTTGTTGAGCGGCAAGCATGAACTGACCATTTTGTCTTCACCGGTCCCGCTGCCTGCCCTGGCCGACCCGATCAAGATCGAACGGGCGCTCATGAACCTGGTGATCAACATGCAGGAGCAGATGCCGGACGGAGGCACCGTTGCCATTGCTACCGGCCGCGCTGCCATCGATGCTGCGTTCATCCGGCAGCACGGGTACGGGCGGATCGGCTCCTATGCGGCAATAGCGGTGAGCAATACCGGACAAGAAATGGATGCTGCCTCGCGGGAGAGGATATTCGAACCCTTTTTCGCAGCCCGGAAAGACGCTGAAAAAAGAGGGATCGGTCTGTCCATGGTCTACGATATCGTGAAGGACCATGAAGGTTACATTACCGTAACGAACAGCCCCGGACACGGTTGCTCTTACACAGCCTATCTTCCGCTCGTATCCTGAGAGCCATCTCTCCCACCGCGATCTTCCGCAACCTTCCAGACAGGATCAAACCACAGCCGCTTGTCAGGACAACGATCCTACTTTGACGAAGGAATGACTGCAGCCGGCAGGGGAGCTTCTTCCTGCAGTTGTACTGCAGGCGGACTTCCGCTACCCGTCAGCTCTGACGAAGGTGCGGAGGGCACATCCGATACCGGCCCAGCTGTTCCTGCAGATGACAGCGAAGCGCTGCTCCGAATCGCCTGCTGGTTCGCTTGTATGAGCGCGATCTTTGCCAGGTTCTCTTCCGCGATCGTTTCCAGCGCTGTACCCCTGCGCACTGCCCTGATCCGCTCATAGGCGTTCCTCGCGTGATCGAAGCGCTCACGCTGGACATTCAGCGCCCCCACATACAGCAGGGTCCGCGTGTCGCTGACGTCATTGATGCTTTTCAGAAGAGCATACCGGGTGTATTTCTCGAACAACGCCCTGGCCTGCGCGGATAGCTTCTCGTTGATCACCATGCAGTGATCATCCAGAAAGAAATCGTTCCTGTTGATGAGCGTCATGAACTTTTTCTGGTAAAGGCCTGCAACCTCTTTGTCATACTGCCGGGTCATATAATTGAGCGTCATATACAGTGCATGGGCCTCATCGTACTTTTCGGCCTCGATCAGATCGACCACCTTCCCATACGTCCTTGCTGCGTAATCTTCAGGCGCCAATCCGAGCACGTAGGCGTGCTGCGGAAACGAACCCGTGCGCGCGCCCCAGTACACGAGGTCTGATAGTTTTGGAAGAACAACCTTGAGCACCACAACCTCTCCCGCAGTGCCGGCGCCGACCGGAAACGCCTGGACACTGAACCCTCGCTGCGATGGGGCTAGCGTCAGGGATCCGTCCGGATTGTTCTTGCGGTCCATCAAGGTGAGCCCGGGGATCTCTTCTTCGGGGGAGTTCGTGCGGCAGTACAGAAAGACCACAGGCCCGGTCCCCGTCTGCCAGATCGGGATCTCGCTCGTCTGAAAGACAAGTTGGCCCTCCTGTTTCCGGGGAAGCGCCGTGAGCCGTGCGCCGTTCTGGTCAACTCTGAAGAGTCCCGGGGTTTTCGGGTCTTTGACCAGGTAGAGCGGGGACGTGAGCACGCGGGTTTTGTTGTCCTCAGGCGCGGACACGTCCACCTGTCCTCCTACATAGCCTTCCCTGCTAACGACTACTCGATAACTTCTGCTAGGAATTGCGTCCCTGAATACAAATTCTCCGTTCTGATAGGTCGTTGCTTCCAGTCTGGCCCGCTTCTGTTCTTCCGGGACATCGGTTTTTGTCAAAGCCACGACTTTGACGCCTGCCAGGGGAGCGGTGCTCAGTGGATCGATCAGCCTCCCCTGGATGGTGGATCCCGCCCAGGCCTGAAACTCCGCTATGGAGAAGCTCACGAGTGTCAGCATAAGCGCAGCGAGTACGTTTCTTTTTTTCATGGTTGCCTCCCTGGCGATAGATCTCCGTTGTTAATATCTACTCCCTGGACCGCATGCCCTGCCCGTTGCACTCTCCCGAAACCACGTCCGGTCCGGATGCTGCTGATACGAGGATAGAACAGGAAGGGTCGAAAATCAAGATAATTTGCACCCAGATGATACGCTCCGGTGATGCCCTTTCCTGTCTCACAGGCGATCCCTTTCCGCACGGTCCATCGGAAAGACCATCGGACAGACCATCGGAAAGCCCTTGCAACTGATGCTGAAACAGGTATAATAGAGATACACATCATCGTACGAACTGCCGCTTGTACTGCTTCAGCGATCACCGACCCTTCTGCACACATCGTTTCTTTACTCAAAACGATTGCATGAAAAGCGGAGAACAGTGCGGATCGGACAGCACCTATAGCGCTGCATACCTTGTTACCCGGCATGTTGCGCGACCATGCAAACAGAACGCAAACGCGCTGTGCGACATGATCGTCAGCGCGAAATTGAAGCACCCCAGGAGGCAGCATCATGGCAAAGAAACTGTATGTCGGAAACCTGTCGTACAATACTCACGAAGAAGATTTGCGCGAGGCATTTTCGAAGATCGGCGAGGTTCTGTCCGCCACGCTGATCGTTGATCAGACGAATGGCAGGTCCAAAGGGTTCGGTTTCGTGGAAATGGCTGCTGATGAGGATGCGGAAAAAGCGATCGCAGCCATGAACGGCACGTCGTTCATGGAACGAACGATCACCGTGAACGAGGCACGGCCTAAAACAGAGGGCGGTCGCGGCGGGTTCGGTGGCGGTGACAGAGACAGAGGCGGTCGCGGCGGCTACGGCGGCGGTGGCGGGAATCGTTCGCGGCGTTGATCCGTCGGGCCCTGAACAGGACGCTCCTGTTGCACACGATGCTCGGGAACCTGAACAACAGCTCGGTTCGCGAATTTTTTTCTCCGGAGGCATCCCTTGGCTAAACAAAACTTCAATTTTCAAAAGCGTCAAAAAGAGCTCGCGAAAAAGAAAAAGAACGAAGAAAAGATGCAGCGCAAACTTGACAAGAATGCGCCAAAACCTGATGAAGACGCACAGCAACCCGTCGAAGGCGCCAACGAGAGCACTTCAACATCTGACACGTAACGATCAGTCGCTTCCCTTCGCCACTCAACTCTTGTTGATGACTGCCCGCTTGTCTTTCTTCAGAAAGAAGAGCGGGCAGTTCCCGTCTCCTGGGGCATGCAGCTAAACGATGGCCCTTCTCACATCTTCAGCTTCAAATACATGCCCAGCGCCCGGTCGGAGAACTTAATGTGGTTGATCAGCCAGTCGACCACCAAGTCCTTCGTCTCCAGTTGCAACTGGGGATTCATGCCCTCCGTAAGCATGCGATCCCTCAATCGCAGGAAAACCTTCACGAACTGCGCATGTTGGGCCTTATGTGCTGAGGCGCTTGAATACTGGTACTGGTCCATGTATTTTTCTTCTGTCCCGAAATGGAACACCACATAATCGGTCAAATAACTGACGATCATGTGCACCTCGTCACTGCTCTTCCCGCCTTTTTCCTGGGCCTCGAGAAGGCTATTGATACGCTGGAACAGTTCCTTGTGCTGGGTGTCGATCTCCGTTGAACCGGACACCAGACTGTCACTCCACTGTATGGCCATGAACGTCAGCTCCCTTCAAAATAATGAATAACAGCGCTTCCCCTGGATGACGGAAGCGCTGTTTGTTTACTATAGTATCATGAAATACGCTGCTGTCAAGGGAGGTCTGAGGATTCTCGTGTCACCTGCATGGATTATCAGGGCCCTTGACAATGCGTCGGGCCCGTTGCCGTGAATGGCGTCCAGCTGCGTCGGGTTCATGCGGGGTTCACGTGCGGCCACGTAGCTCAACCATAGCCTACCAATCAATAGGAAGGTAGTCTTTCAGGAATTTTCCGCACCAGTGTTTCCCTGTCAGAATGCCGTCAAAGAACGGATCGCACACCCGCGCAGCTCCATCAACAATATCCAGCGGGGGCTGAAAATCGTGGACCCGCTGCTTGAATTCGGAAAGCGCTGCGGGATCTTCATCCGTGACCCATCCCGTATCGACCGCATTCATGTATATGCCGTCCTTTGCAAGGTCCGCTGCGGAGGTATGAGTCATCATGTTCAAGGCCGCTTTTGCCATGTTCGTGTGGGGATGCCGTTCATCCTTCTTGAACCTGAAAAACTTTCCTTCCATGGCGGTCACGTTCACGATATGTTTCTGACCGGTCCGATCCCGTCGCATCAGGGACACCAGCCTGTTGCACAAAATAAAGGGAGCTACGGCATTTACGAGTTGGACCTCGAGCATCTCCGTGGTCGGGATCTCTCCCAGGCGCAGACGCCAGCTGTTCGTTGTACGCAGGTCCACCTGTTGCAGGTCTGCATCCACCTTGCCCGTTGGGAAGATCGCGTCAGACGCGGAAGCGGGTTCGTGAGCATACGGGACCTGCGATAGTCCAGCGGATTGACGCAGACCGACCCCCGGCCGCTGCTCGTGCCATGCAGCGGGAACCGCTGGCCCTGCCTCCTCGCCCTGCGTGCCCGCAAGCGCGAGCTGGTGCAGGCACGACTCATGGTTGAGCAGCAGCATGCGGGCTTCTCCGGACAACCCGTGCAGGCCTTTTTCCTCATGCTCCATGAGATGCGCATAAAACCCCGGAGGCCGCCTCACGGTCTGCGCAGCGTTGTTGATCAAAATATCGAGACGGCCATAGTGCTGCTCCACGTACCTGGTGAACAGCTCAACGCTCGGTACGTGTCGCAGATCGAGACCGTGAATATGTAGCCGACGCCCCCACACCGCATACCCCTCTTCGCGGGAATAGCGCAACGCTGCATCAATGGGGAACCGGGTCGTTGCAATGACCGTGGCCCCTGCGCGCAGCATCTGCAGGACCGCCTGATACCCGATCTTGACGCGCGCGCCGGTGATCAAAACGACCCGGCCTTCAAGCGACGCTGTCTGGAAGCGTTTTTGATAGTTCAGATCGCCGCATTTTTGGCACATGCTGTCATAGAAATGGTGCAGCTCCGTGAACGGTTCCTTGCACACATAGCAATTGCGCGGAGCATGCAGTTCTTCCCGGCCCTGCCCGGGTCCGGTTGCAGGACCCTCGATCCGTGCCGGAGCGGTAAATGTGCCTGCAGCACGGGCGGTCCGGATCCCGGTGGCATTTCTGGCCTGCCGGTCCCGCTCGCGAGCTGTCTGGCTCCGCACTTTGCTCAGCGATTTATTCCTTTTCTTTCTCTCTGCCCGGTCAGGACGGGATAGCTCTCCAGCCGCTTTCAGGAGTGCGCGCCGCTGATCCTCAGGAAGGTCCGCGAGCGCTTCCGCATCGCTGACCAGATCGCCCAGCAGAGAGATACATTGTGATACTTTTTCGGATTCGTGCTTCATTTTCCTATCTACCTTCCGCTCAAACTGAACGTCGCTCAACCGCTACTGACCGAACTGCACATAATCGCCGGATTCAACGAGTGTCGAACCTCGCAGGGGCTGCACAAGAAAAATACAACCAGGCATCGACCATCCTATTATCTGCGAGCCTGATCGGAACACGTTCCCGTTTCGTGCTATGCGGATACCCCTCCCGCCGGTCCAGGGAACGCAGCGTCTCATCGCTCACCTCATAGACCTCGCCCTTGATCGTGGAAACAGGCCGTTTTGTCACCAGCGGCTTGCTGTCCATGATACACAGCGCATACTGCTCCGCGGTCTCAGCCCTGCCCAGGCAGACCTCTCCGGCCACCATCTGGTGATCCTTGCAGCCCTGGCGAAAATTGCCGTGAACAAAGATCACCTGCATGTTGTGACCTCCTTCGTTCGCACGAGCCCTCATTGTTCCAGGAACTGTTCCGAAAAGACCCCTGCATGTATCAGGCTTTATACGCCTGATACGCCTGCACCGTTTTAGCTGCCCTTACTCTGCTTTTCTTCTCCGGCAGAGACAGCGCGAATTTCTTGCCAAGGCTGGTCCATTTCACCAGTCCGAGCGGAGCCTTCCAGCCCGCGGCACCTACCATGATCCATCCGGTCATTGGCTTTCCCGTGATGTCAAATGGCTTCACGTTCCGGTCCTTGAGGGCCTTCGCGCTGTCGTCCTTATCCATGCGCACGATCAGAAAATCTTTCCAGATGCCGAACGCCATGTTGCCCTTGAGCAGATAACAGACGCCTCCGAACATCTTCTTTTTCTCCACGTTCTTCCAGCGCTTTGCTGCAGCATCGATCCTCTGTTCGAGGATTGTACTGTAGGGCATAGAAACCTCCTGAAGACCACAAACCGTTGTGCAGCGTTCTCATATTGCTGCCTGCCCCGAGTGCGTCAGGATCTCTGTCTCAGGCGCTACGACCAGAACGACCTTCTACCGGCTTGCTCGATCCATAAGCAAGAAGGCGACGCAGGAACCCGGCGGGTGAGTCTTCGCGTTTGATCGCTTCTGAAATTGAATGCCCTGGCGCGATACAGGCAAACATGCGGGCTGGTTGTTTGCGCTCTCCCGGCGAACCGGTCAGGACCGTTTTTTTTTGTTCAGCTTTTTTTCCGCTTCACGCTGCCGCTGCGTAGGTTCTTCCTCGATGACCAGATAGTCATCCACGCCAAGGATACTGAACAGCTTTTGTATCACCTCTCCCGGCGTCCTTATCAGAACGTTGTTCTTATCAGGCATCGGTGATTTTATGACGAGTTTTCCGTACCTTCTGAAGCTGTCTTCCGTCAACGCCTCGGCCATCTTGATCACTCCGACCAGCGCAAGGGAGGCTTCGTCGAATTCCACGACGGACAGGTCGACCGCTTTCTTAAGAAAAGGGTCCAGTTTAAAACGATCGATCATGTTCATTGCCAGCGCCGACTGATAGTGTTCAATGAAATCGTCGCTGACCAGTTCCCCCAATTCCCTGGCTTTCATGCACATGTTCCTGCCGATTTGAGAAAGCAGCCCGCCGGTCTCGACCCTTCTGACGCACTCGTCCTTCAAGTTCATCTGCTCGGCGATCATTCTTCCGAGGATGCCTATGCTCACGCTTTTAGCCGCACGCCTCCGCGCATCGGGCCCTTTGCCGAGCGAGAATAGGGCAAGACTGAGAATGAGGATCTTGACACGGTCTCCGCCCATTCTCATGACCGCATCAAAGAAGTCCGGCACATCCCCGTGCGGACTATGCTCAAAATACACCGAGTGCGCTATTTGCAGGATAGCAACGGATATTTCCGTATGCTCTACTGCGATCTTTACGCCGAGTTCCTGGATCTGTTTTTTTCCGGCATTCACATCGTCCAAGATGCTGAGTTCGGAAAGATCGACCCCTGCATCGATGCTGGAAAAAATCCTCTCCTCGATAGCTCGAAGGACCTTCGCATCTTCTTCAGAAATTGGTTGATTCATAAATCACCCTGCCGAAGCCTCTCTGAATAACCATACCATATTATTCTGGTTGGCACAAGTTGTGGTGGGAAAGAAATTCCGATGAAATGCTTTGCAGTTCAGCAGTGTTCTCGCAGGACAGGCGCGGAGGAAAGGCAATAAAAAAAAGCTGCCGAGATTGGCAGCTCCGTACATTAAATGGCGTCCCCAGGGGGATTCGAACCCCCGTTATCGCCGTGAAAGGGCGGTGTCCTGGGCCAGGCTAGACGATGGGGACGTTTACTAAGAGTTCAAAGTGCAGAGTTAAAAGTTCAAAGTAAGGTCCGAACTAAAATACTGTTGGGTATTCTCTCTGAACGCTGAACTCTGTACTCTGAACTGTATTACTGGTGAGCCGGCTGGGACTCGAACCCAGGACACCCGCCTTAAAAGGGCGGTGCTCTACCAACTGAGCTACCGGCCCGCGACCTTCGCGAGAAGAGGCGTATAATATCAGAGAACCACGAGTGCTGTCAATAGAAAACCTGGCTGAACGGAAGTTAAAGGGGCATGGGTCAAGTAGCAAGCTGCACGGAAAGCTCAACACCCTCGCACCCTTTTCAGCTTGCGCCCCCGATCCTGCTAGCTCGTTCCCGCCTTTTTGAACGGCTGCTCCAGAATGAGAGTCTCATCCCTGCGAGGACCGGTCGAGATGATCGAAGGCTTGACCCCGCACAGTCTGCCGAGCTTTTCCACATACGCCCGCGCTTTTTTGGGCAGATCCCCGTATTTTTTGATCCCGATGGTGCTCTGCTGCCAGCCCGGCATGGTGATGTACTGCGGAACACCTTTTTCCAGCACCGAGAGCTCCGACGGCATCTCTTCGTACAATTTTCCTTTATACTTGTAGCCCACGCAGATCTTGATCTCAGGAAGCGTATCAAGCACGTCCAGTTTCGTGATCGCTGCGCTGGTCATGCTGTTGACGCGGACCGCGTGACGGACGATCAGCGCATCGAACCAGCCGCACCGCCGCGCCCTGCCGGTCGTTGCCCCGTACTCCTTGCCCCGCGCACGGAGAAGTTCACCGACCTTATTCTCCAGCTCCGTGGGGAACGGACCGCTGCCCACGCGCGTCGTGTATGCTTTGACGATCCCCATGACTTCGGTGATCGTTCTCGGGCCGATGCCCAGACCGGTGCATGCGCCGCCAGCCGTCGGGCTCGACGAGGTAACATAGGGATAGGTCCCGTGGTCCACGTCAAGGTGCGTTCCCTGGGCTCCCTCCGCGAGGACCTTCTTCTTGCTGCTCAGTGCCTTGTCCAGAACGAGCGTGGTATCGGCAATGTATCTCTTCAGCCGCTTCGCGTAGCCCAGGTATTCGGCAAATACCTGGTCCGGATCCACGAGGGGGGCATTATAGAACTTCTTGAGCATGAAGTTGGCCTCGCTCGTGTTGCACGAAAGCTTCTCACGGAACGTCGCAGTGTCGAGGAGGTCCCCCATCCGAATGCCCTTGCGGCTGATCTTGTCCGCATAAGCGGGACCGATGCCGCGCCCCGTGGTGCCGATCTTCTTGTTGCCCTTCAGCTGTTCGCTCGCCACATCAAGCGCCTTGTGGTACGGCATGATGAGGTGAGCGTTCTTGCTGATCAACAGGGTTTCGGAGAACCGGATCCCGCGCTTGACCAGCCCGTCCATTTCCTCCAGCAGAGCGGCCGGATCGACGACCACGCCGTTCCCGATGATGCATTGTTTGCCTTTATGCAGAATGCCCGAGGGGATCAGGTGCAGGACGAATTCGTTCGTGCCCACAACCACAGTATGGCCGGCATTATGGCCGCCCTGATAGCGGGCAACGACATCCGCGCGCTCCGTCAGGAGGTCAATGATCTTTCCTTTTCCTTCATCGCCCCACTGGGCGCCGACAACGACTAAGACTGGCATTGTATCTCCTTACGCCTCACTCTTCACGTATTACGGCTTCTAGATCTTGATCAGCTTGACCGACAGCACATTCGACATCTGCCT
>Ga0315268_10005890_pt1 | contig 13098 bp, 13 predicted proteins | sample C1_top_MG_FD_204535 | JGI IMG/M metagenome (GOLD analysis project Ga0315268, IMG submission 204535) | Sediment microbial communities from Yellowstone Lake, YNP, Wyoming, USA - C1_top | ecosystem: Environmental > Aquatic > Freshwater > Lake > Sediment | place: USA: Wyoming | collected 2017-08-01 | reverse complement strand
GACACGAGTCACGCCCGCGCATTGCCGGGCGTCGCCGCCGTCATCACACACGAGGATGTGCCGGGCAAAAAGAATCACGGCCTCGTCATCCCCGACTGGCCTGCGCTGTGCTATGAAAAAGTGCGCTACGTCGGCGATGCCGTTGCCGTCGTCGCTGCGGAGACGCCCGAGATTGCCCAACGGGCGCTTGCGCTCATTAAAGTCGAGTACGAGCCGCTGCCGGTGGTGGACACGCCGCAGCGCGCGCTCGAACTAGGCGCGCCGCAAGTTCACGAGTCCGGCAACCTGTTGAAGCACATCAAGGTACGCAAGGGCGATATGGACGCGGGGTTTGCGCAGGCCGACGTGATCGTTGAGCGCACGTATCACACTGCCTTCACCGAACACGCTTTCCTTGAGCCCGAGTGTTCGATTGGGCGGGTCGCCGACGATGGGCGCATTGAGGTGTACGTCGGCTCACAGATTCCGTATCAAGACCGCGATCAAATCGCTGCGTGCCTGAACGTGCCTGAAGATCAAGTTCGTGTCATCGGCACACTAATTGGCGGCGGCTTTGGCGGCAAAGAGGACATCATGGGGCAAATCCATGCGGCGCTGCTTGCCAAGATCACGGGCAGACCGGTCAAGATTTTGTACTCGCGACACGAGTCGTTGATTTCGCATCCCAAACGACATGCGACGACGATTCGCGTCAAGATCGGCGCAATACGAGGCGGGCACATCGTCGCCACCGAAGCGGAACTATGGGGCGACACAGGCGCGTATGCCAGCCTGGGCGAAAAAGTCCTCACGCGCGCCACGACGCACGCGGCCGGGCCTTACGACGTGCCCAACGTCAAGATTGACTGCTACGCCGCTTATACCAACAATCCGCCAGCGGGAGCGTTCCGTGGCTTTGGCGTGACGCAAGCGTGTTTTGCCGTCGAATCCGCGATGGATGAGCTGGCACGCGAGCTGAGCATGGATGCGTTTGAGCTAAGGCGCATCAATGCCCTGCGCGTTGGCTCGACGACGAACACGGGCCAACTCTTGCGCGAGAGCGTGGGACTGTTGGAATGTCTGGACAAGGTGGAGAAAGCGATGGGAGACGCTGGCCCCTCGAATGGAAGGTTCAAGCGTGCGTGGGGAATTGCCTGCGCTTACAAGAACACAGGGTTGGGCGGCGGCGCAGCCGACAAAGCCGGAGCCGAAATCGAAGTTTACGCCGACGGCCATGCCGAGATTCGCACCTCATCGGCGGAACTCGGACAGGGATTGCCCGGTGTGCTGGCTGCGGTCACGGCGGAAGAACTCGGATTGCCCTTTGAGCGCGTGAGCGTTCTGCTTTCCGATACTGACCGAACACCCAACGGCGGGCCGACGACGGCTTCGCGGCAGACGTTCGTTTCGGGCAACGCGGCGCGTCATGCTTCCATTCAGATGCGCCAAGTATTGACGCAGGTCGCCGCCGAGCGGCTCGATGCGCTGCCGGAGCAGGTTACATTCGTCGAGGGACAGGTGTGCGTCCAGCGCAACGCCAAGCCGTGCGCATCGTTCGCCGAGGTCGTTCAGTGGGCGAAAGAAGAAGGCCGCTCTACTCGACTCACGTTTGAATACGAAGCGCCCAAGACCCAGCCGCTTGGAATACTTTCCGCAGACGGCAAGCACGGCGACATGCATGTCGCGTTCAGCTATGCCGCGCAGGCTGCGCTCGTCCAAGTGGACACCGAGACCGGCGAGGTCAAGGTCTTGAAGATCATTGCCGCGCACGATATTGGCCGCGCGATCAACCCGCTTTCGCTTGAAGGCCAGATTGAAGGCGGCATTGTCATGGGATTGGGCAACGCGCTGACAGAAGAGTACATTGTGGAAAACGGCGTGCCGTATACGCAATGGCTCTCGCGTTACAAGATGCCCAGCATCCGCCACACACCAGAGATCGTTTCCTTTATCGTCGAAGACCCGGTCGCCGAAGGGCCGTATGGCGCGAAAGGCGTCGGTGAGATCGCCAGCATCCCCACGACGCCCGCCATCGCCAACGCGATTTTTAACGCGGTGGGCATACAGGTGTATAATTTGCCCGTGGATCAAGACTGGCTATTGCGCACACTCAAGACACGTCAGGAGGTTTTGCCAGAATGAAGACCTACCACGTTTACATCGAAACCGGCCCCAGCGCCATCGAAGAAGGCGGCCCCCTTGCCCATGTGCCAGAACTCCCTGGCTGCACCGCTCGCTCCAAAACGGTCGACGCGGTGAAGGGTGCGATTCGCCAGGCGGCGCGCGAGTACATTGCCTTTTTGCGCGCGCAGGGCGAAGGCGAATTGCCTGACGAGTTTGAATTCGAGTTCGAAGAAACTCAAGACCTGACGCTTCCTCCCGATCATGCGCCCGTGACGCCGGAAGAAATCGAGCAAGCCAAACGCTGGCTCGATGCTGCGCGCCGCGCGTTGCTGCAAGAACTCGCGCTTTTGCCTGCCGAGGCGTGGGACTGGCAACCAGGCGAAAACGATTGGCCTCTTCGCAACATCACGGGTCATATAGGCAATGCCGAGTTGTGGTACACCGACCGGCTCAGCGAGCCGGAGCACGCACCGCTGGAACGGTTGGCTATCACCCGTCGCGTTGCGCTCGACCGGCTCGATGCGCTTGCGCCGGAGCATCGGGGCCGCACAGTCACATTCGACGGCGAAGAGTGGACACCTAGAAAAGTCTTGCGCCGCATGTTAGAACACCAGCAAGAACATCTCGCTCAAATCCGCGAACTCGTTGCGGAATATCAATCTCACGGCCAGGCCCAAGACCGCCAAGATCCCAAAGCCTAGACATCTTGGCGTCCTTTGCGACTTGGCGGTTCAATCAAAAAGGAGCCAGCATGGATCACGTTCTCGGATTCAAATGCAGTTTGTGCGGCCAGGAATACGGTTTGGACGAGATCGAATACGTCTGTCCCAAGCACGGCGACATGGGCAATGTGGACGTCGTGTACGATTTCAAAAAGGTCGCCAAAAAGTTCGGCAAGCGCAAGCTGGCTGAAAACGGCGACCATTCGATTTGGCGCTATCGCGCGTTGTTGCCGATTGAACAAGACTCGCCTGCGCTCCCGCTTCAAATCGGGTGGACGCCGCTGTATCGCTCGGAGCAGTTGCGCCAGTTCCTCAAGATGCCCAGCGTGTTTATCAAAGATGACGGTCGCAATCCCACGGCTTCGTTCAAGGATCGCGCCAGCTCAGTAGCTGTGGTCAAAGCGCGCGAGCTAAAGCGCGAGGTCATCACCACCGCTTCGACGGGCAACGCGGGCGCGGCGCTTGCGGGTATGGCGGCCAGCGTCGGCCAGCCTGCCGTCATCTTTGCGCCCGAGACTGCGCCGGAAGCCAAGGTGGCGCAACTGCTGATGTTCGGCGCGCAGGTGCTCCTGGTCAAAGGCAACTATGATCAAGCCTTTGATCTATGCCTGCAGGCCAGCCGCGAGTTTGGCTGGTACTGCCGCAACACCGGCTACAATCCCTTCACCGCCGAAGGCAAAAAGACCGCCGCGCTCGAAATTTGTGAGCAGCTTCAGTGGAAAGCGCCCGACCGGATTTTCGTTTCGGTGGGCGATGGCAATATCATCTCCGGCATCCACAAGGGTCTGAAAGATTTGCACGCGCTGGGCATGATTGACAAGGTGCCCAAGCTGATGGGTGTGCAGGCGACCGGCTCGGCGGCGTGCGCTAATGCCTGGCGTCATCACACCGAAAAGATCACGCCTGTTTCTGCACAGACAATTGCCGACAGCATCAGCGTGGATTTGCCGCGCGATGGCGTGCGCGCAGTTCGCGCGGTAGCCCATACCGGCGGCGCGTACATCACCGTGAGCGATGACGATATCCTCGATGCGATGCGCGTGCTGGCGCGGCAAGCCGCTGTGTTCTCTGAACCGGCCGGAGCGACGGCTTATGCGGGACTCGTCAAGGCAATCAAGAGCAAGCTGGTCGAGCGCGATGAAACCATCGTCGTCCTCATCACCGGCAACGGGCTAAAGGATGTCAGATCGGCGATCAGAGCGGCCGGCCAGGCGATGAAAATTGAGCCGACGCTGGATGCGGTCAAGCAACTGTTACAACGGGTGGGAAATAAACCGGATTAGATGGGAAAATCCGATCAGGGCGTACAAAAGTCTGCTGATCGCTACAAGGCCGTGCCGCGCACGTTGAGCTTTATCACGCATGGCGATGACGTGTTGCTCCTGCGCGGCGCGCCGACCAAGCGCATCTGGCCGAACAAATACAATGGCGTGGGCGGGCATGTCGAGGCGGACGAGGACGTGTATACGTCTGCCGCGCGAGAGATGTGCGAAGAGACCGGGCTGGACGTGACCGACGTGCGCCTGCGCGGCATCATCAACGTGGACGCGGGCGAGGAGATCGGCATCCTGGTGTTTGTGTTCACCGCGCAAGCGCTCACGCGAAAAGCACGACCTTCGCCCGAAGGAGCACTCGAATGGATCAAACAGGATCAGGTCAAAGCGCTTGACCTGGTCGAAGACTTGCCGGAGCTTTTGCCGCGAGTGCTCGCTATGCGCCCCGATGAGCCGCCGTTCTTTGCCCGGTATCGCTATGATGAGCAGGATAGGCTCGTCATCACGTTTGCCGACTATTATCACAGCTTTGCGCAAGCGACCCGCGATGACTAGGTTTGAAGACAGAATCACGCGAACCGTCGAGCAATTACAACGCGAGCCATATCGCGCCATTGCCTTGGAGATCACCCGAAAGAGAATGGCGTGGTTGGATCGCGCCTTGCCAGCCAAGACCGGCTATGACAAGTTCACGCCCAGGGACGTGTTTGAACTGTTGTTTTTCGAAAACATGGGCCTTGACCGGAACGACTTGCTTGTGATAGCAGAATCGCCTGATGAAATTGTTTGGCTGTCCCGCAATCGCTGCACACTTCTCGAGGCTTGCCACACGCTCGGATTGGATACTCGGAACGTGTGCCGGCCCGTGAACGAGAAAGCGACGCAGGCGTTTGTGTCGAGGATCAATCCCCGTCTGCGCTTTCATCGGTCTTATGAAGAAATCAGGCCCCATGCCGACTATTGCAAAGAAAAAATCATCCGAGTTGATTTTGATGCGTACATGCGGCTGGCTATTCAGGAGGCGCAGCTATCCAGGTCCGAGGGCAACAAAGGGTACGGCGCTGTAGTGGTCTTGAACGATCAGATGATCGGTCGAGCGCACGACACGGCGATTACGGAGCGCGATCCCAGTCTGCACGCCGAAGTGAACGCCATTCGCCAGGCGGTCAAGACACTCGGCGATGCCGATTTGTGTGGGGCGATTCTCTTTTCGACGTGTGAGCCTTGCCCAATGTGCGCGTCACTAGCAGTCTGGGCAAATCTGACGACCATCGTGTATGGAGTCTCCATTGAAGAGACGGCGCAAATGGGCCGGTCTCGCATCCGGGTCAGTGCGAACGAAATAGCGACCAAGTCACCGTGTTCTGTAGAAGTGGTTGGAAACATCCTCCATGATGAATGCAAGCTGTTGTATGCGTGAGAGCGACCTGCCCTTCATTTCTTCTTGCTATCAATGGTGAAAGTATGACGATCCTGGTCACTGGCGCAAACGGATTCATCGGCTCACACATCGTCCGCAGCTTGCTCAAGCGAGACTATCAGGTGCGCGTGTTGGTGCGTCCCGACGCCGACATGCGCAACCTCGACGGTCTGCACGTCGAGGTTGTCCAGGGCGACCTGCTCAAGGCCTCCAGCGTCATAGACGCCGCAGCGGGCTGCAAGGCCGTCATCCACACAGCCGGGTGGATCAACACTCATCCATTCGATGGTTGGCGCGTGTGGGAAATCAACTTTGTCGGCGCGACGAACGTGTTCACTGCCGCGCATTTGGCCTGCGTGGAAAAAGTCATCTACACCGCATCCATTTTTACGCTCGGCGTCGGCGGCGATGGGCGGCCGGCCAGCGAGAGCGTGACTGATAACTTGGGAAGCTTAAAGTTCCCCTACGTCGCCGCGCGCCGCGCCGCGCAGGCCAAAGCCGAGAAGTTGCTGACAGCCGGATTGCCTATCGTGTTCATTTATCCCACGTACTGCGTCGGCCCAAGGGTGCATGATTTCCGCGCCTCGCCGCAACGACAGATCATGGCCTTTCTGCGTGGGCGAATGCCCTTTTATACATCCGGCGGATTGAACCTGGTGGACGTGCGCGATGCCGCCGAAGCGCATGTGCTCGCGCTGGAACGAGGCGAGATCGGGAACAAGTATCTCATCGCCGGCCAAGACGTCACCTTCCGTGAGTTGTTCCAGCGGCTGGACAAGGCAGCGGGTCGCCGCACCATCCTGCTTCCCGTTCCAAGAGCGGCCATGCTGGCGGGCGGCTGGATCATGCAGTGGTTCTCTCGTGCGCCGATCATGGACTATAACACGGCCCGGCTTTTGCGCTATCGCTGGTATTACGATGCGAGCCAGGCCAAACGCGATCTGGGTTACTGCCCGCGCCCGCTGGACGAGACGCTGTGTGATACCGTCGCCTGGCTACGAGAGAACCACTACATCCGATGAGATTATCCGAGCCGCCACGGTGAGACACGGTGAATCAAAGCTACTCGTTCGACCGCGCCGCTGATTTTTACGATGCCACGCGCACCCATTCCCCCCAAGTGTCGGCCAAGATCACCCAGTCTGTCCTCGACATCACACGCGCCACGCATGATATGCGCTTCTTTGAGATGGGCATCGGCACAGGGCGTATCTCCGCGCCGCTCATCGCGTGCGGGCTGAACGTGACAGGCCTCGACCTTTCGCGTGAGATGATGGGCAAACTGCGAGCCAAGTTTTCGCCCGGCGCACCACTTCAATTGGCGCAGGGCGATGCGAGTGTCCTGCCCTTCTCCGACGCAACGTTCGATGTTGGGCTTGCCTCTCACGTGTTTCACGTCATTGCGCCGTGGCGGCAAGCCATCGGAGAAATGAAGCGCGTCCTGCGCCCGAGCGGGCTGGTGTTGCACACTGCGCACCGCCGCCGGCCGGTCTCGACGAATGTCACGTTGCGCAGCAGGTGGCACGAGCTGGTGGAAGCGCGCGGCGAGCAATGGAAGCGCCCCGGCGCGCCCAAGTCCGAAGCTGTAACCGCCGAGTTTCAATCTCTGGGGGCGAGCGTTGAGGAAATCGAGGTGACGACTTGGTCAGGCAGCACCACGCCCCGGCAAGAGATCGCCGATATCGGCAACCGCATCAATACGGACGCGTGGGCTGTCAGCGATGAGGTCCTGAGCGCAACAGTGGCCGAGTTGACCGAGTGGGCGCGCGGGCATTTTGGTTCGCTTGATGAGCCGGTAGGCGAGGACGGTTCATTCACCTGGCAGGTGATTCGCTTTGATCGCGCACCACTCCTGCCCGAGCCGATCCGAAGGGCCTTGGTTCGACTTGTCCCGATCCTGAACGGGACTGGCGCAGCATGGGTGTTGGGCGGCAGTTGCAGCCTGAAGCTTCACGGCGTGAAGGTCGAGCCGCACGACATTGACATCTCTACCGACCAATTCGGCGCATATCACATCGGCAAGGCGTTAGAGGAAGCCGCCGAGCAGGTACGGGCTGTGCAATGGAGCGAGGGCAAACGAATCCGCTCGCACTATGGGCAATATCGCATCGGAGGTGTGCAGGTGGATGTGATCGGCGCCGCTGAACTGCGTGAAGGCGAAGAATGGATTCCGGCCAAGCCGCCCTCCGAGTGGCAAACGCAAATCATGGCCGCGCCCGGCATACAGACATCTGTCACAACCTTTACGCTTGAATACGAACGAGACGCCTATCGCCGCCTGCAGCGCGACGAGAAGGTCAAGCTGATCGAGGAACAGTTGTTGGTTCGTTAGTGCAATAGTTCGATAGTGCGGCAGTTGGACTAACGCGCCAACGAACTATCGCACTATTTGACCAACGTCTGAATCGTCTGCACGATTTCGGGGAAATCGAACGGTTTGGGTTGAAAGGCGGCTTGAAGTTCTTCCAGTACCGAATCGTCAGGGCGATTGTAAGCCGAGACAATGACGATGGGACGGGTTTCGCTCTGCTGGCGCAATTTTTTGGCGAGTGCCAGGCCGGTCAGCCCAGGGAGCCGAATGTCCAGGAACAAAATGTCGGCGGCGGCGTACTCGCGTGAGCAAATCCTTTCCAGCAGTTCTTCGGCGCTGCAATAGATCGGATTGACCACCATGCCAAACAGCCCCAGCCCGGTGCGGAGCAACTCGGTGAGACTGGGTTCATCCTCGACGTATAGCACCACGATCTTGCCATTCTGCATCGTTCACCTCGCACGCGATTTGGAAATGTCACGACGGATCGGCTCAAGGACCTCAATCACTCTTGCCGCACGCGCGGCGACCCGCTCCAGATAGTCCGCGCTAAATCGTTCGAGCGGAATCGTCTCGTACACCTTGGTCCAGCCTTTGTCCCACGGTTCTGCTTCGAAGGACGGGCCGAGCTGCGCCTTGATCTCGAACAGATGCGCCAGCACTCCCTCTAACCAGCGCGCGTTGACCTGGCGATCCTGGCTCTCAAAGTGCAGGCCGATCTCTAGTCGTCCTCGCCGCTCTCCCAGATTGGATACTTCGTAGTGAATGCGAGGATCATCGTAATAGAATTGCATCAGCCACGGACGGCCCGCTATCTCAAAATCTCGCAGGCGTTTGGCCAGTTTGGGCCGGACGGCGTCCGGCAACGCGCGCATGAACTCGGAGCTTTTCATGCCGAGATTGTACCACGATTCGAGAGCCGCAAGGTTACGATTGCGTTGCACGGACACAAACAGGCCGCCCAGGGCCAGGCGGCTCGCGGCAAGACCTGACGTCGCTCGATGCGGTTCTCGATCAGCGCGGTGTTGCCTTGCCGTCCGAAGCATGATAGACTAGCGCCAGACATCCAGAGGAGGGGCGAAATGTTAATCACACACGGGTTGGTCGCAACGCTGGGCAAGGACAACCGCGTCATCCAGGATGGCGCGATCGTGATCCAAGACGGCAAAATCGCCGAGGTCGGCGTGGCAAGGGAGTTGAAGAACAAGTTTCCCAACGCCGAGGAACTCGACGCACAAGGGATGCTCGTTTTGCCGGGCGCGATCTGCACGCACACTCACTTTTATGGCGCGTTTGCGCGCGGCATGTACATTCCCGGCGCGCCCGCGAGCAATTTCGTCCAGATTCTCGAAAAGCTGTGGTGGCGGCTCGACCTGGCGCTCGACCATGAAGGCACGCGGCTTTCGGCGCTCGTGTGCCTGGTGGATGCGATCCGTCACGGCACGACGACGCTGATTGACCATCACGCCAGCCCCAACGCAATCGAAGGCTCACTTGATGTGATCGCCCAAGCCGTCAACGAGTCCGGCCTGCGCGCATGCCTGTGCTACGAAGTCACCGACCGCAGCGGCGACGAAGGCGCTAAAGCGGGCATCGCGGAAAACGTGCGCTTTGCGCGTGCTGTGAGCCAGGCTCCCAGCCCCTACCTCAAGGCCATGTTCGGCCTGCACGCGGCCTTTACCGTGAGCGACAGAACGCTTGAGCATTGCGTGGGCGAAGCGCAGATGCTGCAAGTCGGTTTTCACACGCACCTGGCCGAAGACGCCGCCGACGAAGACGACAGCCTGCGCAAACACGAAATGCGCATCGTGCGCCGCTTTCTCCAACGCGGCGTGCTGGGCAGCAAGACGATCTGCGCGCACGGCGTTCACCTGGACGAAAACGAGCTAAGGATGCTGGCCGAAACCGCCACCAAGCTGACGCATCAGCCGCGCAGCAACATGAACAATGCCGTCGGCGTTGCGCCGATTCAGAAGGCGCTTGACCTGGGCGTGTGCGTGGGATTAGGCAACGACGGGTTCAGCAACGATCACTTTGCCGAGATGAAGGCTGCGTACCTTGTCCACAAGATCAATGAGCGCGACCCGCGTGTGATGTCGGGCGATACGGTGATGAAGCTGGCTTACGAAAACAACGCGCGCATCGCCCGCGAGGCGGCCGGCTGGGAAGAACCGCTGGGAGAACTCTCGCCCGGCGCGTGGGCCGACATCGTCTTGCTCGACTATCGCCCGTACACGCCCCTCACCGCCGATAACCTGCCGTGGCAAATCATCTTTGGCATAGACGGTGCACACGTCAACACGACCATCGTCGGTGGCCGCGTGCTCATGCGCAACCGCCAGCTCACTACGTTGGATGAAGAGCGCATTGCCGCGCAGGCGCGTGAGTATGCGCCCAAGATCTGGAAGCGATTCATGGAGTTGAGTGGAGTGTGAAAAACGAAGTAGAAGAATAAAATCTGTGTTTGCCAGTATTATGACCTGACGCATGAGACAAAGATACGATGGCACGAGTGAGAGACGAAACTAGCGAGCTTCTAGATAGCAGGGATGCCAAGACTCTAGGGGCGTACTACACAGATGCTCAGATTGCCGACTTCCTAGTTTGGTGGGCGATCCGCTCGGCACGAAACACGGTGATGGATCCATGTTTCGGGGGCGGCGTTTTTCTTCGCTCCGCTTGCGATAGATTGACGGAGTTGGGTGGTCAACCGACGAACCAGGTTTTTGGCGTGGAAATTGACCCCGATGTGTACACACAAATCGCTGACAAGCTTTCAGACGAATTCGGGGTGCGAAAGCCCAACTTGTTGCTATATGATTTTTTTGATATTGACCCCACGGTTGTTTACCAAGTTGACACGATTGTTGGAAACCCTCCATTTATCCGCTACCAGCGATTCTCCGGAGATGCTCGCAAACGAGCGCTGATGCGTGCCGCAGAGCAAGGAGTACACCTGACTGAACTTGCAAGTTCTTGGGCGCCCTTCTTGGTTCACAGCATCGCGATGCTCAGGCAAGGTGGGCGACTTGCCATGGTGATCCCAGCCGAGATCGGCCATGCCGCCTATGCACTACCCGTTCTCGATTACCTCCCCAAGTCTTTCGGCAAGGTCACTTTTCTTACCTTCCAAAAGAAGCTGTTCCCCAACCTGAGCCAAGATACTCTCCTGTTGTTAGCTGAAAACAAAGGCGCAACATGCTCAAGATTCCTCTGGCGCGACTTGGCCCATACTGGCATACTCCGTGACATGTGCAGCCAGGGCCGTTTGCCACTCCGTGGTACCAAGTCTATCAATGCGCAGAATCTCGCCCAAGGACACGAAAGGCTGATTGAACAATTCGTTCCCAGAAAGACGCGCGATCTCTACTACCGATTGGAAAAGCTTTCACTCGCGCGCCGCCTTGGCGAATTGGCCAATGTGGGAATCGGATATGTCACGGGAGCAAACAGCTTTTTCCACCTGAGCGCAGAAGAAGCCAATCATTGGGAAATCCCTACAGGTTTCCTCAGGCCAGCCATCCGCCGTGGCAGAGCATTGTCAGGCCTGCGACTAACCCATGAGGACTGGCGAAATGCACTTGCGATTGGAGAAGCCAGTTATCTATTGTATATCGAAACAGAAGTCGGATTACCGACCAGCATTCGCCACTATCTAGAATTTGGCGAACAGCAGGGCGCATCGCAATCCTACAAGTGCCGTACCCGGTCACCCTGGTTTTGCGTTCCACATGTCTACCGACCTGATGCTCTGCTATCATACATGAGCGGTACAACGCCGCGCTTAGTGGCTAACGACGCTGGTGTAGTGGCATCGAACAGCTTGCACATATTGCGTCTCTACCCACACACCACACTTACCAATGATACCTTGGCGGTCTTGTGGCAGACCTCACTGACGCAGTTAAGTGTTGAGGTCGAAGGACACGGTATGGGCGGCGGAATGTTGAAGCTTGAACCAACCGAGGCTGAGAATGTTATCGTTGCATGGCCACAACACACCAATGGAAAACTGAAAGCGATGCTAGAAGAACTGGATACCTTGGTGCGGAGCGGGGACATCGCGCATGCTCAGGCTAGAGCCGATGCCATGATTCTTAGAGAAGGTATCGGCCTAAGCAAAAACGACTGCCGCCTCTTGCAAGAAGCAGCAGACACATTGCGCGACCGAAGATATTCAAGGAGCACAAAGACATGAGCCTAATTGACGCCGTCAAAGCAACTGGCCCGATACCACCTAACAGCGCATCGCGGGAAGAGAAAAAGCGGTATTCCGAAATCCTTTCGAACCATCTTGCAGGTGAAGTGGCTGAAGGATTACGGCATGTCGGTTTTTTGAGCATCAAACCGATGCGGGACGGACCTCGTGAGAAAGAATTCCAGGGCGGCTTGGGACCCAAAAAAGTGGACGTGAGCTATTCTGACGAACAACATGGCTTGCTTCTCGCGGTTTCCATCAAGAGTATCAACTTTGCGCCATTCGGCAAAAACCTCAAGAACCGTTTTGCTGATCTATGCACAGAAGCCATTACGCTTCACATGCGCTTTCCTTACTCAGTTATCTGTGCGCTATTTGTCTTCCCGCATGGCGCAGACGAAGACCCCCTGTGACACAAGGTAGACCAATTTCTACGTTCCAAAGAGCCGCCAAGCTCTTTGCAACTATTAGTGGTCGCGACGAATACATTGACCCGGGTGAGAAATTCGAAAATGTGACCATGATGCTTTTCCAACCGTACACAGAAGGTGAGACAAACTTGCAAGTGAAACTTGTTGACACGGAAACTCGGCGCGAAATGACCGAGCAGGAATACTTTTCGATGCTACGAGAGATTTTCAACAACCGCAATCCCCATGCGGCTATCGGAGAAGAAAATGATAACAGCGAGGATGAATAGCACCAATCAGTCACAAAGGCAACCTGACGCAATAAAATAGCGACTATACCAATCTCTCCATTGAACGGTGACAACCTGTTCGGCCGTCCCACGCAGAAAGGAGCATCCCCTATGGCTCAAGATCAGGTGACACTTCAGGTCAACAGCCCCGACGTGGGCTATCTCAACATTCGTGACCAACCTTCCACAAGCGGCGCGCTCATCACCAGAGCCAACGATCAGACAGTGCTCAACGCACTGGACCCAGAAGATGTGGTGCGCCAGAAGGTCGGGCGACAGGGCGAGTGGCTCAGGGTTCAAACGCCGGACGGCCAGAGCGGTTATGCGGCAGCGTGGTAACTCAAGCTCGCTGATGTGCGCCCTGCGCCAG
>Ga0315268_10005889_pt1 | contig 13099 bp, 9 predicted proteins | sample C1_top_MG_FD_204535 | JGI IMG/M metagenome (GOLD analysis project Ga0315268, IMG submission 204535) | Sediment microbial communities from Yellowstone Lake, YNP, Wyoming, USA - C1_top | ecosystem: Environmental > Aquatic > Freshwater > Lake > Sediment | place: USA: Wyoming | collected 2017-08-01 | reverse complement strand
GGCGGCCTGATGCTCGCACTGCGTCATCCATGCTGCGCGTTGGGCCTGCTGAACATGGCGCTCGCCTGCCAGCCGCCGACTCCGGCCCTGCGCTGCAGCGACGACAGCGACTGCCCCACCGACTACGTTTGCGATCAGACTCGTAGATTTTGTTTCGTCGACCCGCTGGCGCACGATGGTAGCCGGCCGGATGGCCGATCGCGCGACAGCGCCGGACCAGGCATCGACCACCCGCGCAATGACACCGGGTCTGGAGCCGATGGCGCGCCCACGGACGCCGGGTCCGGGACCGACCGCGCACGGCCTGATGTTCAGCTCGCGGATACAGCTCCGAGCGACCGGCGGATTCTCGATTTTTCGGTGAGCACCGACGGCGTCGAGATCGCCGAAAGGTATGACAGCGATCTCCCAAAGCTCGACCGCGCGGGTGGTGCTGACAACAGCGCGGTCGACGGTGCAACGAACAGCGACGGAGGGACGGCCGACGCCTGCGACTGCGTCATCGACGGCGGCTGCCACGCCGCCCTGGCCCCCAATCCCAGCAACCCCTGCCTCTGGTGCGACCCGTTTGTGCCCTACACCTGGTCCAATGCCGACGGCGAGGTTTGCTGGGGCAACCGTTGCTCTGGCGCATGGCTCTGCTACGACGGGCTGTGTGATCCACGTACGACCGTTCTGGGCTGCAACTTCTCGTGTGACGCGATCCTTCAGCAATGCTGTGGCGAGCCTGGCGAGCCGTGCTGCGCCCCCGCGACAGGCGCGTGTACTTCCAACAGTTACTGCGACTACGGCGTGACGCCTGCGATCTGCCGGTCGCCGACCTGCGGCGCCGCGGGTCAGGTCTGCTGCGGCATCGACGTCTGCAACCCTGGCATGGTCTGCGAAATCGGCCCCCAGCTCTGCCAGCCCTGCGGAGCCAACCAGCAGTTCTGCTGCAGTGGCGTGAACTGTGGCCACAACAACGTGTGCGACCAATTCGAGAGTTGCAGCCCGTGTGGTCACACCAACGAGTTGTGCTGCCCGGACCTCACCTGCATCGGCGCTGCTCCGGCCTGCTGCATCATGGTCTGGCCGCGGGCGTGCACATCGTTATGCGGGTGACGACGTCCAGATCGATCAGTGGCAGTTGGGCGGATTGCCGTCCGTGCAGCTGTCGGTCGACATCGGCGGCGTGCCGCACGGGAAGTCGTTGCTGCGGTCGCAGCCAGTCGGGCACTGGCTGCAGCAATCGACGTTGAGCCGGAGCAGCGCACCGTTGCAATCATTGGTGACCACGCCGCCGCACTGTTCGCAATTGCCCGCGATACAGGCCAGGCCGGAGTGACAGATGCCGGTCATGTAGTCGCCGCAACCCGCGGTCTGATACTCGGTCTGGCTGCCGCACGCCTCCTTGCGCGATTTGCTGTCAGCGCAGCGCGCGCAGTCGATCGCGCTGTTGTTGGGCGAGCCGTGGGCCGCGTCCGAGCAGCGGCCGCAGTAGCGGCCGCACGAGTAGACCTGGTCGTCACCCGGGCCGGTTGACTCGTTGTGGTCGGCCGAGCCCTCGTTACCGGCCCAGTGCAGCATCTCGTGCAACATGATGTTGCATCGACCCGGCGCATCGAGGCCCCAGAAACCGGCGCCCAGGTTCATCTGCGAGTCGCTGAACCACGGCCTGGACCAGGACCTGGTCGCGGCCAGCGAATTGGCGCAGCCGTTGCCGCAGCCGATGAGCAGCGGCATCACGTTGTCGCCGTTGACCGCGGCATTGAGCGACGCGTTCAGGGCCGAGTTGGTCATGGCCAGGCAGAGCCCGCCCCTGGCCAGCGCGCAATCGACCGCGGCCGCGGCCAGGCGCGCCTGGTCCGCGCTGCAGGCGCCGCCGCTGTTGCCGGTGCGGATGGTGATGTTGGGGAGCCAGGACCAGGGGTTCCAGTCCGTACCGTCGGACGGAAAACCGTCCATGCATGGATCGTCGACGAACTTGGTCTTGCTGATGACCGTGCTGGTCACCGTGGTCCAGGTGCCGCTGCCGGTCGCGTCTGTTTCGTCCGTGTAGTTCTGGTCGTTGGGCGCCGACAGCAGCGTGACCCAGGTCTGACGGCGGTCGGCCACGCCGTCGAGGTCGGTGTCGCTGAGCAACACCTTGCGCTCCTCGCTGGCGGTCACGGTCACGGTCAGCTCCTGCTCGGGCCAGCCGTCGCTGTCCGAGTCGATCGACTGGATGGTGACGCCGTTGCCGTCGTAGGCGTAGCGCCACTCGGGCAAGCCGTCGTTGTTGAGATCCTGCTCCGAGCTCACTGCGCCGCCGCCCTCCACCGCGCGCGTGGTGTCCGGCGTGCCGTCGCCGTCGAGGTCAGCGGGCTGGCCAGACCGCAGCAGCGCAAGTGCAGCCGCATGGGTGGTGAGCTCGACGCTCTGGATGTACTCGACGTCGCTGCTGCCGATGTCGACCGGCGGGCGGTCGGGAAGTGCGCTGTCGTGGTTGGCGGCGTCGGCGACAAATGCATCGAGTGCAAGGACGTCGGTGCCTGCCGAGTCGCTTCGGGCAGCGTCGTGTCCGGTCGTGTCGGGAGCGGCAGTATCGCGCGCGCCGGCGTCGCGGCCAGCGGCGTCGTTGCCGGGGGCCGGTGGACAGCCTGCGGCGAGGAGGGAGAGCAGAGCAGCGATTGGCAGTGCGCCGTGCCGTCGATGCATGGTGGTGCGCTCGCTTTGCGGGCGCCAGCCCGCGGTACGGGTTTCGAGCCGTCTAGGTAGTGTTGCGCGCGGGGAGTGCAAGCGCCCCCGCCGCCCGCGACCACCTGGCCGGCCGTTCGCAGCGAGCCTGGTTGAGGTCAGCTGTTGTCGGCGATCAGTTTTTCGATCTCGGCGTCGGTGATGACCAGCCCCTCGAGCTGTGCCGCGTCCATCACCGCGCGCGCCGCGGTCTGGTCGAGGATGCCGTCCTTGAGCAACCTGGCCGCGGCGACCGCATAGTTGTCGACCACGTGCATGCCAGGCGTGCGGCTGGCGTCGACGTTCTTGGCCTTGTTGAGGACGATCGCCAGCACCCGGTCCGGGTACTTCTCGCGCACCGCCTGGTAGACCTCGGGGTCGCGGTGGTTGGTGTCGCCAAAGAGCACGAACTTCTGGCTGCCAGTGGCGTCGAAGATGGCGCTGATGTCGCGGATCTTCTCTGGCTCAGCGACCCAGGGCAGCGAGCTGGTGCCGGTCGCGATCGGCCCGGCTGGCAGCTGGTACAGGTCGAACCACGGCGGAACCTCGGCCGCGCGAGCGGTGTCGCGCGCGGTCACCCAGTGCATGTCGCCGGGCGCGCCAGTGCCGTCGAGGCGCGACTCGAGGATGCGAAAGAGCGTGGCCACGCCCGGATAGGGCGGCTTGAGCGGTGCGCCGGTGGCCGACGGCGGCAGCACCGTCTTGTCGATGTCCGAGACGATGCCCAGTTCGGCGGCGCGGCCGGTCAGCGCCTTGGCCGCCGCCTCGAGCTCGCTCTTCTTGAGATAGCGGTTGCCGTCGTCGAGCGCGATCGCGCGATCGAGCAGCGCGCCGGCATCGGTCAGGTTGTAGCGCGCGCACACGTCGCGCACGGCCGCCTCGGAGAATGAATAGCCGGGCCGCGCCGGCACGGCCAGCACATCGCCGGCAGCGCGCAGCGCAAAGTAGGCCAGCCGCAGATCTGCCGGTAGCGCATTGGCGTCGGTCGACGACAGCCGGCCGTCAGCGCCAGCAGCAGCAGCAGCGTCGCGCTTGACCCGCTCGGTGGCCGCGGCCACAAACGCGGCCACGGTCGGCGCACTGGTGCCGGTCAACGCGGCCGCATCCTTGAGCAGCGAGCGCGCGTGTGCGTCCAGGCCGGCGAGCGCGTCGATGCGGCCGGCGTCGGCTGCGTCAAGCACGCCGTCGCTACCCGCTGCCTTCTCGGCAGCCGGGGTCAGGATGTTCTCGGCCACCGCCTCGGCAAAAGTCCTGGGCGAGGGCGACGACGAGATCTTGGGCATGGGGGCCTCGGCGGCTACGGTCAACGAGCGAAGCTTGCAGTCTAGCACGGCGCCAAGAAGCGCGGCGTCATGAACCCGCCGGACCGGTTGTCCTCGCGCCACGCCGATCGAAATGACAGGTTGATCGCCCACAGCGGCAGCGCATTGCGGCGCGCCAGCCCGACCCGACTGAAGATCGACCGCAGGCTGTAGAACTCGCGCCAGGCCCAGTCGTTGCCCTGCTTGAGCCGCTCGCGCGTCATGTGCTTGGGTTCGTAAACCGGGTTGGCCTCGTACTGCGACCAGTCCTTGGTGACGACGCGGCCGGACTGCTCGAGCGCGTGGCAGAGCGCGGTACCCGGATAGGGCACCGGCCACGAGAACATCGCGCTCTCGATCCGCATCTGCCGGGCAAAGCGGACCGTGCTGGCGAACACCTCCTCGTCGTCGTGGTCGAGCCCGACGATGAAGAAGCCGTGCAGCGCGATGCCATGGCGATGCACCTTGTCGATGACCGCCGCGTACTCGTCGACCCGGTTGACGCGCTTGCCCATGGCCAGCAGATTGTCCTGCGACAGCGTCTCGAAACCGATCAGCAGCGCCTGGCAGCCGCTGGCCGCGGCCAGTTCGAGCAACTGGTTGTCCTTGGCCACGGTGACCGAAGTCTGGCCGGCCCAGCGGATCTTGAGCGGGATCAGGGCGCGGAACAGCTCCTTGGCAAAGGCGTGGTTGCCGATGATGTTGTCGTCGACGAAGACCACCATCTCTTTGCGGTCGAGCGCCTCGATCTCGCGCACGATCTCGGGGATCGGCCGGCAGCGAAAATGTTTTCCGAAGTACGAGGTGACCGAGCAGAAGTCGCAGCCATGCGGGCAGCCGCGGCTGGTCGACACCATGTTGTTGAAGAAGTAGGCGCGGCGGTCGAACAGGTCGCGCCGCGGCAACGGCAGCTGGTCGAGGCCGGGCCGCCCGTCCTGGCGGTAGCTCTTCTGCAGCCGGCCGGCCCGGAAGTCCGCGATCAGCTGCGGCCAGCTCTGCTCGGCCTCGCCGATCACGATCGCGTCGCAGTGCTGGCTGGCCTCGTCGGGCATGCTACTGGCGTGAATGCCGCCCATCACCACGCTGACGCCGCGCGCCCGGAAGGCATCGGCGATCTCGTAGGCGCGCTGCGCGGTGAAGGTCAGCGTGCTGATGCCGACCAGGTCGACCGGCTGGTCGAGGTCGAGGTCGGTCGCGTTCTCGTCGACGAGCGCGACCTCGACGTCGGACGGCGTCAGCGCCGCCACCATGGCCAGGCCGAGCGGTGGGCAGATCGCCTTGCGCCGCTTACGCCGGTTTTCCAGGGTGGCGGGCACGATCAGCAGCAGGCGCACGGGACAGACCTCCGACGCCAGTCGCGTTTGACGATTTATAACCCGCCGCGCCAAGGTGGGCTAGAAGTCTTGGCCGCGGGGGATTCCTGGTGAGCGCAAAGCATTCTCATCCCCGGCGCAGCAACGACCTGGCCGTGGCCGAGATCGGCGTGCTCAGCGCGCCTCGAGCGCGGCTTTGATCGCGTCAGCCGTCTGATTGGCATCGCACAGCGCGTGGAACTCGTCGCGCGTGAGCAGGCCGCCGCACGACGTCACCTCGAGGAACTGCTCGGTCGGCAGCGCTACCTTGCTCTGCTTGTCGACCGCGGGCGCGCCCATGTCCATGCCCTGAATGTACGAATATCCCGCCAGCGTGGTGCGCACGCCTATCACCGCCCACAGCTTGAAGCAGCCGCCGCCCATGTCTGCGATCGGCACCACCACCCGCACGTCGCTGTCCGCGATCGGGTCGCTCGCCAGGTTGGCCAGCCAGGCGTCGGCGTCGCTGGCCAGTGCGCCCCACAACTGCTCCTGCGCCGGGTCGCCGGCCTGGTCGAGCAGCGGTTTGAGGCCGATGTCCTGGCAGGCAATCGCGTACATTCCAAACGCCAACCCGGCGGCGCGCTCGACCACGCTGCGCAGCGTCTCGTGCTGCATGCCGCTGGCGCCGACCGCGTGGCCCTGGTCGAGCAGCTCGGGTCCCATCACCGCGTCGAGCGCCGCCTCGAGAAACAGGTACGACCGCGCCAGCCGACCATAGACCGTGGCCAGCGGCTCGAGCCTGAAGTGCGGGGTCTCGGGTGGGCCAGCCATACCGACAGCCATGCTCAGCTGCTTGACGTGGGTCTCGCGCGTCTGCACCAGCATGGTGGCAAACGCCTCTTGCAGCCGCTTCTTGTAGCGCGCGGTGAAACCGATCTTGGCGCGCTCCTCGGCGCGGTCGGTCACCAGCAGCGTCTCCAGCGCATAGGTCTTGTGGCTGTACCAGCCGTCGACGTCGGTCGGCGTCAGGTCCACGCTGCCGTCGCGGATGGCGTCGATCAGGTCCTGCATCAGGTCGGCCGATTCGGGCACGCCGTCGGGGTAGAGCTTGCGAAACAGATCGACCTCGGCCGAGCGCGACGGCCCGAGAAACGCGCGCGGTCCGCTGCTGGCCGCGCAGGTCGTCTGGTCCGTGGTGTCGAGCAGACTGCGCAGCGAGCTCTCGAGCGGATTGGTCAGCCGGCTGACCAGGTCGGTCAGCTGCACATAGGCCGCCTTGCGCTGGGCGTTGGCGCTGATGGCCAGGGCCAGTGCACAGGCCGACTCGGCTGCCAGCGGCTGCTGCAGCAACCGGTCTTGCAGCCAGATCGCCTGCAGCTCGCTCGACCAGGTGTAAAAGCCGATCGGTTTTGCATTGGCCGCGTCAGCCATGAAAATGGCCTTGCGATCGGCGACCGCGCTGAGCAGATCGGCTGGCACGTCGACGGTCCCGCCCCCCAGCTCGACCGCAGCCGCGGCCTGGACCAGGGCCTCGTCAGCAACGGCCGAGCGGTTGGCTGCCAGAAACTCGCTGGCGCCGATCAAGATCTCGCGCTTGGGCGCGATGGTCGGCAACAGCCCGTCCTGGATGGCCCGCTCGACGCCGGCGTAGATGGTGTCGTCCAGCTGCTTGACGTAGGTCCACAGCGTCTGCACCGACGGGATCGCGTCGGTCCGCTGGCGCAGCAGCGCCGCGTGCGAGCGGAACAGCTGGTTTGCTTTTTCGCGTTCGGCGTCGTCGGCAAACGGCACCACGTCGAAGCGAAAGCGCTCCACCGAGAAGTTCTCGACACCGTAGCGGCCGTTGAAGTCGAGCGTGGCGTCGAACGGCGTCTGGACCGGGGCCGTGTCGTCGAGATCTTCAGGCTTGAGCGGGTTTTCGGTGTTGACCTCGTCGTAGCAGAAGCAGCTGCCCAGCGACAGGCCGGCCAGCCCGACCAGCAACCCGCAGCGCGCGCTCAGTGATGTGAAGTTGGCCATGACGACCTCCGGTTGGCGAAACGGACGCTGCCTGCTTATGCAGCCCCTGTGCCGAACGCTCGACGCAGTCGGGCGCTGCCAGATTCTTTTATTCTGGCGGCGCGATCTGACATCGGCGTCGCGCGGGTGATGCGCGGGGATCGCAATGCCCGGTTTTGACTGTGGACGAAAAAACGCGCAGTCTGCCGTCCAGCTGTACAGGAGCAGCCCCGCATGACCGATCAGGCAGAAGAACCGGCAGCGCGGCCGTCGCGCGGAGCCAAAAAGCGCGCGGTGGCCGTGTTCGAGGCGCTGGCGATGGAGCTGGCCGACATGCCGCTCCGCCAGTTCTCGCAGATCGAGCTGCCCGAAGTGTTGCGGGAAGAGGTGGCGCTGGCCCGGCGCACGCGTGGCGGCGGCTCGCGCAAGCGCCAGGCCAAATTTCTGGCCGGGGTGCTGCGCCGCTACGAGGAGGCGACCAAGCTGGTGGTACCCCAGCTCGAGCGGCTGCACGTCACGCACCACACGGACACCGTGCTGTTTCACGCGGTCGAGGAGCTGCGCGATCGGGTGTGCGATCCCGATCAGCAGGAGCACGCGCTGCACGAAGTGCACGCCTTGTTTCCCGAGCTCGATCTCGACCGCCTGGCGCACCTGGGCAACCAGGCGCACGCCTACAGCGACCGTAAATCCAAGCGCGAGCTCTTCAGGATCCTGCGCATGGCCCAGGAAAAGGCGGACCTTCCGGGCTCATCGCTGCAGGGTGCTGGCCCAAAAGACAGGGAACGCTGAGAACAGAGCCCGCGAGGCGCCCGAGCGGTTCAAGGACGCTTGAATTGACGCGCTCGGGCGCGTACATGATCGGCATGCGCGACACGATCCCATTCAACGACACCGCGGTCAGCGTCGAGGCCGAGCTGCCCGAGGCCAAGCTCAAGCACCGGCTGGTCATCGGCGACGAGGTCGACGCCGGCGGCATGGCGTTGATCAGGCAGGCCTACGACCGCAACCTGCGGCGGGTGGCTGCGCTCAAGCAGCTGCGCAGCGAGCTGCGGCGCGACAAACGGGTGGTGGCTGCCTTCATCGAAGAGGCGCAGGTCACGGCCCAGCTCGACCACCCCAACATCGTGCCGATCTACGAGCTGGCGACCGGTCCGCACGACGAGCTGTTTTTCACCATGAAGTACGTGCACGGTCGCACCCTGGCCACGCTGCTCGGCGAGGGCAGCAAGAACGGCGAGGCCGAGGGCGCGCTGTTTGGCCACCTGCAGGTGTTTCTCAAGGTGTGCGACGCGGTCAGCTTTGCCCACAGCAAGGGCGTCATCCACCGCGACATCAAGCCCGACAACATCATGGTGGGAGACTTTGGCGAGGTCTACCTGGTCGACTGGGGGGTGGCACTGCTGACCAACGGCCGCACTGGCCAGAAAGACGTCGAGCGCGCTGCCATCGTCGGCTCGCCCCACTACATGGCGCCCGAGCTGGCGCGCGGCGCAGTCGAGCTGATCGACGCCCGCACCGATGTGTTCTTGCTCGGCGCCACGCTGTTTTCGATCCTGGCCGGCCACCCGCCCTACCTGGGCGACAGCGTCCAGCAGATCCTGGAGCGCGCCGCCATCTGCGATCGCAGCGACCCGCCCGATGACGGCCGCATCCCGGCCCGGCTGCTGAGCATCGCGATCAAGGCCATGGCGCCCGCGCGCGAGCAGCGCCACGCCAGCGTGGCCGAGCTCAAGCGCGAGATCGAGACCTTCTTGCACAGCGGCTGGCGCTTCGGCCGCAAGGAGTTTGCCGCGGGCCAGCTGATCGTACGCGAGGGCGATGTCGGCGACGAGGCCTACATCGTGGTGCGCGGCCGCTGCCGCGTCTTCAAGACCGTGGCCGGCAAGCGCAGCGTGCTGCGCGACCTGGGGCCGGGCGATGTATTCGGCGAGACCGCGATCCTGACCCACAAACCGCGCATGGCCTCGGTCGAGGCGGTGGAGCACTGCGCGGTCGTGGTTGTCACCGAGCAGCAGTTCAACGAGGACCTCGGCATGACGCAGTGGATCGGGCTGTTCGTCAAGGCGCTGGCCGAGCGCTTTCGCGAAGCCGATGCGCGCGCCACCGGTCTCCAGCAACAGCTCGCGCGGCTGGCGTCGACCGGTTGAGCACGGCTCCCGCACCGTTTCTTTGACGAAGTATATTTACAATAGATTGCGCGCTGTTATGCCGAAAAATTGAACTGTTTTCGAGATCTGAGTCGAGAGGTCACTGCGTCTTTCGTATCGGTTCTCGATGTGACCTCTTATCATGATCTAGTGGGTCATAATGATATGACCATTGATGTTTTGGGGGAACGACATGAGCAAGCAGAGCGAGCCACGCAGCTGCGCCGTCTGCGGCAAGACCTTTTCCGACCGCGACCTGGTACCGAGTGCCACTGTGCGCGACGCCGTGGCGCTGGAAATCCGGCGTGACTGCCCAGCCTGGTCGAGCGAGAGCTTCATCTGTCGGCCTGACCTGGCCACCTTCAGGAGCCGCTATGTGCAGCACCTGCTCGAGTCCGAGAAAGGAGAGCTGACCGAGTTGGAGCACGGCGTGCTCCACAGCATCAGCGAGCACGAACTGGTCGCCAAGAACATCGACGCCGAGTTCGCGCAAAAGTGGACGTTGGGCGAGCGGCTGGCCGATCGCATCGCCACCTTTGGCGGCAGCTGGAGGTTTTTGATCGTCTTTGGCGTGTTCATGGCTTTCTGGATCGTGCTCAACTCGGCGCTGTTGACCGTGCGGCCGCCTGACCCCTTTCCGTTCATCCTGCTCAACCTCGTGCTCTCGTGTCTGGCCGCGATCCAGGCGCCGATCATCATGATGAGCCAGAACCGGCAAGAGTCGAAGGACCGGGTACGCGCGCAGCACGACTACCAGGTCAACCTGAAGGCCGAGCTCGAGATCCGCCAGCTGCACGACAAGATGGACCACCTGATGCTGCACCAGTGGGAGCGACTGGCGCTCATCCAGGAGATCCAGCTCGACCTGATGACCGAGCTGGCCCGCCGCAAGTGAGCTCGCGGCGCGCGCTCAGGACCGCGCCGGCCCCAGGCCGAGCGCCGTGCGAAGCGCGGGCTCCAGTCGCTCCACGATCAACTGGCCCAGATCGAAGATTTGACGGAACCGCGGCGGTGCGCCGCTGGCCCAGGAGGTCAGCGCCAATTTCTCGCCGCGGCTGTTGCGAACCGTGATGTGCAGGCTGATCTCATCGGGCACACCCGGCCTGCTGGCGATGACGATGCCGGTCAGACCGCTCGCTTCGATCGCGGCGCAGACCTGATCGATCACTGCGCCATCGAGCTTGACGCGACCGTGATCGGGTCGGTGTTTGTGCCAGTAGTTGCCGACGCGCACTTCGCCGTGACCACGCCCGTCGATGACGATGCGCAGCTCGTCCAGATAGTACGAGCCAGCGCGCCGCAGCTCGAGCTGTAGCTGCTTGCGCTGGGCGGTGCTGCCGAGAAATTCGGCCGTGGCGCGCTGGTCGTCGGCCGAGGTCGGTTGCGTTGCCTGCTCGGAAGCGATGCGCGCGGCTTCGACCGCAGCGTGCGATTCGAGCACGGGTCCCCATGTCCAGTTGGACGCGGGCGTGTCGTCGCAGATCAGCGGCACGTGCCCGGCAAGCTCGAGCCGGACCTTGTGCTTGCCCGGCCCGTCCACCCGGATCAAGGCCGGCGTCTGCCGGCCCGTATCCTGGTCGTCGATCCAGATCGCGGCACCCGGCGGAGTCGACTGGATGGTCCACTCCCAGCCCGGGTGGCGGACCGGACGCTTGAAGATCGGCCCCAGGTCCTCGTCGTCGCGGATGCGATCGGCCGCGACTCCGGCCTCGAGCCCGCGCTTGATCCAGGTGCGCGCGCGCCCGTCATTGCCGAGCCGCGCGTGGTAGCTGCCGAGGCCGAGCAGCAACTCGATGTTCTCCGGTGTGCCGAGCAGCTGCTCCGCGCGCTCGACCAGTGGCAACCCGCGCTCGAACCAGCCGGCGGCCGGGTGCTCGAAAAAGAGACACAGACCAGCCAACAGCGCGCTCTCGAGCGAATCGCGACGGCAGCGCCGGCGCGCCTGGAAGCGCGGCAGGTCGTCGAGCAGATCGCGAAAAACCTGCTCTGCCTCGAGCGGTCGCTGGCAGCGCGTGAGCATCGAGATCAGCCCCCAGCTGGCGTGGCTGAAGGCAAACTGGTCGGGCTGCTCGGCCCCGCACGCGTGCCACAGCGTATCCTCGATCGCCACGCCGCGCAGCGCGTGGTCGAGGCCGTCGCCGTAGCGCGCGCGCTGCCAGTCCAGGTCCATGCTGTGGCAGCGGTAAAAGTATTCGCACATCAGCGCGTCGACGCCGTGGCCGGAGGCCGCTGGCTGCCGCAGCAGCTGCTCGACCTGGACCAGTATCGCCGCGGCCTGGTCGTGCTGACCGGCGGCGATGGCGTGCGTGGCCTGGTTGTTGAGTGTTCGAATCGCCTCGTATGACGAGGCCGGGTCCGAGTCGCGCGGCAAGGCCATGACGACCATTGTGGCACGCGGCACGCACGCCCAGGCGACACATTTTGTCGCCGCCGTGAGATAGGATGGGGCGCGACAATGGCGACATCGACCCACACCCGACCCAGCGCGCGCGGCCAGACCCAGCCCCGGCCCAAACCCGGCATGCTCGAACGGCTGCTCGGCCCGCCGGTCGCGCCGCGCCAGCTGTTCTGCCGCAACTACCCGGCCATCCGCGAGGCGCTGACCCAGTTCAAGGAGCTGGGGGTGCTGTTGCTGCTGTTCTCGCGCCGCGGCACGCTGATCGGCGGCCACTGGATCGACGCCGTGCCCAACAAGCCGCACGCCGCCGTGATCGGGCGCCACGACCACTGCGACCTGGTGGTGCCGGCGCGCCATGCCGACATCTCGCTGCGGCACCTGGCGGTGCTGGCGCGCGCGACCCATGCCGACGAGGTGTCGTTGCGCGTGATCGACCTGCACACCAAGCAGGGCTTTGCCGACCCGACCGGTCGTCAGCTGCGCTCGATCGAGGCCGAGGGCCCGGTCTTCTTGCGGCTGGGCAACCTGACCCTGGCCGCGCTGGTGACGGGGGAGAGCGCGCCGATCGCCGACGACGCGGGTGACGCCTTTGACTGCATCCCGGCCTGCGTGTTCGTGCGCGAGCGGACCACCCAGCCAGGTGCGCGCATTCGCCGCCGCGCCAACCGCGACGCGCTGAGCGGCCTGACGCGCGTGCTGCAACGGCTGCCGGCGCTGGCACTCGGCCAGCTGGCTGCGGTCTGCGACGACCAGATCGGGACGCTCTGGCTGGAAAATCGGCACGGTTTCAGCTGCCGACCGCTGCGCGCAACCGACGTCGAGCGCGGCATCCTGATCGGCCGTTACGAGCGCTGCGATGTGACCGCCGGTGCCATCGTCGACAATCGACTGTCGCGGGTGCACCTGCTGCTGGTGCGCGACCAGGGCGAGCTGTTTGCGGTCGACACCGGCAGCAGCAACGGGACCCGGTTGAAGAACCGCCCGGTCTCGTTGATCCACTTTGATCCCAACACCACGCTGGTGCTGGCCGAAGTGGTCAAGGTGACCTGGCAGCGTCGCTGAGTGCGCCGACGGACCAGCTGTTGCTTCTTGGCCCGGCCAGGGAGACAATACGCATCGTCCTGCTGGGGGGACTTCTGGTGGCCACAACTTGGCAACACCCGTGGTTTGACCACAGTCGCGCGCCGTTGCTGGTGCAGCGCTATCCGCACAACACCAGCGACGAGGAACTGCTGGCCTTCACAGCAGCGGTCGAGACCTACA
>Ga0315268_10005888_pt1 | contig 13099 bp, 17 predicted proteins | sample C1_top_MG_FD_204535 | JGI IMG/M metagenome (GOLD analysis project Ga0315268, IMG submission 204535) | Sediment microbial communities from Yellowstone Lake, YNP, Wyoming, USA - C1_top | ecosystem: Environmental > Aquatic > Freshwater > Lake > Sediment | place: USA: Wyoming | collected 2017-08-01 | reverse complement strand
TTTTAGAGCAATTTGTCCGTAAACTTCACTCAAAAAAGTAACTGGTTGCTTTCCGGGTTCGCAGTATGAAAGACAATATTTCATAGTGATGTTTCTATTAACTTTTGCTTTAGTTGTAAATGTATATTTGGGGTATAAGTAGTTAAGTTTTCCTTTGTTTCCAGTTGCTGTTTAAATCGGCAAAAAGTCTTGTCGGGTAAGTTTTTCTCTAATAACACACCAGGACTAATAAAGCAATCAGTACCGACAAGAATTCCTGGCTGAATAACCACGTTGGCGCCTATTTGAGTATTATTTCCGATTAGTGAGCCCAACTTAAGTAATCCCGTGTCGGTCTTGTTGTTACGGTAGTTAACGGGGACTGCCAAATTATCAAGTCTGAGGCTGGTTAACACGCTACCCCCCCAATGTTTACATGGTCATGTAGGATACTATCTGCAACATGAGATCTGGATAACCAACAGGATTGACCGATATAACTTCTGGCCACATCAACCGAGTAACCGATTACACTATTCTTTTCAACGACCGAATTTCTTATTAATGAAAAATTTCCGACAGTAACCTTTTTCCCAATATATGACGGGCCGACGATTTTAGCGTAGTCCGAAATAACCGCTTCAGACTCAATTATTACCGGATCTACAATAATTGCTGTCTTGGCAATATGAGCTTTTGGAGAAATAGATGTAGTTGTGACGCTTGCTGAAATTATTTTATCTATAATCTTCAGCCATTCCCACGGATATTTAATTTCGAAATTACCGGAGTAAAATTTTTTAATAAACGGGCAGGAATCAAAGTTTTCCAGTGGCCACAGGTCGAGCGAGTGTATCATAAGTAGCCTGCATTATACGACTAATCATCCGAGTCGTATAATGTGACGATATGTATCTTCCTTATGTTTATTGCCTTGGGAGCTTTCCCGAAAGCCAAATAAATATCCTGCCTGAGGTTACCTCAAGCAGATTGACCAATCTTATTTTAGATAAAAAACTTATTGGCTCTTGGAAAGAACTGCAAAAGAAGGCAGCCAAAAACAATAAAAAGATTTGGGAAAGCGAATTATATCGGCTAGAGAGAGTGTGTGTATTTGACGGTAATCTGGATATCGTTTTAAGTACAATTCCATTTTCTGTTCGGAAGATGACTACCTCTTTTTTATCGGAAGTATTAAATTTAGGAGAAGGCTATTTCTCAAAGGGAATGTTTTCATCAATTTTTGTCAAGACCACAGATAATTTGTATTCATTCTTAAAAAAATCCGATAGATATGAATCTAGAAACAATTATAGTTTTGTGGGAGGAACATATTCCAAAACGGAAAAAATTATCCGAAACAGCCACGACTTTTTTGAGTCTGCCAAGAAAGAAATGTATGAAGAGATAAATATCACACCCGAAAATATCATCTTCTTCAATTTGATAAGTGTATTTATTACATCCCAAACTCATGTCTGCTGTCTTTTTTATTGCTCTTTAAACTTGTCTTCTGGAGAACTTACCAAAAAATACCAATCAAATCACGATCGGGAGTCTTCAGAATTAATCGAGCTGCCAGTGGAAAAAATTATGGGTTTTCTAACACAAAATCTACCCGGCGATTTATTCAAGACTAAACTATTCAAGAAGGCTTTACCCAAAATCGATCTTTCGCGACCGATAATTCCGTAGGTGTATTAATTCCTAGCCAGGTTTGATCAACAATAACGGCTCCCAATCTGTTTTCTCTTAAGGCTACATTCAAGATCGGAGTAATAGTTCGTTCCCGTTCAGTTTCTTTTTCAACTAACCGGGCCTTTTCAACGAAGAACTGTCTGTCAAAACAATAAACTCCTGTAAAAACATTGACCTGGCCATCTTGTAAACCAACAGGTAGAGAACCAACGACGCGATTGTGAGTGTCAACCAAATACTGTTTACGATGAGCGCTACTACGAAAGTTATGTGACAAAAGTAAAGTAACGGCCATATCTTGCGACTCATGAACATGAAGTAATTCGGAAACAACCTTTTGAGTGAGATTAAGTCCGTCGTCCGCGTGAATAATCAATAAGTCGGTAAATCTGTCAGGTAAACCAGATAGTGCTGCCTCAATAGCACTGAGATTCCCGTCTCTCAACGGTTGCTCGCAAATTCTGGCAGAATCAGCGCAATAAGTAGTCACAACGTCTTTGCCCGCTCCTACTACTACCGTAATTGAGTCGGGAGCAAAACGGGATTCATATAAAATACTGAGTGAGTACCCCAAGATCGGTTTACCACCAACCGCTACCATAGCTTTGGGTATATCTGTACAGCCAAGTCGTAGGCCGCTTCCGGCTGCTAACACAACAGCGCAGGTCTCTTTACCCATATATGCATTATATTATATATAATAGTCGTGCCTACAACATGAATACGCTGATAACCTTGTATACAACTGCTTGGGGCGGAGCGGAAGAATCAGTCTTAGATTTAGCCCGGGAAATTGCCAATAAGGGGGTTGAGACAACAGTATTATGGATTTCCAATTACGAGCCCCATCAACATCTGCTTTCTGGCGGGAACTTTAAACTCATTTGCCTGCAACTATCTCCTAAAGTATATTCTTTTCTAGCTCCGGTATTAGTAGCCTATCTTTGTATCCGATACCGGATTCAAATTGTCAATTTGAATTGGCGCTTTGTGAAAGAAGAAAGCCGGTACTTAAAATATCTTCGGGTGAGAACCGTAGCCACTGTCAGGGCAATTTTGTTTGATAAAGACAATTGCCGGGAATTTGATAATACAGACGCTGTAATAGGGGTGTCAGAAGCTGTAACTCACAGGATGAAAGAGATTGGATACCGACATCCTTTATTTACAATATATAACGGAATAAATGTATCCAGATTAAAAACTTTTAATCCAAGTAATTATCATCCGACCTTAATCTTGTCTATGAGCCGGCTTGTTGCCTGGAAACGAATAGACTGGACGATAAAAGCTGTAAATAAATTAAGAAGAAAGGGAATTCCGTTAATACTGGATATCTATGGAGAAGGATCTGAATGGGATAATTTAAACAACTTAATTAAAAGTTTGCAGGCTTCTTCATATATTAAGTTGAGAGATTATATTGACAATAATAGTTCTAAACTAAGTAAATACGGTATCTTTGTTATTCCATCTTTTAAAGAACCGTTTGGTAGAACCATCGTAGAAAATGTCCTTCGGGAACGAGTTTTGGTTGGCAGTAAGTCCGGCGGTATACCCGAATTACTACCTGACTACCCTTTACTATTTCAGTATCAAAATTTTTCGGATTATGTTAAAAAAATTGAATTGGCATACAAGAACTATCCGCAATATCAACGTCTTATACAAAGTTATAAAAGTCATTTCAAGGGTAAATTTAATATGGCAAGAGTTGCTGATGATTACATAAAAGTTTATAATCGACTCTGCAAAAATGTTATATGATTACGAAAGGAAGTTTTTAGCAAAAAAAATTGCTCAGCTTTTATCTCTGGGGATAATAACAGTTGAGGGGGGCGGATTTTCGTTAAGACTGCAAGACGGAAATATTTTAGCAACCCCTTCAGGGGCTTCATTTAGACTGTGGCAGGTTGCTCCAGAGGATTTTCTGGTAAGCACCTCCGACGGAAAAATACTCGAAAAAGGCAAATATTTAGCCGTTGCTGATTTTCCGGTAGATTTACATATCTTTTCAAGTTTTCCCCTGGCTAATTCTATCGTTCACCTACATGCTCCTTTCAGTCTAGCTTATGCCTCTTTATCTAAAGATATACCCCCATCGACTAACCTGATTTCTACTATTTTGCCCGTTTCATGCATATCCTCCCCCGATGAAAACGTACTGAAGAAGGAATACTTGGCGCATCCCTACCCGGTAACTATTCCGGAAGCAGTAATCCAAAGGCCCGAAGTGTATGTAGTGTTTGAAAGGTTAATTAAAGAAATTGATAACCATTTACTTCCCAGAAAAGATGAACTACAAAAACACGGGCTGGCTTTTACAGTAGAAAAACACGGATTATTTGTTATTGCTAAGAACATAGATGAGGCCATTGAAAATGCTGTCCGCGTAGAAGCGGCCGCAAGAACGGCAATTTTTGGTAAAATTATCATGTGTGACTAAAGTCAAAGCTGCAATTGTAGGCTGTGGCCGAGTATCTCGGTTCCACGCTGCCGCTTACAAAGAACTACCTCAAACCCAACTAGTAGGGGGGGTTGATATTGATCCTGAAAGACGCAAATGGTTTACGGAAACCTATTCGTTACCCTGTTATCCTTCCATGGAAGAATTATTTCAAAATCAACAGGTTGATTTGGTCTCCTTAAGTGTTCCAAATGATCTGCATTTTCCTTTAGCAATGCAAATCATGGATCTAGGCAAACACGTCATAATCGAAAAACCGGTATGCCTAACTGCTGAAGAAGGTCAGCAACTCCTTCAAAAAGAAATCCAATCTGGTAAGATAGTTTCCACTTGTTTTCAATATCGTTACAACCCTCCTGTTAAACTTTTATTGGACACTATAAATTCCGGCGAAATGGGCAAATTATTAGTCGGTAATATTTGTGTCAGATGGTGGAGAACAGAAAGTTATTTTACAAATCATTGGCATGCCTCAAAAGCCCGATCCGGTGGTGGAGCTCTAATGACCCAGGCTATACACCATGCTGACTTGCTCAGGCTTATTATGGGAGAACCGGAACAAATTAAAGGTTTTACTTTAAACCTCAGACCTTATTCTGAAGTAGAAGATGTAATTGTCGCTTCTCTTAAATATCCTACAATAGCAGTTTCTACTATTGAATGTTCTACTGTTGCTTTTCCCCGGGATATCGAAGCCTCCATTACCATCATTGGTGAAAAGGGAACTATTAAGGTAGGTGGAAAATCATTAAATCGGATTGTCTACGGTTACGTCGGAGATAAAGTCCTCACAGGATTAGTAGACGAAGCTGATCCAGAAAACCTATATGGCACTAACCATATCTCGGAAATTTCCGATGTGGTCGACGCTATAACCGAAAACCGACCACCGCAAATCCGTCTCGAAGATGGGGTTAAAAGCCTAAATTTTGTCAACCACATCTACTCATCAATTCAACAGATTTAACGCTCGGAAGTGGTAAGATTGGTACCCATTTATAAACATTATTTGCTAATTATTATGAGTAAGGAAGATAAAAAGATATTCGGACCAGACTTAAACCCTTTTGAAACTTACGAATCAATAAATACTGGGTCTGTAATTAAAGCTCGATATACTGGGCCACTTCAAGGTGAAGTTCAGATTAGTGGAGCAAAAAACATGGTAACTAAACTCGTGGCCGCTTCACTTTCTTGTAGTGAGAGTACCGTTTTAATTGAAAATATCCCATTTATTGGGGATTTGGACATTACATTACAACTATGCAAGAGACTTGGAGTTAAATATAAATTATCTCCTAGCGGACAACTCGAATTGATGGTAGGGGGGTTTTCTAATCCTAATGTGTTGACAGATCCATACCATGGAAACAGGGTTGCCATTCTTTTTGCCGGCCCTGTTTTGTCGAAATTAGGTGAAGCAAATATTAGTAAACCGGAAGGATGTAATATTGGAGACAGAAAAATTAACTTTCATTTAGACGGTTTGACTGCGTTTGGAGTTGATATCGTGGAAAATGGAGACTCATATTCATTACGTCTTCAGGGAACTGAACTTAAACCTGCTTCATATAAGCTTCCTTTTCCAAGTGTGGGTGCTACGGAAAATTTGATCATCACGGCTTCCTGCGCTCAAGGTGAGAGTGTGATTGAAAACTGTTCTATAGAACCAGAAATTATTCAACTCTTGAGTGTGCTGAGTGATTCTGGGGTGGGTGTAAAAATACTGGAACCCAGAACAATTATTATTGAGGGGAGAAAACATAAAATTACGAAACCTATAACTATGATTCCAGATAGGATTGAAGCGGCGTCATTAGCCGTTGCTGCGATATCAACACGGGGAGATGTCTTTTTAAGAGGAGCTCAAGCTGAAACCTTAACTTCATTTATTAAAGTTGTTCAGATTATGGGTGGAGGTGTGGAGGTGTTTAATGACGGAATTAGGTTCTTTTGGAAAAAAGAGTTGGAACCGGTGAGTGTAAGTACCGGCGTTTATCCAGGCTTGCCCACAGATATGCAACAGCCTCTGGCCATACTAATGACCCAAGCTGAAGGGGTATCATCAATTCATGAAACAATTTTTGAAGATAGATTTAAATATGCTGTCGAATTGAACAGAGTAGCTGTTCGTGATGTTGCAGTTTCAGTCTTAGGAGAATGTCCGACGGGTGATCCCTGCAGATTTGATGGATTTGGATACAACCACCATGCCAAAATAAATGGATTAGTAGAGTTCGGTAAGGGCGAGTTGGAGATAACCGATTTGAGAGCGGGTTTCGCATTAGTGAATGCTGCAATCCTTTCAGCAGAAGGTATTATAGTAAGAAATCTAAAAAGTCTTTATCGTGGTTATGATGATCCAGTTGGTAAATTAAAGTCCCTGGGAGCGAACATTGAATTGACTATATAGAAAGTTTCTACAACACTTTTTCAAATGGATAAGAATTTTATCTTTTATAATTGTTGTGAGTCTAACCCAACATTTTAAGACTAATAAGTTCAAATCCGGTCTTGGGGTGAAATAGTTTGATATAGTTGTCTGAGGCTAGAAAACTTGGGTCGCTTAGTGGACTTATTTAGAACTAAGCAGCTTGAGTTGGGAAGAATCAAATAGTAATAGTAGTTATTTTCCCAAAATCTTTAATAGGTTGTCCGTTTTGTTGTACATACTCCCCTCTTGAATTTTTGTCTATTTTTACTAATGAGGGAAGCGAATTTAATTCTCCATTCTCAGAATCGACAAATTTTATGGGCTCGTTATAATCAAAATTCTCTTTATTTTGTGGTCCAAGATATACATAAAAAATTTTGCTAACCGTTTTATCATAATACCCGTTTGGCACAGCTACTTCCGTATTTAAAACTATCCATCGATTAGGAATTTTTAGGGAATAATCAATTTCCGGTTGACCCCACCATCTTCTTTCAGCTATTACTTCTGGGGTTCCGACGTGGCTTTCAACGATAGCCGGATTCTTGATGACAAAAATACTACGAATGCTTTGTGGTGGCCAATCATGATTTGTTAAAAAACCCCAATAAGCAATGTCCTTATTGTTGACTCTGACGATTTTCCCTGTTTCCGTATATGTATATATTTCAGACCCGGTATCTCGATTATAAATATTGGGCATTCCTGATGTTCGTGATTGTATACGCTCCTTTCTCACTCCCATGAGATCTGCTGTATCATGAGCTTCAAAGCCGGAAGAAGGAGCTGTGTGAACCACAGCTGTATCTAGATTTATTCTTACATTCCCCAATAAACATTCGCTTATATCTACACCCTTAAGATTTTCGTAGGGGTTAGTTTCAAATATAGGTAAGCATCCGGTTTCTAAAGTAACCAAGGCACCTAGCCCAACTAAAGTACTTAGTTTTAAAAAATCCCGACGGCTAATTAGTTCTTTACCCATAATTATGTTGTTTGTTCAGAATCCGGAAGTTTTAAAAGTACTATTCCACGCCTGTATCCTTCTGCATTGATTTCATCTTTGCCACTGATTATATTTATTGCTGCCATTGTTTGACTTGCTATAACTTTTCTATATTCAAGAGGAAACATATCCAATGCAGCTTTATCAAAATCCGTTATTATAAAGTCACGACCTTCTATGCGAATTATGCCATGGTGTAGTTCTGAGTTGTACACGACTCCCTCTTCTGTCATAGAGCCATATTTTACTCCAAGTGTACAAGCCTGGTGGCGAAATAGTGAGTCTAATATGTTAGATTTGACAGTCTTGGTCATCTAAGACAAGCACAATCGTTAGGTTCAAGCCTAAAAATCCGAGGGTGGTGTACCGGACTCGAACCGGCAACCGCTAGATCCACAATCTAGTGCTCTACCATTGAGCTAACACCACCATACAACTTTAAAATCTCCTTAGCCCATTTTACTAAATCTTCCACTCTAGCACCAGTTGGCTGTACACCCGACCATAATTCTAAATTTTTAATCCTATTATCTGCTTTTATTCCATTTTTATGATGGATACTTTCGAAAGGCAGTAAATACCTCCCTAACATTTGTTCAAAAACTAATCTATGCTCCATCACTCTTCCACTCGTGTCAGCATAAGGATGCGCTTTGTAATAAACGTACATATATCCACCCTTAGCTTTGTGACGTTTTTGTGAATTTGGATATTGTTTACTCTTATCGTAACAGGACTTACATAATTCTGATTTTCTTTGTTTCAAGCTACCGCAAATTGGGCAGGGATTCTTATTAAGTTTACTTCTACAACTAGGACAGTTAACGTGCCTACTTGATGCTAAATACACCCTGCCACAACTTCTACACGTGCTCACAACGCTACGATACTAAGTTGTGGAGCCAGAGTCAATATATATTGCTTCAAATACGCAGTCACCAGATCCACAATCTAGGGCGTTAACCGTTACGCAACGACCACCATGTACTCTTATTTTACTATAATCGCATTGCGAAACTCACGACCAGCTCCTGATTTTAGGAATCTCTCGAGAATTCGAGCATCAATACCAGTGTCTACAATTTGGCAAAATACTAGTGAATAATCGTTAAGTTTGTAGGTTGTCTTTGAATTTCGGTTATGCTGGTTGTGTTCCTTTAAGCGACGTTCCAAATTGTTTGTAAAACCGGTGTAATATGTGTTAGCAGATCGACTCTTTATTATGTAGACAAAATATTCCATTTGTTAACCGTTACCCCGCCAGGGCGGGTAAAGCAACGACCACCATGAGTAGAATTATACCAATTTTTCTAACTATGAAGTTTTATTAGTTCCTGTGTGGGCAAAGAGGACGGCCAAGACAACTCCGGGAAGATCAAGAGTATGAGGATAGGTAAGATATTTGGGTTCCCAGTGAGGAGAGAATTTTTTCTTAAATTTGTAAAGGGATTGGGAATTGTAAAAACGCTGAAAATTTCGGATAAAAACATTATCTGCTGTTATTACCATACCCAGATTAAGGATTTTTAACGAGTTGGAGGAAAAATAACGAATTGCTTCGGCAATAGCTGCTTCTATGGTACCGGGGGGAGAATCGGAACTGTGAATAAGAAAATCGACGGACATGCCTTTTCCCTGAAGATAAGGATAAAAAGTGAGAAACCCCCACAAGGTCTGTTTGGGAGAATAAATTAATAGCACAAAACTTTCGTCATAAATCGGCAGCGGATAAAAATTCAGGGAAAAAGTTAAAATTGGTTTAGGTTTATTTTGAAGCCAATTCTTATAGAGTTGGTCAATATGCTGAATTTGTTTCCATGAAAGGTCGGCCATGCTTTTCCAAACATAATTAACCTGTTCCCGAATTTGCCTATTTACGGCGTGGCGGATATCAGCAAGGGTGGAACTTTGGAGATCAAAATCTGCAATATTGATAGCGGCTTCCTCGCCGATTTTGAGATGGTGATAACCCAAGGGAGCAAAGAACGGAAGGGAATTCTGGCTAGCACTATAAAAAACCGTTTTCAGACCCTGGTGTTGATTTTGGTCAAGAAATTGATTTAAATCCCCGGGATTCAAATTGGGGGAGGAATAAATAGGGTCACCGAGGCAAATACGGAAATCATTGAGAGTTTTATGGGCGATAAGAGTTTGGAAGTCGTCACTATAATAAAAATTTTTATCCGGCATAAGAGACCAGGGAGAAACCGCGTTTTGGCCAAAGGAAAAGACATGGTTTTTGAAGATGTCTTTGGCAGATTCGGACAAGATGGTCTTTGGACTTAGCAAGGGACTAAATATAATCCAAACAGAATAAATAAAGATGGCTAAGCTTACATAAGAGATGGAATTTTCGAACCATTGGGATGGGTGGGTATGGGGGATCAGAGTATCCCGGCCAACGCCAAGAATGGTGTACGAGTAATCGAGGACGATATTGTTTAGAGTTATGGGCTGGGAAAATTGACCCTGGTAAAGATAAAATCCAAAGAAGGCATAAACAAACAGAAAAAGTAAGAGAAGCAGGGATTGACTTAGCCGGTGACGCACATTTTCCCACCCGCTAGCCACAGTGAATAAGGGCTTAGAAATAAACAAGAGGACAAGCATTAATAATTGGATAGCGGCCTCTTCATAATTTAAGCCTTTAGTGAGATGTAAAATTATTGAGACAGACAAAGTAATACAGGTAAGCAACCAGGCTCGATATTTGCGTCTGAAAATATTGACAGACAATAGTATCAGGAAGAGGCCGGATAGAAGTATAAAAGTGCGGGAGGCGTGAATAATCACATAGGGAGCTACGCTATAAAGCAGGCGCAAACGATAAAAATCGAAATTGAATAGGGCTGAGTAAAGATTGATAAGTCCGGTTAGAAAGACCACTATGCCGATACCTAAATGAGCCCGGAAGAAAGATTTCATAATCTTATTTTAGAGCTTATCATAGTAATTTGGTAAGATGTGATGGTATGGATCGGGTGTTTTCCAGATGGATGACGGAGCTGTCACTTAAGAAGGGCGTGGCTGTGGGGGTAAATAGTGGCCAAGGAGCAGTTAAAGCCGCTGCAAGGGCATATGAGGCGGCTAGGAATGCCCTGGAGTATCGGGCAGAGCATTTGGTAAGACGGGCGGCGATTGAACGTATTCTCAAACGGGAGCTGGTACTGGCAGAAGAGCCGGAAATTGCGGCCGATCACCTGGATCAGGAACTATCCTGGGCAGACTATACCGGGGAGGGGGAAGAACAACAGAAAACCAGAAATTTAATTATCGCGACTTTGAAGAAATATAAGTTTTTTATTGCAGAATCAGGTCTGGAACGAAATTGGTTAACCGGAGTGATGTCGGCGGAAATTGAAAATATTTTGAATTCAAATCCCGACTACGGATTATTTTCAAAACTTGGATACGCCTTTATGAGAAGAAAGTTTGACGTCAAGAACTCAAATATCGATTTACCATTATCGATTGCCATTGAACGGGTCATGAACCAAGCTGATGATCAAGTGGTAAGTTTTAAACTGTTTCTACTCATCCAAAGTCAGACGCACGAAAATCCCATGGAAGCAATCAAAAAAGCTTATGAAATATTTATGGCTTCAAAAAACAATAAACTTACGGGGAAGCTGAGTAATATTGTGAAAAAAAATGTCGGACCAATAATAATTTTGCGAGATATGTACTTTACTAATCCGGAGGAATTTTTGACCGCACTCACAGAAAAAGAGAATTTTGAAAAACTGGGCGGGTTGGTATTTGATGAGCAGGTATATCGAATGAAGGAAAGAATTGGCAGGGCGACAGTCAGAAGTCTGATATATATCTTTTTAACCAAAATGCTTTTTGTGTTTATTCTAGAGGTACCAATTCAAAAGTTTACCCAATCGGGAATAAATATGACGGCGATGGGGATAAATTTGGCCTTACCATTAGCGCTAATGTGGTTTTTGGCGGGGACAATCAGGCTGCCCGGAAAATCAGACAAAGAAAAACTCCTGAAAGAGTCCTGGCAAGTGACACGAGAGTTATCAACCGCAGCGACTGAAGAAATTAAATTGACCCAGAAAAAAACCCAAATGGCGGAAATTGCATCCAGAGTTTTTTATATTTTGTACTCGATATTTTTTGTACTGATATTCACGGCAATTTTTTGGATGCTCAAAAAAGTGCAATTTGGCATTATTGATATGGTAATATTTTTGTTTTTTACTTCCGTCGTTTCCTTTTTTGCTTTTAGGATTCGGCAAAATCTGGTACTTTATAAAATCAGTAAAGGCCGTAACCGGGAAGAAACTTTGGTGGACTTATTACTATTGCCACTGGTGGTGGCCGGGAGTGCAATATCCAAGGAAGTGTCCCGTTTAAACTTTTTGATTTTTATTTTTGATTTTGTGCTGGAGGCACCATTTAAATCGATATTGAGGTTTATTGACGGGTGGTTTGAATTTCTGAGCATCAGAAAAGAAGAAGTAATGGAATAGAGTACTATAATATTTTTATGGACAAGGAAAAGAAAAACGGCGATCAGCCAGAGCAGCAGCAATCAAATAAAGAGAAAAAAATTCACCAAACTCATTTTCCTGTCACTGGTGTATCGTTTCGAGAAAATAAATATGATAGCGGTTATGAATGGAAACAAACCTGCAACGGACGGTGGATACGGGTTCTAAAGAAAAAGTAATAAACGAGATAAGCGAGGAGATAGCGTAATTTTTTGGCATGTAGTAAAATACGGTATGGAAAACGAAAGAGACTTGGCAACAAAAAAGAAACTTGTGGATAGTTTTTCAGTTGAAGCATGGTTAACGAATAAAAACCGGACTGAATTAGCCAGAGAAATTTTAGATAATGAAGATTTACCGGTGTTGGTCAAACAAGCGGCATTGGTATTTCAAGCTGGGGCATTAATAAAAGCAGACAGAGAAGCTGTACGAAGATTAAAGAAATAGAAACAAGAGCGGTTATGAATGGATCAAATCTTATGAAGGAAAGTTGATACGTGTTCCTATAGAAAAGTAATATATATGGTAAAATTTTTACTGATTGTATGAATATTGGATATGATCGTACAGGGCCAGTGTTTTTATTAGTAGTGATGTTAGCGGTATTTTTTTGGAATTATTATAAGAAAGAGACGCCTGAAGGATCAATAAGACCTATCAAGCCTCCGGTGATTATTAGTGGAGAATGTGGAATTGAGCAATGTCATGGTTTGGATATTACTTGTGGATCTAAGGTTGCGGATCAGTGCACAATGGAGATGAGAATCGATGATTTTTGTAGAGGGCATGTTCGTTGCGAAAAGGCTGGATCTAAGTGTCAATTAATTAAGGAACCTCAGTTTGATGGGTGTAAATCTTGCATCGAAAGGTGCAAAAGGGGAAATGATCCAGAAAAGGCTTTTAAATGCGCCAGTGACTGTGATACCGGATCTAGTTAGAATTGCTATTAGCAACCTCGGAAGAATATCGAAGTAAACTTCTCTATCTCTCGTCTCACTTGTGGACGAACC
>Ga0315268_10005887_pt1 | contig 13100 bp, 13 predicted proteins | sample C1_top_MG_FD_204535 | JGI IMG/M metagenome (GOLD analysis project Ga0315268, IMG submission 204535) | Sediment microbial communities from Yellowstone Lake, YNP, Wyoming, USA - C1_top | ecosystem: Environmental > Aquatic > Freshwater > Lake > Sediment | place: USA: Wyoming | collected 2017-08-01 | reverse complement strand
CTCTGGATTGGCAGACCCGCCCGCACCTGGGTGGCCACGAGGTGAGCTGGAACTGCATGGAAATCGAGGCACTGGATTCGTCTGGCGCACTGCTGTTGTGGCGCACTTGGGGGCGCAAGTTGCCCGACGTGCTGCTGATTCGCCCCGAGCACCTGCGTATCTTCGAACGCTTTGCCACCGCCGATCGAGAGCCGCCGGCGCTGCTTGTGCCGCGTTCACCTTTCGAGAGCCTGATCATTCTGGGGTCACACACGCTGGTGATCGGGCGTCACATCAACGCCTTCATCGCCCTGCTGGGCCAATTGGTGCTCGACGTCCTGCATTTGTTGCGCTATCCGGCCGACCTGCCCAAACGCGAGATTTCCGCCAATATTTATAAAAGTGGCGTGCGTGCCATGCCGGTCACCGCGTTGGTCGGCTTTCTGATCGGTGTGGTGCTGTCGTATCTATCTTCGTTGCAGTTACGCCAGTTTGGTGCCGATATCTTCATTGTGAATATTCTCGGCCTCGGCATCATCCGCGAACTCGGGCCGGTGCTGGTGGCCATTCTGGTCGCCGGCCGTTCCGGTTCGGCGATGACGGCGCAACTCGGCGTGATGCGTGTTACCGAAGAAATCGACGCGCTCGCCACCATGGGCATTGCCCGCAGCTTGCGCTTGGTATTCCCCAAGGTGGTGGCGCTGGGGGTGGCGCTGCCGTTGCTCGTGTTGTGGACCACGGCGATCGCGCTGGTCGGCGGCATGGTTGCGGCGCAGTTGCAGCTTGACATCAGCTATGGTTTTTTCTTCGAGACGCTGCCCAAGGCCGTGCCGGTGGCCAACCTGTGGATCGGCCTGGCCAAGGGCCTGGTATTCGGCGTTGCGATCGCTCTGGTTTCCTGCCATTTCGGTCTGCGCGTCGAACCCAATACCGAGAGCCTCTCAGTCAATACCACTGCCTCGGTGGTGTCGGCGATTACCGTGGTGATTCTGCTTGATGCGGTGTTTGCCATCGCTACGCGCGGCATCGGCTTGCCGCGCTGAGTGAGCCGATGAGTGAGCCGATCATCCACATCCGTGATCTGGCGACGCGCTTTGGCGACACCTGGATCCACCGCAAGCTCAACCTCGATATCGCGGCGGGAGAGATGGTCGCGCTGGTCGGCGGTTCCGGTAGCGGTAAAACCACCTTGTTGCGCCAAATGATTGGTCTCCTGACCCCCACGCAAGGTGACATTCGGATGTTTGGCGAACCGCTCTTTGGTGGTGGCGTTGGGCGTGAGCGCGACTTGCGGCGGCGTTTCGGCGTGCTGTTCCAGCATGGCGCGCTGTTTTCGGCGTTCAATGTGTTCGACAACATCGCGTTTCCGTTGCGCGAGCTCAAATGCTTCGACTCCGAGACGATTCACGACTTGGTGATGCTCAAGCTCGAAATGGTCGAACTCTTGCCGCGCCACGCCCAGTTGATGCCGGCGGAGCTTTCCGGTGGCATGGTCAAGCGGGTTGCTCTGGCGCGTGCCTTGGCGCTCGAGCCCGAGCTGTTGCTGCTCGACGAACCGACCGCCGGCCTCGATCCCGATCGTTCCGACAGCTTTGTGCGTCTGACGCGCATGCTGGGCGAAGAGCTTGGCCTCACCGTCGTGCTCGTCACGCACGATCTCGATACCCTGGCCGCGCTGGCGACGCGCGTCGCCGTGCTCGCCGAACAGCACATCCTCGCCTATGGCACGATTGATGAGATCATGCAACTCGATCACCCGTTTATCCGCAACTTCTTCCATTCCGAGCGCGGTCAGCGCGCTCTTGCTCACGCCCACTGAATTCCGCTCATGGAAAATCGCTCCCACGCGCTGCTGGCCGGGTTGTTCACCGTCCTGTTCTTTCTCGCCGCTGCAATCGCGCTCTGGTGGCTGGGCGGTTCGCGTGAACAGACGAACACCTACATCCTCGAAACGCGCGGCAGCGTTACCGGCCTTAATCTTGAAGCGCAGGTGCGCTATCGCGGCATTCGTGCCGGAAAGGTGATCAACATCGCACCGGATGAAAGTGATCCCGGCCTGCTGCTGGTCGAGATTACGCTGGGCCGACAATACCGACTGACCGACAAAACGACGGCCCAGCTTAACTACCAGGGCATTACCGGCCTGGCCTATGTGATGCTGGAAGAGGGTGGCAAGCCGGGAGAGCAGGGCCGGCCGCTCGACACCGAGGGCGCCGTGCCGCCGCGCCTGAAGATCCAGCCGGGGCTATTCGATACGCTGAGCGACAAGGCGGGCAATATCGCCAGTCAAGTCGCGGAAATGAGCGTGCGTATCAATCGCCTGCTTGATGACCGCAATGTCCAGAATATCTCCCGCACGCTCGATCACCTGGCGACGGCTTCCGCAGGACTCAAGGACGTGCCCCAACTGATGGCGGCCTTGCGCGCCGCCTTGTCCGATGCCAATCTCAATCACCTGCAGGCGTTACTGGTCCATCTCGAAAAAACCGCTGGCGAGGCTGCACCGCTGACGACCGAGGCGCGTACGCTGGTAAAGACCATGGATGCGCTGGCGCATCGCTTCGAGCGCGTGGCGAGCAGCGCCGGCGGCATAGGCGAGCGCTTGAATGCCGAGACCTTGCCGCGCATCGAGACGCTGATGAGCGAGGTCGCGGTCGCCACGCGCCGTCTCGATCGCCTGCTCGATACCCTTAACGATACCCCGCAAGCCGTCCTGTTCGGCGCCACGCCTGCCAAGCCCGGCCCCGGGGAAGCCGGCTTCGTTGCCCCCACCCGGTTGGAGTAAGTTCATGCGAAAAATCATCGTGCTACTGCTGACTTTCCTGCTCGCCGGTTGTATCGGCAACCCGCCACGTGAGGCTGAAATTGCCAATTACGATCTAGGTAGCTTCTCGGGCGTCTGGACTTCGCCTGGGTTTCCCATCGCAACGGTCGAGGTGAAGGCTGGTGCAGCGCTGAATTCACCGGCGCAGTTGTATCGTCTGGCCTACGCCGACAATCTGCGGCGGCGCGCCTATACGGAAAGCCGCTGGGCCGCGCTGCCCGCGGAATTGATGGAACGCGCGTTGCAACGGCGCATCGTTTTTGGTCAAGCCGATTTCAGCGGCCCCGGTTGCCGTTTGCAGCTGATGCTGGATGAGCTGGAACAACGCTTCGACAGTCCGCAAACCAGCAAAGCCGTATTGGAAGTGCGTGCAGTTTTACTGCCGCAGCAGGGCGCTGCGCTGCTGGCTAAACGCGCTTTTCTGATCGAGCAACCCGCCCCGAGCGCCGATGCGCGGGGTGGCGTAGTGGCGACGCGCGCGGCGCTGCAAGCCCTGGCGGATGCGTTGGCGCACTGGCTGGGCGAGGTAGCGCGCGAACGGCCGCAGGTGCTTGCCGTGTGCCAGGACGGATAACAGCGGCGGCATGAAAGTCGGTGCTGGCGAGACGGCGAAGGTGCCGCCGCGGGTTCCCCCTTCAATCTACCGGGAACTCGCTCCAGTCGATGCTTACCTCAGGCACTGCCGTGCTCGCCAGCGTGTCGCTGAGCTCATAAACTTCGTTGCGCGGATAGGCGCCCGCTACCAGTCGATAGACGGTCACAATCCGGTCCACCGGATGCACCAGCCAGTATTCGCGCACGCCGGAACGCTCATACACTTGACGCTTCAGGATGTGGTCGTGACTGGCTGTGGTCGGCGAAATCACCTCGATGATCCAGTCCGGCGCACCCCGACAGCCACGCTCGTCCAGTTTTTCCGGGTCGCACACCACACTGATATCCGGCTGCACCACGGTGTCGGTTTGGGCATCAGGCTGGTCTGACTTGGGCAGGCGCACATCGAAAGGCGCGATGAATGGCTGACAGGGTTTGCCTTTCAACGTATTAGCGATCTGCCGAAAAAGTTCGCCCACAAACACCTGATGCCGTCTTAATGGCGCCGGCCCCATCGCATAGGCCATACCGTCGATCAACTCGAAACGCTCATCTTTGGGCCACTGGCCATAGTCGGCATAGGTGAGGTGTTGCGCATTTCTTTTGGGTAATCCCATGATCGTGATTCCTTGAGGCGATGACACTATAGTAACGCGCTCGATTGGCCGATGTAAAATTATCGGCAACAAGGAGCCGATTCATGAAAGTGCTGGTGCCGGTCAAACGGGTGATCGATTACAACGTCAAGGTGCGCGTGAAGGCCGACCAGAGCGGCGTCGAGCTGACGAATGTGAAGATGGCGATGAATCCTTTCGATGAGATCGCGGTGGAAGCTGCGGTGCGGCTCAAGGAAGCTGGCATCGCTACCGAAGTGATCGCGGTTTCTTGCGGTGCTACAGCGTGCCAGGAGCAGTTGCGTACCGCCCTGGCGCTGGGTGCGGATCGCGCCATCCTGGTGGAGACCGATGCTGCGCAGGCGGAAGGTTTGCAGCCGCTGGCGGTGGCCAAGCTGCTCAAGGCCGTGTGCGACAAGGAACAGCCGGGGCTGGTGATCCTCGGCAAGCAGGCCATCGACGACGATGCCAACCAGACCGGCCAGATGCTCGCCGCGCTGATGGGCTGGCCGCAGGCGACATTTGCTTCGAAAATTGTCATCGCAGAGGGTCGCGCCGAGGTAACGCGCGAGATTGACGGCGGCCTTGAAACGCTCTCGATCCAGCTACCGGCCATCGTGACCGCTGACCTGCGCCTCAATGAGCCGCGCTATGCCACGTTGCCGAACATCATGAAGGCGAAAAAGAAGCCGCTGGATGTGTTGAAACCTGCCGATCTGGGTGTCGACATCACCCCGCGCCTGACGCTATTAAAGGTGGTCGAACCAGCCAGGCGCCAGGCCGGCGTGACGGTGGCCGATGTCGCCGAACTCGTGGCGAAACTCAAGAATGAAGCGAAGGTGATCGCATGAGCATTCTGGTGATTGCCGAGCACGACAACCTCGCCCTCAAGGCCGCCACTCTGCATACCGTCGCCGCTGCCGCCCAGTTGGGCAGCGCAGTTCATGTGCTGGTTGCCGGCGCCGGTTGCGCCGCCGTCGCTCAGGCCGTCGCCGCGCTGGCGGGTGTGTCCAAGGTCAAGGTCGTCGATGCATCCCACTACGCTGACCAGACGGCAGAGAACCTGGCTGCATTGATTGTTGCCCATTCTGCCGCTTACTCGCACATCCTCGCGCCAGCAACTACCTTTGGCAAAAACCTACTGCCGCGTGTGGCGGCGCTGCTCGACGTGGCGCAGATTTCGGAAATCGTCGGCATCGAATCCCCCGACACCTTCGTGCGCCCGATTTATGCCGGCAATGCACTGGCGACGGTGCAGTCGGCCGATGCGGTGAAGGTCATCACCGTGCGACCCACGGCATTCGACGTGCTGGAGCAGGGGAGTGCTAATGCCTCCATCGAGAACCTTGCCGCCGGCCCCGATCTCGGTTTGACACAACTGCTGAGCCACGAACTGACGACATCGGCGCGACCCGAACTTGGTGCGGCCAAGGTGATCGTTTCCGGCGGACGCGGCCTCGCCTCGGGCGCCAATTACCACGCACTGCTCGAGCCGCTCGCTGACAAGCTGAATGCCGCGCTGGGCGCCTCGCGTGCCGCTGTCGATGCCGGTTTCGTCCCCAACGACTACCAGATCGGCCAGACCGGCAGGGTGGTGGCGCCGCAACTCTACATTGCTATCGGCATTTCCGGCGCGATCCAGCATTTGGCGGGCATGAGGGACAGCAAGGTCATTGTCGCCATCAACCAGGATGCGGATGCACCGATCTTCCAGGTTGCCGACTATGGCTTGGTCGGCGACCTGTTCAAGATTATTCCGGATCTAACCGTCGCACTCTAAGATGAATTTTCCCGACGGCCTATTCAACAATACCTGGGCTTACGGGGCCATCTTGCCCTATGCCATGTGCTTGCTGTGGGCGGCGCTTTGGGCGCCTTGGCGGCGCTTGACCGATGGCCAACAGATGAACGTGTGGATGGGTACCATCGTCGTGCTGATGCTGGTTTGGAGCATGAAGGCCGGTGTCAAACCCGGCTTGAACCTGCATATGCTTGGCGCCACGGCCTTTACGCTGATGTTTGGCCGGCAACTGGCGCTGCTGGGTCTCTCGATCGTGCTGGCGGCCGTGACGTATAACGCCACGTTCAAAGGCATCCAGGGTTGGCAGCCGTTTGCCTTGAATGCGCTGGCGCTGGTGGTGTTTCCGGTCTTCGTCACGCACGCTATCTTGCGTCTGGTGGAGCGGCGCCTGCCGGCAAATATCTTCGTCTATATCTTCATTAGCGCTTTTTTCGGCGCGGCGCTGACGGTGGTGGCCACCGGCATGCTGACAGCCCTGCTGCTCTGGCTATCCGGCGCGTATTCCGGTGCATTGCTGCTCTCTGATTACGTGCCCTTCTATATCCTGCTCGGTTTTTCCGAGGCTTGGCTTAACGGCGCCGCCATTACCTTGATGGTCGTGTATTACCCGCACTGGGTCGGCAGCTTCGATGACCGGCGCTATCTCTGGCAGAAAAAGTAAAGAAATCCACCGGGCTGCTACACTCTACCTATGGAAAGATCTGAACTCTATCAGCGCATCGCCGACGAGGCTGATCGTGGCGAACTGGTTTTCCCGACCAGTGCGGAAGTTGGGCTGCGTATCAAGCGTGCGCTCGACGATCCGGATTGTTCCACCGATCAGGCCGCCAAACTGATTCAGGCCGAGCCTTTGCTGGCCGCACGCGTCGTGGCGGTGGCTAATTCGGTGGCCTATAACCGTTCCGGGCGAGAGATTACCGACGTGCGCCAGTCTGTTGCGCGGCTTGGTTTTCGTACCCTGCGTTCGCTGACGATGTCCTTGCTGGTCAAACAAATGTCTGGCCAGCCGAGTAACCCCGCCCACCAGGTCATTGCGCAAAAGCTCTGGGAGCATACGGCGCATGTCGCGGCGCTGTGCAATGTCATCGCTCGGCGCGTTACCCATCAGGATCCGGAAACCGCGATGTTTGCCGGCATTTTGCATGAGGTGGCTGGTTTTTATCTCATTTCACGCGCCCGCGAGATTCCCGTATTGCTCGAAGGCGATCTGGCTGATTGGCAGGGCCATGGCGAGTCGGTCGTGGGCGCGGCCCTGCTCAAGGTGCTGGAAGTGCCAGAAGCGGTCGCCAGTGCCATCGGCGACATGTGGGGCGGCTATCTGGCTATTCCACCGACTACGCTGAGTGATACCTTGCTACTGGCTGAAGATCTGGCCCCGGTGGCTTCGCCCTTGTACTGGAGGCCACCAGAAGACAACGCGCAGTTGGGTAAGCCGCAGATCGAAATTGCACTCGACGAGGAAACCCTCACCAGCATTCTTGCCGAATCGGCAGAGGAAGTGCAGTCACTGATCAGTGCGTTGAAGTAGCCAGCCACTTCAGCAGCGTTTCGAACAATACATCCGGATCGACCGGCTTGGCGATGAAGTCGTTCATCCCCGCCGCGAAGCACTTCGCCTTGTCCTCGGAGAAGGCATTCGCCGTCATGGCAATGATCGGCGTTTGCGCGCGATTGGGTAGTTGGCGGATGCGCTGCGTGGCTTCCAGCCCGTCCATGTTGGGCATCTGCATGTCCATCAGGATCAAGTCGTAGGCGTTGCGGGTCGCCAGATCCACCGCGACGACGCCATCCTCCGCAATATCTACCTGTTGCTGCACATCCTGCAAAAGTTCAAGCGTGACCTCACGGTTGATCAGTTCATCCTCCACCAGCAGGATGCGTTTGCCGCGAAAATCGCGGATCAGGGTTGCCTCGGCTGTGTCACTCTGGCTGGGGGCTGATGCCTCGGCGGCACTGCCGCCCTTCCTGAGGCGGGCAGAAAACCAGAAGGTGCTGCCGATTCCTGGTGTGCTTTCCACGCCGGCATCGCCACCCATGAGTTGGGCGAATTTTTTGGTGATGGCCAGTCCCAGGCCGGTGCCGCCATATTTCCGCGTGGTCGAGTTGTCGGCCTGTTCAAAAACCGAGAACAGGCGGGTGCTTGCCTCTTGGGTGATGCCGATTCCGGTGTCCTGCACCTCGAAGCGCACCAGCACGTCCTCGCTGGTTTCCGCGACGGGCAGGGCGCGCAACGTGACGCTACCGGTTTCCGTGAATTTAACGGCATTCATCGCGTAGTTGAGGAGCGCCTGCTGCAGGCGGGTGGGATCGCCGAGCAAATGCTGGGTGATTGAGTGGGTTTGGACGATCAGTTGCAGTTGCTTTGTCTGGGCTTGATTGAAGAGCATGGCGGCGACGTTGGCGATGATGGCGCCGATGTTGATTGCCGTGGACTCAAGGGCAAACTTGCCGGCTTCGATCTTGGAAAGGTCAAGGACGGCGTTGATGATTTCCAGCAGATGCTGGCCCGCCGCATTAATTTTGTCGAGCCGTTCAGCCTGCTGCGGGGCGATTCCGTCGCGCTTCATCAGGTGGGCCATGCCGGTGATGGCATTTAGCGGCGTGCGTATCTCGTGTGACATGTTGGCGAGGAAGGCGCTCTTCGCCACGTTGGCGGCTTCGGCGGCTTCCTTGGCGAGAGCCAACTGTGCGGTGCGCTCGGCCACCAGATATTCCAGATGCAGGTGATGCTGTTCGAGTTCGGCCTCGGCTCTTCTACGCGCATCAATCAGCACTTGATTGCGCCGGTAGAAGATGCTCAGACCGACGAAGCCGATCAGCCAGATCGCGCCATGGCTCAGCTTCAGATCATTCGCTACATTTGTCTGACGCGCGTAGTAAGCGGTCATTTCGACTGCGGTACCGATGCCCCCGCGAATGTCACCGATTTTGTAGCCTTGTTGGGCATGACACTTCAGGCAAGTCTCATCGACCCGGAAAGGCAACATCAGGCGCAGGAAGGGTTCGCCGTCCATCTGTTGCAGTTCCTGAGCCTCTTTGCGGCCATTTTCGAAGGCGGTCAGCGCCTTGACTTCCCAAGCGTCCGGCGCGTTGTCCGGATTGAGGGGTTTCAGGCTGGTGATGCGGCTGCGTATGCCATATTCCTTGCTGTAATCCTCTTGCATCTGGCGCAGCATGTAGGCCGGATTCATGAGGGTCAGCGCCTTGCCCGTGGTGGTGACGACATCGCGTGCAGGAACGTTCAAATACGGATTGGGCGGGGTGTGCTCGGTCGGCGGAACATAGACGCCACCATGCGATGCGCCCCATTTACGAAAGCCGATGTCCTTGTTGATATTGGCACGTGCGGCAACGGAGGCCGTATTGAGCGTGTCCGCCGCTTCCCGATCCAGGTTAAAGAGCAATGAACCGGCGACCAACAGACTCCACACAACCAGTGCAAAAGCCGCGTTGCGCAGGCTGGTATTTGGCAATGTAGCTTCCGAGACTACGATATTTGTTGAAATTTCACTCACACCCACACTTTACGGCCAACACCAGATCGGCGCCATCCCGCATCGCTCATATAACCAAAGTTATATTAGAACGCGTTTGCTCAATACAGCAGTTGATGTACCTCAATGGTGTTATTCCCGGTTAGCGAAAAAGCAAAAAATCTTCTGTACTCATCAGTTAACCTGATCCCGGCCAGCTACAATAGAAAAACTAAACACGTTGGGCAAAGTACCCAGCAACCTGGGACATTCAATCAGAGTGGAGACTCGAACATGACGCCAAACCCTAGCGCAGTAATTCCCGCAACCCTTATTCCGGGCGACGGCATCGGGCCAGAAATTACCGAGGCGACGCTGGCGGTGCTCGATGCGCTGGGCGCACCTTTTGTCTGGGATTGGCAGGTCGCCGGCGCAGCAGGCGTCGCGGCTTGCGGCGATCCGCTACCGCAAGCCTGCCTCGACAGCATCCACAAGACACACCTGGCGCTGAAGGGCCCGCTGGAAACACCGGTCGGCGGTGGTTATCGCTCGTCGAACGTGCGCCTGCGTGAGGAATTCAAGCTTTACGCCAACCTACGGCCGGCCAAAACCATCATTCCCGGCGGCCGCTTCGACAACATCGACCTGGCGCTGGTGCGCGAAAACAACGAAGGCCTCTATATGGGCTACGAGAACTTCATCCCGATCGATGGCGACCCCCACGCCGTGGGCATGTCCACCGGCGTGAATACGCGCCAGGGTTGCCGGCGCATCTGCCATTTCGCCTTCGACTATGCGATCAAGAAGGGCCGTAAAAAGGTCACGGTAGTGCACAAGGCCAACATCATGAAGGCGCTGACCGGCATCTTCCTTGAGACGGCGCGGCAGATTCACGAGGAGTTCTACAAGGACAAGATCGCCATCGAAGAAATCATCGTCGATGCCTGTGCGATGAAACTCGTGATGAACCCGTGGCAGTTTGATGTGCTGGTGACGACCAACCTGTTCGGCGACATTCTTTCGGACGAAATTGCCGGACTGATCGGTGGTTTGGGTATGGCACCGGGCGCCAACATCGGCGAAAAAGCCGCCATTTTCGAAGCCGTGCATGGCTCGGCCCCCGACATCGCCGGCAAGGGCATCGCCAACCCGATTGCGTTGCTCCTCGCGGCGGCGATGATGCTCGATCATGTCGGTCGTGCCGATCTGGGCGACCGTCTGCGCCAGGCCATCGACGCAACGCTGAATATCGACAACGTGCGCACCGGCGATTTGGGTGGCAAGGCCGGCACCAAGGAATTCACGGCGGCGCTGGTGAAACGTATTCAGCAGACCGCGCCGAACTGATAATTGCCGGCGAGTTAAACCGCTTCGACCCGCAAACCGGCGCGGGCGGCCGCTTCTCGCTGGCGCTGGTCAGCGGAGACGAAAACATCCACTTGCAGGGCGACTGCGCTGCCGATATGAATGGCACCATTCCAGCACGGCTTCCGTTCCCGCTTCCCTGATATAGCGTTTGACGAAAGCCGAAGTATCGAAAAAAATACGCATCAGCAAGCCACCATCACAAACCGGCGGCGCGCTCGTCAAGAATCATGCGACTGACCGAAACCCCGTCGAGTACCAACGGTTGCGCCTGGCGGCGCTTCCAGGAAGGCAAGTCGGCCATTACCGGCACGATGTCGGCAATCGGCTTGCCGTTGCGCAACACCCGCACGGCCTCGCCCGCCTCGACGAGGTCAAAATACTGCTTGGCATGGTTGCGCACCTCGGTGAATGTAGCTTGTCGCATGGCTTTCTTCTTATGTACAGAATGATGCAATTATAGGTGCCCATTCTGGGCGTAGATGAAAGTGGTGCAATCCTCTTTCATCCCAAACGCCGTCCCGCCAGCGCCGACTTTTTCCCTGCCTTCAGGGTAAAGGCTTGCCGGAAGGGTTTTCCGCCACGAACTGGCGTACCGCCGCGACAAAAATCCGTGCCTGCATGACAGCCCAGTTCGCGCTGTCAGCCTCGATGGACAGAAACTCCGGTGAGATGTGCATGAGCCCAGCACGGGCAGCATCGAACATGGCGTAATAGGCCCGGTTGCCGGCACCGTCTGGGTCACCCGCCTGCAATAGCAGCTTAGCGGAAACCAGCGCCCTTTCCGCTTTGCTAAGCAGTTCGTGAAGCATCACAGCGGGATGCCTTCCTGCCGGATGCTTTGTAGCAGGTAGGGGTTGGAGTAGGCATCGGGCCGATCCCACTCTGTCTGCCATATCGGTAGAGCCTGAATGCGGATATCGGTGTCGAGAAGGATGTCGTAAGCGATGTCAGAGAGCGCGCGCTGGGTGCGAAAAAATTCACCAGGGTCGCCCCCGAGCAGAACTGCAATATCCGCATCGCTGTCCGGTCGGTGGTCGCCGCGCGCGCGACTACCAAACAAAATCGCTCATGCCACGTTGTACTGAAGGGCGACGCGATCAAGAAACGTGCGGGCAGCACGCTCGGTTGCGGGTTCGATGGAGTTCATGGCGTTGATGATACCTCCTGCTTCCGTCCCAGCCACTTCAACAACATTTCGTACAAGCGCTCCGGCACCACCGGCTTGGTGATGAAGTCGTTCATGCCAGCTACGAGGCAGGCTTTGCGGTCATCTTCGAAGGCGTTTGCGGTCATGGCCAGAATCGGCACGCGCTGCCGTTGCGGCAAGCGGCGGATGATTTTTGTCGCCTCCACGCCGCCCATCACCGGCATTTGCATGTCCATGAGAATCAGGTCGTACGCGTTGGCGGTGACCATATCCACGGCTTCCTGGCCATTATTGGCAATATCGATCTGCCAGCCGATATCACCCAGCACGATCAGCGTCACTTCCTGGTTGATCAGATCATCCTCGACCAGCAACAGGCGGGCATTCTGGAAGTCGCGCCGCAGCAAGGCCTCAACATCGATCTGTTCGCGATCAGCCATAGGCTTATTTTCAGCCTCTCCCGTCAGGGTGGCCAGATGCCGCTTCAGTACGTCGTGCAGCACGGCGGCGGAGAGCGGCTTGAGCAGAACCTCGTCAAAGCCGATCTTGCGGGCATCCTCCAGGATCGCCGCGTCCCCCGATGCCGTCACCAGCCAGACCATGGGTTGATGGCGCAAGGGCAGCATGCGCAGCATCACCAGGGTTTCAAAGCCGTCCATGTCCGGCATCAGCAGATCGACCAGCACCAGATCGAACGGGCTGCCGGCTTCGTCGGCGACGGCGATAATCTCCAGTGCCTCTTCACCCGAGGCGACAGTTTCGCTGTCCAGACCGGCCATGCGCAGCATCTGGGACTGCACGAGGCAGGTCATGGGGGTATCGTCGATGACCAGCGCCCGCTTGCCCTGCAGTGGCGGGATGAGATAGCGTTCCTTGTTGACACTGACGCGACTCAGACGGACGGTGAGCCAGAAGTTACTGCCCATCCCCGGCGTGCTGTCCACCCCGGTTTCGCCGCCCATCAACTTCGCCAGACGGCGCGTGATGGCCAGACCGAGGCCCGTGCCACCGAAGCGCCGGGTCGTCGAATTGTCGGCTTGCTCGAAAGCCTGGAACAGGCGCGGCAGGTGTTCGGCGGCGATGCCGATGCCGGAATCCGTTACCTCGAAGCGCACCAGCAGGTCAGCGGCACTTTCCTCGATCACCCGGGCACGCAGGGTGATGCTGCCGCGCTCGGTAAATTTGATGGCATTGCCGAGATAGTTGAGCAAGGCCTGGCCGAGGCGGGTGACGTCGCCATTGACGATGCCCAGGCCGGGGTCGGCATCGATGATGAGTTCCAGCCCCTTTTCACGGCACC
>Ga0315268_10005886_pt1 | contig 13102 bp, 18 predicted proteins | sample C1_top_MG_FD_204535 | JGI IMG/M metagenome (GOLD analysis project Ga0315268, IMG submission 204535) | Sediment microbial communities from Yellowstone Lake, YNP, Wyoming, USA - C1_top | ecosystem: Environmental > Aquatic > Freshwater > Lake > Sediment | place: USA: Wyoming | collected 2017-08-01 | reverse complement strand
ACGAGCTGAAAAAGGCAGAAGAAGAGAAGCGCAGCCAGGGCTACTAGAGCAGCTCCACGAACCTGCCATCCGAATCAAGCGCGACCTTCCTGCCATCATGCAGCTTCTCTCTTATCTCGGCGAACTATTGCTCGTCAAGCTTCAGTAGGTGTAGCGGGAAGTTCGCCTCTCGCGCTATGTTAGCTAGGTGGGCGGTTGGGCCGCCGGTGAGCGAGATGATGCCCTCGGCCAGGTCATTGGTGATCAGTGGCGCGAACTCGGGCAGTGCTTGCTTGATGAACACGATCGGCTTCCTGCCTGTCTTTACTAGGTGCTCCATCACCTTATCCAGATCCGCACCGCTCTCCAGATGGATCACCGTGCCTGTGAAGTAGCTGTGCTGCACCACTGGGTGTGACTTGATGATTTCGACATCTTTCACCTGTATCTTAACCACGACATCCTTATGGCCGGCCTCTTTAAACTGCGTTTCGGCCCGCTTTCCAACAAATTGTTAGAAAATATGACAAGTTGTTGGCATTACTGCCGGAATAATCAGCTATATAACTTGCAGCCTCGTAACTATCACGAGGTGAAGCATGAGAAACTACAACCTGTGCACATGCTGCGACAAATGCCCCCACTTGGTGATCAAGGATGACGGCGTGGAGATAGGCGAGCTAGGCAACCTATGCACGCTTAAGCCGGCCGAGTGGAAGCGGTTGGTAGAAGTAATCAAGAAGGAGTTCTAGGAGTCTGTTCTATTTTCTAACAATCTATTAGCATTACGCATATCTAGACCCAGTCTCCCAAGCAAAGTATGGCTAGGCCCACAGTCAGGCTGCACCTGTACAGCATGCACCACATAGAGACGCTTCCGCCCAGGCTGGCCAGAGAGATCAACAGGGCGCAGATTAAGACAGTTGAGTACCCGCCCGCGGCTGCAGATCCTCTCTCTGTTGAATTCATCCCAGACGACCGCTCCTATGCGTTCGTTAGATCGCTTTTAGATCGGGTGCCCGGCATCATGCCAGTGGATCGTTCGCCCCACTTTCTGCTGCACAAAGCAGAGACAGAGTCCCGTGGAGCAGTGATAGCGCAGCCGCTCGCAAAGGCAGTGCTCGAGAGAGGCTGGCCGAAAGATCTCATGCAGTGGCTGGTGATGCCAGTACTACACCGAGCATTCCAGGTTGCGCGCGACAAGGAGATGGCCGCGGCGATCAAGGAGCACGTGGATGGCTATCTAGGCGCACATCCGGACATTGAGAGGATATCGGTGTCGCATGTGCAGGGCGCCACCCACGACAGCGTGCCGTACTTCCTGAAGGCGCTTGGCTGCAAGCTAGAGGTAGTGGAGCATGAGGACCCACGCTACAAGGGCAGGCTGTGCTCGCCGCTTCAATCCTATCTGATGGAGCGCATCTCGGCCGCAGACCTGGAGGGTGTTTTCAGACCACTTCCAAAAGATCCAGAACTACTACGCCGCCTCTACAGGAGCGGCCTCATCGTCGAGTGCGTCGACTATGACAAGCTGTCGGCAGTTTTCGACAAGCTGAAAAAGGAGGAGGTGCGGAAAGTGCTGGCCCAAGAGAAAGAGTTCCGGCTCGAAAACCCGGAGTTTTACAAATAGGCCCCTAACACTATAATAGTAAACACTTTCTGTCACATACCTCATTTCAGTAAACAGCCATTTGGTGGTCTGGGGCGTCTGAGTTTACCGAGATGGTGTTGAGGGCCATTTTTGTGTGGTGGGAGCCGGCCCATTTGCCAAAAAGGCCCAAAAAAGTGAAAATGAGCAGGGCCGAATTACTGTGACAGGATATGGAATCGGCCGATATCCCATAATGCTGTTTAACGCGCCCCTAGAAAACTGCCCAAAAATGCAGCAATATAAGCGCCCGGACCCAAACAAGTGCATGCCCATAGCCGAGCAGATCGCAATAAAGATAGCGGTGGACCTGAAGAAGGCACCGCATCTAGCTGAGTATGTGCACAGGGAAGAGACGCACATGGTCAGGTTCACCCACCCGCAGCCTTCCACTTCAACCGGATGGCCAGAATCAAAACCAGCCCAGTTTCACATCCACCTAGAGGAGACCGGGGATCCTAAGCTGGCGAAGTTCAAGCTCACCCGGTCGGTGAAGAAAGGGTCTAGCCGGACAGCCTACAAGATCATGGAGGGAAAGGTCTGGAAGGGCGGGGAGATAAGCTGGAAACTCAGGCGGACTCCCTTAGAGGATGAGAATCACCAGAACGTCATAAGCCTGGTTCTTGAGCAGCTGGTAAAGGCGGCATCGAAAAGGAAATAGTTATCAATAGCGCCACCATAACATAATCATGGTTCACTGGCCCTTGTTGCAGATGACAAGCGGGTTAGAAGAAGCAGGCATAAAAGTGCACAAGGCAGAGAAGAGCGGACCCCCTGGGCATGCGTTCATGGATATCTCGCATGGGGGCAAGAATTTTTCCTTGCATCTATACCCTGGAGGGGCTACACTTCATGCAGATCGCCCAAAGAGAGTACTGGTTTTCAAGAGAGAGCTGAAGCAGCCCGAGAAGCCTTTACGCGAGCGACTCATGATGGCTCAGCTGCCTTCTATTTTTGTGCCCGAGAGCGGGCCGTCGAGGGTGGAGCACAGGACCGAGCGTAGGCACATTGCGACCGTGGAGATTAAGCCTGGCAAGACGCCAAGATTCAAGAGTGGGGTTCCACTCACCCCTGGCGAGAAGAAACTAGTAAAGCTCCTGAATGAGCATCTAGCGGAAATCCAATCCGTATAGTACGTACAGTAGACAACCCGCACTTTCCTTCAGAACCAGCTTCTACTAGCGCTTTGCTCCGGGCCCATAGTGCTCATAGATCATGTTAGCCAGCGCATTGGCGCTGGAGCGGGTGGCTGGGTGGTCTGCTCTCTTTCCCAGATTCCTGATTGCATCAGCCAGCCCCCTCGCGCTACCCTCATCAACTGAATGGCGCCAGACCTTGCCGGCCAGCTCGATCAAGCCACCCATGAGCTCTGGCCGATGCTCGTCAGAGATCGCCTTCAACAGCGAGCCGGACTGCTTTCCCACTGTGTTCGCAACCAGATCCGTTCCTGCCATGTGTGCTTCGGTGGGTTTCTCCTCAATGAACTTGGGAGCCAGCATCTCCGTGAGCGCCTGCTGCGCAGCCTCGCGCCAGGTTGAATCCTTGTGGTTGAGCCCCTCCATAAGCTCGAGCGTGAGCGCGTAGAGTTCCATGTCCTCCATCCTCTGGTTGGCGTGGTTGGAGATTGCCGCCCGCCCAAGCGCCCTAGGCAGAGGCTCCCCAGTTTTAGCAGTCTCTGCAAAGGCGCGCTGTGCCAGCAGCATTGCCGAATCGTCGCTGAGCTTGGCCCTGAGGCTCTTGCCAAGGTCCTCTATGCCCGCTCGTGCCCTGTCGAGCGCACCACGCGGGTTCTTAGCGCTATCTTCACGGAATCGCTTAGCAGCCTCAAGTATCTTCGGATTGAACATACGATCACCGTTTCCTGTGGCCCCCCGGGATCCAGGACGGCTCTTCATGTTCATCTTCATATCGACTCTCGATGTGTGACTCGAGCTCTTGTGCAACCTCCTCAGCCCGATTCTTTGCCATTGAAAGCTTGTCAGCCATCGCCTCAGAGGCGTACTTTACCCCTGCCGGCGAGGTCTCCTCAGCAATCATCTGTTCAGCGAGCTCCCGGTGCACCTTGGCCTCCGACAACGCGCGGCCGGCAAGCTCCCGGAGCGCCGTGGCGAGCCTCTTTGTGTCTGCATAGTCTACATGGCCTACCGCGCCACTGACGACCTCAATGAGCCCCTGGTAAAGCTCGGGCACCTTCTCTTCACTGATCGCTTCAGCAAGCGCGCGGGCGTGACTGCCAAGGGCGTCGCCCACCCCTGCTGCTTCGGCAAGCGGTCTGTGATAGGTCAGCATCTCGTTCAACATCTCGTGTGCTCCTGCACGCCAGCCAGGATCCGGGCGGCGCAGCTGGTCCAAGACATTGCGCACCAGCAGCCTCATTTGGCCTGCCTCTGCTTTGGAGAGGCTAGTGACTGCGGCCCGCCCAAGAGCCTTTGGAAAAGTGATATCTGCGCTATGGAATGTTAGGAAAGAGCGCTGTGAGATGTCCCCAGCGTGTTTATCCGCCAGCCCAGCCTCACGCAGCTGCTGTGCCAGGGCTTTGATTGAAGCCCCCTCCTGCTTCAGCGCGGCTTCCACTCCCTCCTGCGTGGCAGCCTCTTTGAAGCGCTCAGCTGCATTCACCATACGGCCGAACATCAACGTATTTAACGCCCGCGAAACTTAAAAGGCTCATGGTTGCACCAGCCAGCAGAGGGGTGCCTGCCCGAGAGAGCCTTTGGCTGCCTCCAGTCGATAGCCCTGCTATAAAGGCAAAGAGCCTTGACGAGGAGGTGCGCTGGTCCCTCACGGACGTGGTCGAGCACGTCTTCCCTCGTGCCTACCAACCGCAGTATCACAAGATCGCGCTTGCGCTTCTAGGGCAGCTCTCTCAGAAGACCGCGCTGGAGGCGCCTGATCTCGCAGCTTTCGTAGGTGGCAATGGGTTCTCGAAGGCAACATTCTACAACAAGATCATCCCGAGGCTGATTGATGTTGGCGCCGTGAAGAGGGAGCGCATAGGCCAGCGCGCCATGCGGCTCACGCTCTCCAAATCGTTCGGCAACTACCTTCAGAAGATTGGCCGCGAGTGGAACTCCATCGTTGAGACCGCCAGAAGGAGACAGCCAGAGCCTGCTCAGCCTACTGCGCCAGCGCCCTAAGCAGAGCCGACGCGCTCGCAGCGCAGCTCAACCTGCTTGTCCTCTCGGGCGTAGAGCGCGCCATCTCGCCCGAAGCCGAACAGCGCCACAGCTATCTTGTAGCTATCCGGATACGACTTGCCGCTGGCATAGATGCGCGCCATCACCTCCCGCCTAGTCTTCGGCGGGATGATCCCAACGCGCAGCCTCGCCTTTTCAAGGTCCCTGTTCGGCGCAAGTGACACAGAATCAGGCACGCCCACCTCAGTCTCCACCCACAGCAGCTCCTCTGATAGGTTCTCTATCTCCAGCCTCATCTCGACATCGTTGCGGATGAAGGCAGTGAGGCGCAGCGGTTGGAAGCTACTGCGAAGATGGAAAACTGGCATGGCCCTCACAGCAATTGGGACAAGCTATTTAAATAGCCAGCCCCACCCGGATTTATGGCAAAACTATCTTCGAAATCCCATGAATCTGTTGGAATTCCTGAGGCAGAGCTGGTCCGCGCAGAGTGGACAGTGCGGTCGCTGAGGCTGCCGCCGTCTGTGTCTATGACGCGCAAGTCAATGGTGCGCTGGCTCGCTCTCTCACTCGGCCTCATTTCTCCAGGAGAAAGCCGCACGGGCGTGCTCGACGTGCTGGATGCGCTGCTGCACTTCCAGCTGGCCGAGCGTACCGATCCAACCGTTCCAGATTTGCTGGAGCGCGCCCGCGCACAGAAGACCGCGATCAACGAGAAGGCGCTGCGCTATCATCTTCTTGCGCTCAAGCGCGCAGGCCTGGTAGAAGGCGCGCGCGGCCGCTACTTCCTCGCACGCGCCCCTGATGGAGAGGAGCGTGACCTCACAGCAACACTGAGGCATTCATACGGCGCCGCGATAGGCGATGCCTTGGGCCGCGCAGAGAACGCCGCGAAGATGCTCACCAAGGCGTACCGCTCCTGACTGCTGCCTTTTTATTTTGAATGATTCATGACGCATCATGCCACTCGATGCGCTGACCAGAATATTCAGGCGGCCTGCGGCACAGCAGCTGCAGGCTGATGAGGCAAAGCGCCAGGAGGACGAGGCGAAGCTGCTTCTTCACATCCTCGAGACGCTGGGCCAGATACGCGAGCAGAACAACCAGGTCATATTCAGGCTCGACGGCCTTGAGCGCGCCACGAAGGACACCTACTTCAACAACGAGAAGATGGCCGTTGAGCTGGCGAAGATTCGTGAATCAGCCTCCAACATGAACGATCAGGTGCTTGACAAGTTTGAAACATTCATGAATCTTTCACATGATTCACGGCCGGAAAAACCAAAAAAAGTCGACCACAAAAAGCTGGAGCTGACCCTCCCGGAGCGTTCGCGAGAGCTGTACCGGTACTTGATGGGGCGCAAGGGCAAGATGTGCGAGCTCGAGGCGATAGCCAGGGAGGCCGGCTTTGCCAAGAACGACGCGAGTGCCCGGCTGTCGGACATGGTCGATAGGGGCCTGGTGGTGCGGCGCAAGGCAGGGCGGGTGGCGCTGTACGGCATCCCGTAGGATGTGAGAGTTCATGCCCGCGATCGTTTTTTCTGCGATAGATCCAGCCGGTTGCAACATCTTTGAGCGGCTCTGCGCGAGCTGGCCCGTGCGGCAGATTGATCAGATTGGCCCGATGGCCGCCTGGGAGGGGCCCAAGGGCACGAAGATTGTGAGGGTTGACTGCGAGATTGTGCGCCCAGACTTCCTGGAGCAGTGGCTGAAGCCGGATTTGTGGGTATTCGCCTCGAAGCACCGCTCAGAAGCCAAGAGGCCCACGCTTACCGTGCACACGTGCGGCGTGTTCTCGCAGGATGTGAGCGTCGGAGGGCGGCCCCGGCAGCTGGCCGTTGCCCCTGCAGGCGCTATGAAGGCTGCGCTGGCGAAACTTGCTGAGTCCGTGCTGTCCGGCTATGAGGTTTCGCTAGAGGTGACGCACCACGGCCCCACGAACCTGGCCGCGCCCATGATGTTCGTGGAGGTTGGCTCGTCCGAGGCGCAATGGGCGGACAAGAAGGCCGCCGCAGTGGCTGCGAGTGCGGTCGCCGCAGTTTGTGAGAGCTACAGGCCAGCGAAAGAAGCAACCATCGGCTTCGGGGGTGGCCACTACTGCCCTACGTTCACGAAGCGAGAGCTAGCCACAGACACGGCGTACAGTCACATCGCTGCAAAGTACGTGTGTGAGCTGCTGGACGCAGAACTGGTGCACCAGATGGTTGCGCGCAGCCATGAGAAGGTCACGCACGCGGCGATTGACTGGAAGTCCTTCAATGCGACAGAGCGCGCGAGAATCACGGATTTATGCGAGAAGGCAGGGCTCGAGTGGGCAAAGGCCTAATAATCTGCGCTGAGCAAAGAAATCATGGCGCCGCTGAAAGGGCCGTACATGAGGCCTCCCCAGAGCCTCTACGAGCTCGCAGAGAGACGTTTCCACGGCCTTGACTCCGAGAGCGCCATGAGGGCGATCCGCGAGATGGAAGGTCTGCACGGCGTCTTCAAAGTAACATCACAGCTTGTGGAACGGAAAGGGGCTGAGGCGAGCTACGCTCCACTGCCAGGCTACGGCCGCGCCAGTGAGATCGAGAACGCGCAGACCACGCTCATCCATCTGCCCACGAAGACAACCATCGGCCACATTCGCTACGTAGTCAGAGACGGCAAGGTCAATACCATCATAACCGTGTTCGGACCCGGAAAGGAGCATGAGAAATCTGCCGCCACCACGATCTACCGCTCTCTCGAGACGGGCGAGCAGGTGAAGAAAATGCAGCCCGGGGTGCGCGGTATGCCGGCTGGAAAGTGAGGGCAAGATCTTAGGACTTTCTCTTTCCTGACAGCCACTCCTCTACCTGGAGCGCAGCTATCGTGCCATCTGAAACAGAGGTAGTGATTTGCCTCAGCGCTCCTGAGCGGCAGTCGCCAGCTGCCCAAATTCCCGCAACATTCGTGGCCATCTTGCTGTCCGTGACCACACTGCCGCGCTCATCCAGCTTGATCAGGCCCTTCAGGAAGTCTGTCTGCGGCGCCATGCCCACGTAGACGAAGATGCCCTTCACGGCGAGCTTGTGCGCCTTGCCTGTCTTGATGTTCTTGACCGTGACTGAATCAACAGTTTGCTTGCCATCTATGGATTCAACCACAGAGTCTAGCACCATCTCGATCTTGGGCTCTGCCCTGGCGCGCTCAACCAGGATCTTCTCTGCGCGGAACTGGTCTCGCCTGTGGATCAGATAGACCTTTGAGCTGGTGCGCGTGAGGAAGAGCGCCTCTGAGAGCGCGGAGTCACCGCCCCCAACAACAGCAACCGGCTGGTCTGCGAAGAACGCGCCATCGCATAGCGCGCAGTAGCTGACTCCCTTGTTGAAGAACTTCGCCTCGCCGGGCGCGCCCAGCCGCGCATTCTTTGAACCCACTGCCACGATCACGGAGCGGCAGGCATAGCTATCAGCACTGCCCTTGACCAAGAATCCCTCCTTTGTTCTCTCGATGGACTGGGCAGTGTCGATCTGGAACTGGGTGCCGAACTTCTCAGCTTGCGCCTTCATCTTGGCCGCAAGCTCCATGCCGCCGATGCCCTCTGGAAAGCCAGGGTAGTTCTCGATGCGGTCCGTCACAGAGATCTGGCCGCCGAACGCGGCCCACTCGAGCAGCAAAGTCCTAAGTCGCGCTCTCGAGGCGTAGATTGCCGCAGCAAGGCCTGCAGGCCCGCCACCAATGATCACCACATCCCAGCGCTCTGCCATCGCATCACCTTTGCTTTCGCCCTATGAAAAGCATATGCTCGCCCATGCCCAGCAGCGCAGGATGGTTGGCTGTGCGCAGGTGGATATCCAGCATGGTCTTGTGGTATATTGGATTGCGCGCAAACCGGTTGAACTCGCGTTCGTGGTACGAAGCAAGCCCCTGGAGCGCCACCTCGTCCAGTACTCTTAGGCCGGCCCTAGTCATCAACGCCCGCAGCTCCTCTGGCAGGAAGAAATGAAACCTAGGCCCCTCCATGTTGTCGCCTGTCTCGAGATAATGGCGGGCCCATTTTGACTCATGCCAGAACCTCTTTTCGTGGAAGATGAGTGTGAGAACGCTCAGCCTGCCGACCACAGATATGGCCACGGGTGCGCGCTGTTTTGCTACACGAACCAGTTCAGCCACCGCTTTTTTGCGCTTGGCAGGGCTCATGATGTGCGACAGCACGCCGCCCAGGCACAGCACCGCATCGAAGCTACCATCTTTGAATTGTGAGAGGTCTGTAACGTCTCCAACGACCGCGGCCTTGACCCTATGCTTCAATCCCGCCTTCGCGATCTGGCGCTTCGCAGTCCGGATGTGTTTTGGCACGAGATCGAGCAGCACAACATCATAGCCGGCCCGCGTCAGCTCAATCGTGTAGCGGCCAGGCCCCCCTCCCGCATCCAGAACCAGGCCCTTCTTCGGCAGCCTCTTCTCCAGAAAGTGCATGGTGGTGATGAATTCCAGCTGGTGATAGGGGTCTTTGAACAACCGCCTCCACTCCCGCTGGCGCGCGTAGAATTTCTCAGTTGGGATCAGGGCCATGGGCGGTTGAGGCTAACGCACAAATAAAAGCCTATTCAACAATGCTGTGTGGGGTGGATCGAGTCGATAGCCGGCCTGTTCGGCTGGCTGCCTGCGCGCACATCGGTGCCAGCTCTCACTCTGCGCCAGGCCCGCATGGCAACAAGCCCGCAGCAGTTCGGTCAGTTCTGCTTTGGCATCGCACTTCTCGTCGCCATTGCAGCCAGCCTTCCTGCGTTCGCGCTGCTGCCACTTTTACAGGCAGTAGCCCTGACAGTACTAGCTTTCGCAATCGTGTTTTGGCTTGCGCGCACCTGGCCCGCACGGAGAGCCAGGTCCATCGGCCAGCGGATCGAGGCAGTGCTGCCCGCCGCCCTGCGCTCCATCGGAGTTGAGCTGAACGTCAACACGCCTTTCGAGGCCGCGCTGGCAACCATTGCGACAGGAGAATATGGCGAGCTGTCCGCGGAGTTCCGGAAGCTGTTGGCAGAAGTGGATGCAGGCACTTCCATTCCGGATGCGCTTGCGCGGCTTGGCCAGCGGGTCGATTCAACTGCACTGAAGCGCGTTGCTGCGCAGCTGGCTTCAGCATACGAAGGCGGCTTTCCCCAGCCCGGCGAGGCGCTCAAAGCGCTGGCGGCCGAGCAGCAGGACCTGCAGGCGGCAGCAGCCAAGCAGTACAGCGCGCGGATGGCTTTCATGGGGCTGGCATTCATCGCGGTTGCGTGTGTCGTGCCCGCGCTTTTCCAGGCCTACGTAGTTGTTGGTTCTGCATTCCTTGCAGTGAGCTTCAGCCCTCAACAGGTGCTGCTGATCTATGTGCTGCTCTTTCCACTCATCGATGCAGCGATCCTGTGGGCGATCGCGTCGCGGGCGCCTCCTGTGCTGCAGACCAATGCCGCAATGTTCTCAAAGTCAGAGCTGCGCCAGATCAACCGGCTCTTTGGCCTAGACTTCGGCAGGCTGTTCAGGCTTTCATGGGCGCTCTCAGCGCTGGTTGCCGCCGGACTCTGGATTGGGCTGGGCGAACTAGGCTGGTCTGCCGGCCACACAGCGATAGCAGCAGCGTTCACACTGTTTGGAATCCCAGTGCTGCTGTACATGTGGTTAGGGCTCGCGGTGGAGAGGAGGAGAGCGGAGCTGGAGCGCTATCTGCCGGACGCTCTCTTCCAGGCGGCATCAGCGCACAAGGGCACCTCTTTTGAGCGGCTGATCGCCTCACTTGCGGCATCGCCATACGGCTCGCTGGCTGCAGAGTTCCGCAGGGCACAGAAGGAGATCGAGACAGGCAGCCCGGTTCCAGAAGCGCTCGAGAAAATAGCAAGACGCAACGACAGCCCTCTGCTAGGCCGCGCGATTTCGCTGCTGCAGCAGGCCTATCGCACTGGCGCGGACGCCAGCTATGCGATGCGCGAGGCAGCGGAAGACATATTCTCGCTGGGCGCGATAGTGCGAGAGCGCGCCGCATCCATGGCGCTGCAGCGCTACACCGTGCTCCTTGCAGGAGGATTGCTGGTGCCGCTCATCCTGGGCGCAATGCACGCGATGGTGGGCAGCCTGGGGCTTGTGGGCGGGCCAGGCCTTGAGATCGGACTGCCAGTCAGCGCACGTGCTGAGCTGCTTGCGACTGGCGCGTTTGGCGCCCAGATCTACCTGCTGGTTTTTGCGGGGCTGGCAGCATGGTTCGTGGCTGCGCAGGAGGGCAGGCCCCGGGCGGCGCTGCTTTACTTCGTACTACTGGCGCCCGCATCGCTGGGCATATTCGCGCTCTCCTCGGCCACGAATCTGCTAGGGCTTTTATAGCTGGCCAGCGATAGGAGAACATGGCAAAGCAGTGGCACATCTACACACGCACAGGCGACAAAGGCGAAACATCTCTTCTTGGGGGGGTCCGCGTGCCGAAGGACGACCCGCGCGTGGAGGCCTACGGAGCGGTTGATGAGCTCAACTCGGCGATAGGCTGGGCGCTTGCAGTTGTCAAGGATAGCGATATAAAAGAAATGCTCGAGACCGTGCAGCAGCACCTCTTCACAATCGGAGCGGACATATCCTCCCCGTGGATTGCCGCCAAGACAGCAACGGGCCGACAGCTTCCACGCACAAACAAGGACATGGTTGACTGGCTGGAGGACGCGGTGGCGAAGTGTGAGGCCGGGCTGGTCCCACTGAAACATTTCATTTTGCCAAATGGTTGCGAGGCTGCAGCAGCACTTCATCTGGCGCGAGCCGCCGCGCGCAAGGCCGAGAGGCGTGCAGTCACTCTGGCTCGCGGCGACAAGCTGAACCCAATCGTAGTCCAGTACCTGAATCGGCTTAGCTCGCTGCTTTTTGAGGCTGCGCGGCTGGCCAATAAACGGGCGGGCGTGCGCGAGACTATCTGGAAGGCTTAAATAGCTGGCGACTGCTCATCCATTCAATGGTTACTATCAGCGAAATCAAGCCAGTCAAACTCAAGAATCCCATTCTGATCGAGGGCTTCCCAGGGGTGGGCCTGATCGGCACCATTGCAGCCTCCTACCTAGTCGAACAGCTCAAGATGGAGGAGGTGGGCTATGTCAGCTCGCCAAAATTCCCGCCCATGTCAACGATTCATGACTACAGGCCGCACTATCCCGCGCGCATCTACCAGCACAAGGGCAAGAACCTGCTGGTGCTGCTGTCAGAGTTCATCGTGCCGCTCAACATCGTGCACGACCTGTCTCACGAAGTGCTGCGATGGGCCAAGACCAAGAAAGTGAAGCAGATTGTGTCCATGTCAGGCGTGGCTTTCCACGGCCCTGCAAACGCGGCGAAGATCTATGGCATTGCGACCACTGATGAGATGGCGCGGCTGCTGAAGAAGAACGGCGTGGAGCTGATCCGCGAAGGCGTGACAACAGGAGTTTCTGGGGTGCTGATGGCCGAGTGCGCAGCGACCCGCTTCCCGGCGATCTCGGTGCTTGCGCCAACAGAGAAGGGGCTGCCGGACCCGCGCGCAGCAGCCAAGGTGGTTGACATGCTAAACAAGATCTTCAAGCTCGGCATCGACACTGCGCCGCTCGCCAAGGAAGCCGACAAAGTAGAGACGCGCATGTCCGACCTGCTGCAGAAGATCAAGGAGTCGCACGCAGGCTACAAGACGCTCGAGGAGCACGCGCCCATGTACGGCTAGCAAATCCTTTATAAGGGCCTCGGCGGATACTACAGCAATGTTTCGACTCACTGCTACAGCCACTACTATATTCCTGCTCTGCCTGGCGGCAGCCGCAACTGCGCAATCAGTTCCAGAGCCATCGGGCGGCTACACAGAGGGCGCCAGCGAGTCATTCCAGATCTGCGCCGATGCAGCCTGCACGATCCACACCACAAACTTCGCGCTGGGTGCCACAGTCTATCTTAAAGTGACCGGCAACAATGACATCGGCGCGGCCACCACAAACCAGCTGCTGCTGAAGCGCATGGACGGCACCAACCGCTACTCCAACAACGCGTTCTGGAGCTGCTCTGGAGGCGGTGGGGTGAATGGCCAGTGGGCAACCTGCACTGGGAGCTTCGCCACAACCGGCTGGTCAACCGGCTGGTATTACATCCGGACAACCCTGGACGACACGACTGTGCATGAGCACCAGGCAGCCATCACCGTCGGCACCGAGCCAGTCTCAGGCTATCACACAAAGTTCTTCTCAGATCCCGGCTATTCAGTCCAGACGGACACATTCAACGCCGGGTCCACAGTCTACGTCGAGATAAATACTGCCAGCGCAGGCACGGCGGACGCCACCCAGACTTCGCCCACGTTCATTGACTATCACCGCCAGACAAACAGCATCGTGTCAGAGAC
>Ga0315268_10005884_pt1 | contig 13105 bp, 9 predicted proteins | sample C1_top_MG_FD_204535 | JGI IMG/M metagenome (GOLD analysis project Ga0315268, IMG submission 204535) | Sediment microbial communities from Yellowstone Lake, YNP, Wyoming, USA - C1_top | ecosystem: Environmental > Aquatic > Freshwater > Lake > Sediment | place: USA: Wyoming | collected 2017-08-01 | reverse complement strand
GACTCTCTTAGGAGTATGATAAGGATCTGCCTGGTCATGAATGGGTGCCGGTGAGAGAGTAGCCAGGGAAAGCAGCAGAGCAAAGCAGAGTAAAATGGCAATAACATACGTAAGGAGATCCTTGGGAATGAGGTACTTTCTGATTGGCAGAAAGTGAAGAACGATGAAAGTGGTAGTTAAAGCAGGCAAGACAGTGACATGCAAGGTAAAAAAGCGTGTCAGGGTTACCTGGGAGACATTTTCCCCTCCGCGGGCAATTATCTTAAGATAGTACCCGATGTAAGGAAAGGCCATGGGAACCTCCGTGACTACCGTAGATGCCCAATACGAGATCTGATTCCACGGCAGCAGGTAACCGGTTAGTCCAAAGGCCAGGGAAAGGAGAAGTAAAACCACACCGGATATCCAGACCATTTCCCTCGGAGGTTTATATCCTCCTTTGATAAAGGTTTGCAGGAGGTGCAGGAAAGTCAGGGCGATCATCAGGTGCGCGCCCCAGAAATGGACGCCCCTGATCAGCCAGCCATAAGGCACGATATTGGTGATAAAGCGAACATTTTCAAATGCTTCGGCAATGGTGGGATGATAATAGATCATCAGAAAAATACCAGTCACACATTCCACCACAAAGAGGAAGGTCACGAGCCACCCGGTATAAGCACTCAAATGGATCTTTTTTTTCGGGTGTGCGTTCTGCTCAAAGGTCTGGATGAGATTCTCGTTGATTCCCAATCTTTTTTTAAGCACTTCTTCCCTGAATCCCGTAAGGGTAAACCAATGGGCTAGTCCCCTGAACCCGACCGGGTCATTCAGTTTTTTCTGTTTGGATTCTGTTGCTTTGGATTCTGTTGCTATAGTAGCCATGACTTAGGCCTCTCCAATAAGTATCTTATCATCTACGACTCTGGACTTAACAAGAGTCAATGGCTTGGGTGCAGGACCGGATTTTACATTTCCATTAAGATCATAGTGGGCACCATGACAGGGGCAAATGATTTGCTGACTGGGTTCGTCCCACTGTACAATGCATCCCAGATGAGTACAGACAGCAGTGAGGGCAACCAGACCCTGGCCTGTGTTGATAACGATGGTCGGGGTATTTTTAAAATCGATGATCTTGGATTTCCCGGCAGGAACCTCGGCGGCATTAATTTGAACAACATCCGGATCCTGAGAGTTCCCCCTGGGCGGCATGAGAAACCGGACTATAGGATAAAGAAACCACGTAAGCAGACTTCCGATAATTCCACCCGTCAAAAGGTTCAAAAAGACCCTACGTGTAGTGGTCAAATAAGACTTTTGGGGGTTATCTAATTTCATAAAATAAGCTCCTATGAAAAACGGGTCAGATATCAGGTGCTTGGATTTGGGGTATGTGTATATATATACAGGATCATTGAAAAGGTAGCAGGGTATAAAGGTGAATGTTAAATCCCCAAATTTTCATCTCTCTATTTCTATTCTCTTCTCTATTTCTTTGATCGGCTGGGAATGGCGAATCTTCGTCTTGAAACTCACTTTGAAAAATTTTATAACAGGCTTCGAATGTCCGGCAGGGAATCGTCGAAAAGCTATAATGGGGGAATATAGTCGGATAAAGGAAAAAGGTAAAAGGTAAAAGGTAAAAGGTAAAAGGTAAAAGGTAAAAGGTAAAAAGTAAAAATAAATCAACCTTTTTGCTTTCGCTTTTGCTTTTGCCTTTTACCTTTTTACTTTTTCCTTCCGACACACTGCCAGGGATTAGGGTATCGCTCATGTCCAGAAAGAGTGTCTGGATGCTGGTAACTGGTATCCAGTGCCCCCCTATTTCCTCAATGTCATTAAGTTAAGCATCCGGGCACTGATTTTGGAAGAAACCCTTTTGAAAAAGGGTTTCTTCCAAGCCATCTTCCCAAAATTTTTAAAAGTTTTAGGAAAGGGGTTCAAGGGGAAAACCCTTTTCCAAAAGGGTTTTCCCTTTAAGTTAATGACATTACCCTATTACCTGACATCTTTTTTTTACAACAAAGTGCATAAGGTGAACAGGTCTCTGCGGGGCAGCCGAATGTATGATCAAGGCCATATTTCTTCTAACCCCTCATCCCTGACCCCTATCACTGGCCGATAGAAAAACAGGGAGACAAGAGAAGCGGTTCTATGGTATAAAAAGAGCGTCAGCCTGGAAAAACATAATCCTTTGAGGGAAATGAGAAAACAGATGCATCCATCAAAAACTATCCTTCTGTTTGATATTGATGGCACACTCCTGATTTCCGGAGGCGCAGGGAATCGTGCGCTGAATCGCGCCTTTCAGGAAAGGTACGGCATTTTCAAGGTGATGAAGTCGATCACTCCTGATGGCAAGACCGATCCTGCTATTGTTCGGGAAATCTTTCAAATAAAGCTGCAGCGAGAGCCGGGCATCAGAGAGCGGGAGGAGTTGCAGAATGCCTATTTGCACTATTTGTCCGAGGAGATTCAGACATCTTCAGGCTACCGCCTCTTACCTGGAGTTCTTCCCCTTTTGGAGGAGGCCGGTCGAAGATCCGGCCTGATTCTGGGGTTATTGACCGGAAATTGGGAGCAGGGAGCAGAGATTAAGTTAGGGCGTTCTCATTTGAAACGATTTTTCCCCTTCGGAGGGTTTGGTTCAGATGCCGAGGACAGGGGTGAGATCGCCAGATTGGCAGTGTGCCGGGGCAGGGAATATGCTGGGGAGATGGTCCCTGAAGATCGGATCTTTGTTATCGGTGACACCCTTCATGATATCCGCTGCGCCCGTGCAGCCGGAGTCAGGGCCATAGCGGTAGCTACCGGCTCAGCCTCCGTGGAAGACTTAGCCCTTCATCAGCCTGATCATGTACTGAAAGATCTCTCGGCACATGATTCGTTTTTGGCGCTAATCTCAAAATGAGAAAAAAATGGTTTGGTGTCGTTTCAGGTTCTATGGATATTATTATAGTTCCTTGCAAAGAGCATATTTCAATATTGATCTACGGTTATATCCACCTTAATTACAAGCAGTTACATCAATACTGTTTCATATTGGAATAAATATGAGACAACTCTTCCTCAAATCCCATCGAGCATGAATAGGGAAATAAATCCAAAAATCGAATAAGGTTCCAGGTTTATGGGTACTTAAGTCCGATGCCGGAGAGGAATCATCGAGGCGGTACAGGAATTGCATCTTTTTCTGGCAAGAATTTGCAAGAACAAAGGGATGTTATCTACACGAGGGGTACGCATAGGGGATGGTATCCATACGTGCAGAGGCCACACCATAAGGGGATGTGTTTTAACAACTTAATTCAATCAATATTTAGCACTATCAAGATTTAGCACTATCAAGGGAGGTAGTCCAAATGTATTATCTTGATCGCTTAGAGTTTGTCTATTTTCTCCTGCCCGCTTTACTCAGTTTTGTATGTGTTTACCTTTGCAACAATGTCAAAATCCCTTCAATCACCAAAAGGTCTGAAAAGAAATAAAGAAAATTTCCCGGGTATCCCTCCCCTTCACTCAGAAGCTCTCGGTGAGAGCCTGGAGGCATGAGGGCAACTGAATCGTCCTTCCTCCACAGCGCCCTGAGTTAAAGAGAGATACCCTTAAGACAGAGGATCTTGGCTTACCTTACACAGGATATCTTTAAGAGCTGACAGGTATCGTTGTGAGCTAACCTGTGTGCAGTTCTTAAGTACACGGCCAGTTATCACTCACTGTGGCGGAAACGGGATCCCTGTTGGCAGCCGCTCTGGAGTGCACAAAGGATCCCCAGTAGCAGCGGTACGCCGCCGCTACTGGATGGAATACGCCAGCAGAACAATGCTCTTAAAGTGCAGCAGCACGACGTCACAAAGTTAACTGGACGGGTAATTCTCGCGACGTGTAATAAGAGTCTATCCGAAAAGTGGGGGTGATTCCGCTGATTATACAGCTTCCCTGGATTTTTCGAATAGACAGTCAGTTGATCTGTTTGTAAGCTAATCTGTTTTTGATTAAGGGGTGATAATTTCCGACAACACGTAAGCACAGTCATTAACTGTTATAAACATCAACAACTTTATCTGCAATGCTGTCCCAGGAAAATCCCTTTTCTGCTGCGATTCTTCCGTTATTTCCCATCCACCGAGCATGCTCGAAATCGCCGAATAAGGTTCCAATACCCCAGGCGATGGAGTCAGGGTTATCATAAATCTTCAACCCTGTTACATCATGCCAGATAAACTCGGAAGGGCCACCGTTAATCGTAGTTATTACCGGTTTTCCCGCTCCCCATGCTTCCAGGATAACGATACCAAAAGGCTCGTTTCTACTGGGAATGCAGACACAGTCACAGGCTTTGTACAAGTTGCACAGTTCTGTTCCGCAGCGGTATCCCATAAACCGGGCAGCGTGAGCTACACCGATCTGGTGGGCGCGTCGTTCAAGGTGCATCTTCATATCTCCATCCCCAACGAACAGGAATTTGGCGGCAGGATAATAACGCAGGACATAAGGAATCGCTTCTACCAGAAGGTCAGGGGCCTTTTGATAAGTCATTCGTCCAACAAAAAGGACCGTGGGATCAAGAGGCCCGATTCCATACTGCTTCTTGACTTCACCTGGATCAACCCATCCATCGAAGTTATGGACGTTGATTCCATTATAAATGACAGAAACCTTCCAATCGGGAACATTATACATCCACATGACTTCATTTTTGAGCTGATTGGAAACCGTGATCACTCGATCGGCACTGTGGGCGGCATGGCGCTCCTGCTCCCGAATGGCAGATGAATTCCCTCCCCAAAAATGATTGCCGCACCTTCCATACTCAGTTGAATGCAGCGTAAAAACTGCTTTTTTTCCCATTCCCTTGCCGGATTTGAGCCAGATCATACTGTTTGAGGCGAGCCAGTCGTGAGCATGAATGATATCAAAATGCCCGATATGGTCCTCGGTCTGGAGGAAATGGTAGACAAAAGACCTGCACATTTCTTTAACCTCTTCGATAAAATTAGGGTTAAGTGAGAAAGGACATCGGTGATAATGGACCCCAAGTATTTTCTCATAGTGTGCCTGATCGTGTCCCATCCTGGTAAAGATATGAATTTCATGGTCTTTTCTCTCTAAAGCAGCTCCCAACTCAGTCACATGGTTCCCTACACCTCCGACACTGATAGAATGCAGGGACTCCCAGGAAAACAAGGCAATTCTCATATAGCCCATCCCCCTAACGATAAATACTACCTATTATATAAGAATAGATAAACTTGTTCATCTTAGTGATTCACACAAAAAAAGTCAAGCGATTCATGCAAAAAAAATCAAATGGTTTATATTAAAAAAAAGCTTAATAATTTATACATAAAAAATCATACCTTTCATACTAAAAAAGTTAACAGATCTGTTATTAAATCTTTTGATTATTAAAAAGATTCGGATCCGCCCTTAATTTCGGTCTTAAAATTATTCTTGAACTCCTCAATGGTAAGTTTTTTTTGACATAAAAAGGAAAAAGTTATATGATTATCTGGAATAAAAGCTGGTTTTATGCATTTTTTATCTGAATCATGCAAACTGCAACTCCATCGTGCAAACGACAACTACGCTGTAACAACCAGTTATTTTCACAAGGCATTCGTAAGATATTCGCATGATCAAGGTCAGTATTTTGGTAAAAAATTTTTTTGCTGATAAGAATGGTGACGGCTTACATTCATTTATCGGCAACATTAGCCTCCTTCATCTATGGTAAAAGCAAAAAATTTTTTCAATCGAGCAAATTTTTTATTTCCAGACATCTTCTCCCCTCATGAGGAAGTATGGAATCCTTTGAAAAGGCTGAAACTTTTCATTTCAGAGCATATTCAGCCCAATCTTGCTTCCCTGCCGCTTGGAGTACTGCCGAGAACCTATATTTTATACCAGGGGAAAATTCTGGACCAGGGATTTCACCTTGATCGATCCGCCGGGGGAAATATTCCGAAGGTGATTATCGAGCGGGAATATTGCCCTGAGGCAAGCATCCTCTATGGAGGATCGATCTTTTTGGATTCGGAAATTTTCATCGGTAAAGGAACGGTCATAGAGCCGGGCGCTCTCATTATGGGGCCTGCCATTATAGGAGACTTTACCGAGGTCCGTCAGGGAGCTTATATTCGCGGTCACGTCATGGTTGGTCACAGGTGCGTCGTAGGCCATACCACGGAGGTAAAACACTCCATCCTGCTTGGAGGCAGCAAGGCCGGCCATTTTTCTTACATCGGAGATAGTATTTTGGGTGACGTTAATCTTGGCGCTGGTACAAAATTGGCCAATTTAAAAGTATTTTCCTCCCCTGTTACGGTGACTGTGGAAGGGAAGAAGTATCACACGGGACTTCGAAAGTTCGGAGCAATTCTGGGAGATGGTGTCGAGACCGGATGCAATACGGTAACCACGCCAGGTACCATAGTCAGCCGGAATGTTCTGACCTATCCTAATAGTACACTGCGGGGCTATTATCCTCCCTCTACCATTGTTAAGATCCAACAGAATCAACAATTGATTGAGAGAAGGGACGAAAAAAATGCTTGATATCGCAAGAAGATTCATTGAAAGATACTGGCCGAGAGTTTATTGGGGGACCTGTCCGAAGTATCGTTCTCGTCCAGCCATAGTGTTGGCTCCCTATAATCCGAACCTGTTGTGCTGCGGGTTAGTGGGAATCCTGGAGTTTCGAAAGAAAACCGAGCCTGTGCAGGCTGCCCGACTTGTGAATCAAATTCGGACCCTGATTGAAAAATTGGAGAAACAGAGCATTCAGTCTGAAATCTCCCCGCAATGGGTACACCAAAGGGGTGAACTGATCAAGGAGCTTGAGCATCTGGTTTTGCAGTGCAAACTGGCATCGGTTTTTTATGAACTTTTTGTACATACGCCGATCCTGGAGGATTTGCTGCAGCAGAGTCAGTGCCTTAAAAGCATAGTCGAGAGGGAAGAAAGAGCGATAGAAAAGGAAGGAATTCGGATTCCTTCCGGTCTTCTTGAACTGATTAACAACGACCTGGTTACTGTAAAAGATATCATCTGGAGCATCGAAAGAGAGACTGAGGCCAATGTCCGCAAAGTGAAACAATTGCTTGGCCCGCGAAAAGAGACGATATCCCCGCCCCAGTTGGTTCAGGAGCTTCGTAAAGTCAACTTCATCCTGAATAATCTCGACCGGCTCGAGATCCGCGGCCGCGATTCAGCGGGTATTTCGGTTATGGTCACTTTCCCTGATTCATCAGCTCTTGACGGATTCCTGGACAAGGTCCGGGAGCAGGGGCTGGGGGAACTGCTTGAAAAGCGCAAGAAGATTCGCGACCTATTGAACGGGCACATTTCCTGCCATCTTTATACCGTGACTTTCACCTTCAAAGTCTCGGCAGAGATTGGTAAACTGGGGGACAATGTAGCTTTCCTGCGCCGGACAATCACGCAGGATGCTACTTTTCAGCTCGCCCTGCAGGAGAAGGGGATTCTCACCAATATCATTGCCCATACCCGCTGGGCATCGGTGGGAATGATCAGCGAGGAGAATTGTCATCCGGTCAATAATGTTTACCAGCAGGACACAAGAGAGCAATCGTGGCAGTCCGCCACGGCGACGGGAGCTTCCAGGCCCCTGCTATCCCTTGGAGCACAGGGAGCCGCTGCGGGTCAGGGATACCCTGCGGCGGCGGTTGGAATTCTGCAAAGGGATGAGCGATTTTCCGCTCATTTTTCTTCGCATTATCAATCAGCCATCGGCGCTTTGCAGATAGTCCTCAATGGTGATATCGATAACTATGCGGAATTGAAATCTCGCTGGGAGCAGCAAAACGGCGGGTGCTGTATCAGTGACCGGATCACCACAGACACCAAGATCATCCCCTTGCAGGTGGAAAGCTATCTGCGGCAGGGATACGATCTGACGGAATCTTTCCGCAGGGCAGTCAACGAGTTTGAAGGCTCGCAGGCCATAGCCATGCACAGTGACCTTGAGCCTGACCGCATCTTCCTGTCTTTGCGGGGAAGCGGGCAATCTATCTTTGTAGGTATTGGAGAGGAAGGATATTTCCCTGCCTCTGAGATCTATGGGTTTGTTGAGGAAACCTCACACTTTATCAAGATGGATGGAGAAAAAGAAAGAATTCAGGGAGATCCCAAAACCCAGGGCCAGATCTTCATTTTAAATGCCCGCGCCTTATCAGGCAATAACGGGGCAGCATCAGGATCGGGCGCTGGTAGAGTAGAGTCCACAGCCGATGCTCTGGCTGGAATCACAGCCATAAGCTATGATGGCTCAACATTCTCCCTTTCGGCCAAAAACATTCAATCTACCGAAATAACGAGCAGGGACATAGATCGCAGGGAGTTCCCCCATTATTTTATGAAGGAAATTTCCGAATCACCCCAGTCAGTACAAAAGACCATGCGGGGAAAGGTTGACCTGACTGCTGATGGAAGCTCCTCTCATGGCATTTTCTCCGAATCGAAACAAATTGTTTTTAATCTGGGAGAAGAGATCATCCCTGCCCGGATCGAGCAGGCATTTCGAGATCGTTTGATCAGGAACATCTACCTGGTGGGGCAGGGGACAGCGGGTATTGCGGCTTCCGGCATTGCCATGCTGCTGAAGGGGTATCTGGCCCAGTCCGGAATCCAGATCGCCGAGCAAAAGGCCTCGGAGCTGAGCGGTTTCTGCCTGGATGGGGGAATGGCTCATACGCTGGTAATTGCAGTTACCCAGTCCGGTACCACTACCGATACCAACAAAGCGGTGGATATGGCCAGAGAATCCGGTGCCTATACCCTGGCCGTTGTGAACAGGCGGGATTCCGATATTACCTACAAGGTAGAGGGAGTCTTTTACACCAGTGACGGCAGGGATATCGAGATGTCAGTAGCTTCCACCAAGGCCTTCTATTCCCAGATCGTGGCCGGGTATTTACTGGGCTTGCGCTTTGCTCAGATTATGGGCCTTCGCTCGAATGAATATCTGATCCAGGAGGCCAGGCAACTTAAGCGGCTTCCCAGACTGATGACCCAGATCCTTCAGGAAAAGCGGGAAGAGATTGCCGCTTCGGCTAAAAAGTGGGCCTTGTTAAAGCGGCATTGGGCAGTAGTGGGAAGCGGACCGAATAAAGTGGCTGCCGATGAAATCCGCATCAAGCTCAGCGAGTTGTGCTATAAGACCCTTCCTGCAGACGTGGTGGAGGACAGAAAGCACATCGACCTTTCAGCCGAACCTCTGGTCCTGGTCTGTGCAGCAGGCAGCCGTGAGGTTGTTCTGGGGGACATTATTAAAGATGTGGCCATTTTCAAAGCCCATAAAGCCACGACCATTATCATTGCCAGTGAGGGAGAAGAGCGGTTTCAATCCATTGCTGACTCTCTGATCGAAATTCCCAGAACGAGCGAGCGGCTCTCCCCGATTTTGAATACGCTGGTGGGGCATCTTTGGGGGTACTATGCAGCCCTGTACATCGACGAGGAAGCCAATTCCCTGAGAAATTTCCGTCAGATGATCAACCAGAAAATCGTTGAGCTTGAGAGTGCAGGCCGAAATCCTCTGGAGATTATCTTTGACCTGCGCTTTCAAAACCTGGTCAATGAGTCCGCTTTTCTCCTGCACCAAAAAAACTGGTGCGGTGCCTTTAATGCATCCGTAAAACCCAGTACGGTTGCCAATTTGCTCTTGCTGCTCAAGTATGCGGGCGGAAAGCTTCCCATCACGGATCTGGAAAGAGATTTTCAGCCCCCTGCCGGTGGCAGTGTCAGCATCAGCAGTTGTCTTCAATTGCTGCAAAATGCCCTGGATCAGGCCATTAATGAATTGTCCAGGCCGATCGACGCTATCAAGCATCAGGCCAAAACCGTCACTGTCGGGACCAGCAGGCTGCCGGAGGTTCTGACCGGCCATATTTTTGAAACCATCAGGGGAATCGGGATAACGATAGAGAAGGTAGCACCCTCTAATCTGGCTGCATTGAAGCGGCTGCAACCCGCGATCCAGGCAGTTAAAGGCTATACCCTCTATGAAGTCGATCAATTGGATTATCTGGGCAGACCCGCCGATAACTCTATCATCAGGATTATGTCGAGGGGGGGGATTTCACAAAATATCCCCTCACGTGTAGATAAGGACTCCAGGCTGCGGGGCAATAAGCGCAGTATTGTCACCAATAATACGGTCTTCATCGGCCTGGGCAAAGCCGATAATGCCCAATTGTTGATTGTCCCCGCTCAGGGTAAGAATATCCATCAGAAGGTATTGCTTTTGTGCCATATCGGATTCGAGGAACAGATCCCTTTGCAAACCAAAATTGCCGCTATGGGAGCCAAGTATGAGGACTTAGTCGATGCTCTGGCTGAGCTTGATATTTCCTGCCAGGATGGATTTTTGACACCTTTTTCTACTGCCGAGCTTTTTCTCAAGTCCAATGATGCGCTCATCGAGACTATCCGATCACGGATGGCGTAATGGTGTAGTAGATATACTTTAAACGGCTTAAAACTAAACTTTTTGGACAGGATAACAGGATTGGCAGGATTGGATTTATATCCAGTGTATCCTGTTATCCTGCTGTCAAAATAAAAGGTTAAAATTCACCCGTTCGAAGTATAGGTTGAAAAATGGGTTGACGTTTTAACGCAATGTTGCTTGCCTGGCCTGCCCCGAAAGGATAAGGTAATGGTGAAGGAATATATCCAAAAAGCGATGGAACACGCCCACTATGAAATGTTATCTGATGATGGGACGTTTTATGGGGAAATACCAGAATGTCCAGGGGTTTATGCAAATTCTGAGACATTAGAAAAATGTAGGAATGAATTAGAAGAAGTTTTAGAGGAGTGGATATTATTCAGGGTGTATAAGGATCTCCCACTTCCTGTAATCGAAGGAATAGAAATTAGAATCAGGAAAGAAGCTGTTGCCTGAGCGACCGATTGTTACCTTCAGGCAACAATCGGAATGTTCATTTTTCGCATCCCATAATCCCACGGAGGAGGGGAGTAGATGAGGAAAATAAATATTACCATAGAAATATGGCAGAAAGGCTCTTATTATTTAGCCAAAGCGCCAGAACTAGATTTCGTTTCTCAAGGGGCTACCTTTGACGAAGCCAAAAAAAATCTTCTGGAGGTTATCAGGATACAATTCCAAGAGATGAAAGAAATGGGTACCTTGGAAGAGTATCTTTCCGAATGTGATTTTAACCTGAGAGGGGATATGCTTTGCCCTCAAAGGGAAATAGTTGGGTTTGAAAAATCGCTGGTTGAGGTTCTATAGAACTGGTTGAGGTTCTATAGAAATAGAGAAAAGCTACTACCGGACACTTTTGCAGAAGCGGAGAGAGGAAAAATGAGAAAACTTTTTGGCACTGACGGAATTCGAGGGGTGGCTAACCTGTCTCCCATGATCCCGTCACTGGTCCTGCGAGTGGGGCAGGCCATAGCGGTCACTCTGGATACGGGAAAAAAGGGGATCGTGGTGGGAAAAGATCCCCGGCGATCCGGTGATATGATCGAGGCTGCCCTGATGGCCGGAATTACCTCGTGCGGAAGAGACTGCTATCGAGTCGGAGTTTTGCCTACGCCCGGTATTGCTTATCTTACCAAAAAATTTCATGCAGCAGCCGGAGTAGTTATTTCCGCATCCCATAACCCTATGGAAGACAATGGCATCAAGATATTCGGGCCGGATGGGTTCAAACTGACTGACCAGCAGGAAATGGAAATGGAGCGCAGAATCCAGAATGAAGATAATGGAGCTTATGAAGATGAGGATTTTCCCCATCCTACGGGCCGCGAGATTGGCCGCGTCCTGGAAGTCCAGGATGCAACTCAGCAGTATCTGGATTTTCTAAAATGCCTGTTTATCGATCTTGACCTTTCAGGGATGCGCATATCCCTGGATTGCGCCAATGGGGCTACAAGCCATATCGCCCCTTTTCTCTTCCAGGAAATGGGAGCTGAGGTGTTTCCCATTCATTTCCATCCCGATGGCATGAACATTAACCACGAGTGCGGCGCTTTGCATCCGGATGTGCTGGCCAGTCAGGTCCTGTCTCGGCAGTCTGATGTGGGCTTTTCATTCGATGGTGATGGTGACCGGCTCATCTGCGCGGACGAGCAGGGGAATACCTTGAGCGGAGATAATCTGCTTTTGATTCTGGGCCGTGATCTCAAGGAAAGAGGGATTCTTCCCCATAACTTTGTGGTGACTACGGTCATGAGTAATTTGGGATTTTTCAAGGCCGCTGAGCAACTAGGCCTGACAGTCAGGCAAACCCAGGTGGGAGACCGGTATGTGCTGGAGGAGATGCAAAGCTGCGGTGCGGTCCTGGGCGGTGAGGATTCTGGCCACATTATTTTTCTGGATGGCGAGCACACCACCGGAGATGGAATTTTTGCTGCGCTCAGGTTTCTTCAGGTGCTCCGAAGGCAATCCATACAAGGCAGCAATTCAGGCACCCGCTCAGCAGGTTCACCTGGTAACTTACGCAGTAATTTAAATAGTTATTTAAGTAGTAACTCAGGCAGTAACTTAGGCAGTAATTTAAGCACAAACTTAAGCACTAATTTAAGCAGCAATTTAAGAACTAACTTAGGCAGCAACTCAGGCAACAGCAATAATTCGAGCGCAGATTCAGGCGCTGGTTCAGACAGTGATTCAGGCAGATCTCATGCAGCGCCGGCAGTGCCTGTCTCACAGATGGGAAAACTCATGCGGCGATACCCACAGGTCCTGACCGCTGTACCTGTCCGGTCCAGGGTGGATTTAAACCAGATACCGCAGATCCAGCAGGTCATCAGGGGGGCCGAAGAAGAGTTGGGGGACCAGGGCCGTATCCTTGTCCGCTATTCGGGGACACAGCTCATGGTGCGGGTCATGGTGGAAGGGCCGGACTCACAGACTACCGAAAGGCTCGCCAGCCAACTCACCGCCGTGGTTCAGCAGCAGATTGGGGAGTGATATCGGTTGCGCCGCTTGCCCTATAATCTTCTGTTTAACCTCTTGATAGTTGATGCGCATTCCCCGTATATTGGTAAGGTTCCTCATTATCTGAATATTGATGTGTATAGCTTTTTCGCTGTTCAAGGAGGACACTGGAAAGCATAAGAATTCCGT
>Ga0315268_10005883_pt1 | contig 13105 bp, 14 predicted proteins | sample C1_top_MG_FD_204535 | JGI IMG/M metagenome (GOLD analysis project Ga0315268, IMG submission 204535) | Sediment microbial communities from Yellowstone Lake, YNP, Wyoming, USA - C1_top | ecosystem: Environmental > Aquatic > Freshwater > Lake > Sediment | place: USA: Wyoming | collected 2017-08-01 | reverse complement strand
AGGACAATTCTGGCAAACTGAGAAGAGTCATTTCAAGAATAACATCCTGACTCATGTTGGTCTTTTTGCTTTGAAGGTAGGCATGTACGTAGTAAGTGTGAAGTCAAGATGAAGACAAGGCTTGATTCCTTTAGGGATGCATTCACTTTCAGGTTGCCCTATTTCATCGTCCGAAAATCGTTTTCCGCATTGGTGGGTCAGAGAAGAAATGAGATGTGGTCAAAGTCGCCACTCAGTCATCTGTTGACGCCAGTGACCTTGCCGGACGGTTGTCGTGTGCTTTGGTCTTGGGATCAAGATGCGTTTTGGTTCAGAGAAATGGTCAAGGAAATCTATGAGGATCGAGTCTACGAACGTTGCTTTCAGGTGGAAACTGGTGAAGTTGTAGTTGATGTTGGGGCCAACATTGGCGTATTTACTCTTCATGCATGGAAGAAAATCGGAAAACAAGGAAAAGTAGTTTCCATTGAACCAGAAAGCAAGAATTATCGTTTACTTTGTACAAACACTAGAGTCAACAATTGCCGCAACGTATTTCCTCTTAATGTGGCTCTGAGCGATTTTGAAGGAGAGGCAGCTTTCTACGTCAAAGACGTGGGCGTGGAACATACTTTACTGCCGAAGACAGCTCTTGGTTTTGACACTCGCACGACACGAGTCGTACAGGTCGAAGTGCGGACCTTGTCGAGCGTTCTTTGTCATTTAGGGATTCGTGCGGTAGATTTCCTGAAGATTGACGTTGAAGGCTCGGAGATGGAAGTCCTGAAAGGCGCGGTAGATTTTCTGTCAGACAAAAGAATCAAGAAGATTTCAGTTGCGGCATATCATGACAGGGAAGAGTCCAAAATGATTAGAGAATATCTTCAGAAGGTTGGCTACCATGTTAGCTCATTTCGGAATGAAGGTCTCTTCCATTTCCCACTTGAACATGTTTACGGCATTTCAGACAATTAAAGCGATCGAATTGAGAATTCCAGTTTGGAATAGTCTAGAACGTCTCTAAAGCAACTGAATGTATGATTTCAACTTTCGACGTTGAAAGGAACGAAAGCACTATTGCGGTCAGTTGCCTCTAGGCTGGTCGCGTTCGTGCTGAACACAAAGCACATATTCTAGCTCTTGCCACTCATTTACTGTGCGCTTTGGGGAGAAAAGGTTCGAGCATAAGAAGACGTTTGTTCTGGTCTTAGTCTTAGCTGTGCTGTTATCATTCAGTGCACATGAACTACTTTTCTGGAAATCATCCGCTCTGAGTGCTTCTGCGGTCGAAACAGGAGTAAACATCGGCGTATATTGGGACGTAAATTGCACGCAGAAAGTCTCCTCGATAAGTTGGGGGAATCTGACCCCGGGAGACACAAGACAAGTTGTGGTTTACGTAAGAAACGAAGGAAATCAAACACTGGCCTTGAGCTTGACACCATTGAACTGGAACCCTGCGAGCGCTTCTCAATACTTGACTTTTTCGTGGAACTACTTGAACAACGTGATAGAAGCAGGCAAGGTTCTTGGGGTCAGACAGACATTGCACGTTGTGTCCCCATACACGGGCAGTTTTTCAAGCTTCACATTCGACATACTCTTCGAAGGACTGGACCACTTGCCTACTGACGTAAACAGAGACGGTGTTGTCGACATGCGTGACATCTTGATCCTCATCATCAACTTCGGGGACACCCCAATGAGTGTTGGATGGAATCCTAATTTGGATCTGAACAAAGATGGCATAGTGGACATGAGGGACATTAACCTAGCCATTAGGGATTTTCGCAGAAAGCTGGAATAGAAAAAACATATGAAACCCCTACTCGAAGCTCTGCGTGCATCAAGGAAGACACTGCTGCTGATTCTGGTTGTCGCAACTACCACCATTGCGCTTAGTACCATAGCCTCAATGTGGCTTAGCAAATTCAGTGATCTACACTTTCCTAGCATCGGAACCATAAAAACCGCAGGCGTCAAAGTCTATTGGGATGCGAATCTTGAAAATGAAACGAAAGAAGTCCAGTGGGGAACAATCTATCCTGGATCTTCAAACAACGTCACGCTTTTCGTCAGAAGCGTCAGCAACATTGACGCAGTTATGGAATTGAAGGCGGCAAACTGGACGTTTCGAAACGGGAACGGTACGATAGCCATGGGTCCAAGCAGCAGTTCATCTTACATGAATTTGACATGGGACTATGACAACGCGACATTGGGAACAGGCGAAACTGTAACGGTAACCATGACATTGTCCGTTGAAGATTCTCTTTCTTTCCGGACTTTCTTGGTGGACAATGATGTTAGGGAGTTCAGTGTGGATATAATCATCTGGGTGGTCGAAAAGTAGGCAGATGCGTCTGCGCATCGTCGAATCAATGGCAATGAGATAGGACAAGAAGGAGATTTATACAGAAGTTCTAGCTAGATGTTCTATATCATTATTCCATAATGGTTTAAGTTGCTCTCTTGAGTCTTAGACGGGGAGGAGAAAGGAAAGCGGATGCAACGATCAGTGATTTCAGTGATCATTCCAGCTTACAATGAAGAGAAGACAATAGGCAGCGTCATCGAAGAAACCACAGCAGTAATGGACAGTCTACAAGTGCCCTATGAAATCATCATCGTCGACGATGGATCCACCGACAAAACAAAACAGATAGCAATGAACCACAAGGCGATAGTAGTGTCTAACGAAAGAAGACGCGGCAAAGGCTACGCTGTAAGAAACGGATTCCAACACGCACAAGGCGATCTCGTCGTCACCATTGACGCCGACGGAGCACATCGGGCAAAAGAAATACCTGATCTTCTCGTTCCATTGTTCAATGGCGCTGACATCGTAGCGGGATCAAGATTTCTGGGAAGCGACAGCGACTTTACGTCAGGAATCCATCGCATCGGGAACTTCATTTTCAACACAACAATAAAGACTCTAACTGGGAAACAAGTAACCGACAGTCAGACAGGATTTAGAGCCATCAAGAGAGAAGTCCTGGAGAAACTTAACTTGGACTCAACAGGCTTCGAAATCGAAAGCGAGATTACTGTCAAAGGATTGAGAAACAGTTTCGTCTTCATAGAGAAACCAATCACATGTGAAAGAAGAAAATACGACATTTCTCGGGTCAATATTCTTTCTGACGGGACCCGAATTCTCAGAGCAATTCTCAAATCTAATTTTTCAAAAATAGAGCATTAAGCGACTGAGAACTTGGGCGTTGCGCACTCTTTTGTGTGCAGACCTTGCCGAGAATCGTGTTGTACCCGTCTGCTAAACGAACATATTTTCGTCTTTCTTTTTCTTCGCTCTGGAAACCTTAAAAGATAGTTAGTAGTAGAGTTTGCACGGAAAATCATGAGTCCCGAGAAAACTCGAAAAACTGAGGAGTCTGTAGACGAAGCAGCATTGACTACTACACAGTATCTGGTTGAAACCGCAAAGCAGCTCCAAACTGAAGTTGAAGCACTAAAGAGTGAAATCAGGAAAGCAAGGAATCCAACCTCGACCAAAATTGGCATAATTTTCTTGGTTCCAGGCGTCTTGTCGCTTGTTTTTTCCATATTCTACAATTCACAAGTGCTGGCCTTCATTGGCTTAGGTTTGACTTTTTGGGGAGCCCTTTTCTTTCTCGTCAAACCAGTAAGATATGTCAAAGGCAGCCTCCTCGATTCAGCCGCGTTTGCTTCATATTCTACCATTGACAGAATAATTAAAGACTTGAAATACAAGGGAAAAAGCTACTACCTTCCACCTTACCCAAAAGACGCTTATCTTCCTGAATATCTCAGAGGACTCAAGGACATGATAGTTTTCATCTCAGCCGACAGCGGTCCAAGCATGCCCTCAATCGAAGAAATGGCCAAAAGCAAATTCTTCCTTGAGAACCCGAAGGGAATAAGCGCAGTCCCACCGGGTCTAGGCCTTCTGGCTCAATTCGAAAAGGAACTCGGAGCAGATATAACAAAGGTCGAAATGACTGAACTCTGCGAAATCTTGCCACGAATAATTCTGGAGAACTTCCATCTGGCAAAAGAAGTCCAAATGAAACTCGAAGAGAATCAAATCTACTTGAAAACCGTGGACTCCATTGACAAAGAACTGTACGCCGCAGCCGAGAATCTACGGAGTGTCTACCTCTTAGGCTCCCCGCTGGTCAGCGCAATCGCCTGCGCGATAGCCAAAAACACGGGCAAAATAGTCACAATCCGCCAAATCAAAGTATCCCCAGATGCTGAAACAATCGAAGCTTGGTACAACTTCATAGAAGGCTAAACAAATGAATTTTCCCCTGTCTCTATCAGACATAAGCCTCTGGCTCGCCGTAACAGCAATCATCCTACTAATAACTTCGGAACTCTTATCTTCCTCAACCGAATACGCCGGCAACATCGTAATCGACAGAACCCGCCTAAGACTCGCGGCCCTCGCCGTAGGAGTAAGTTTTATGATAACCGTCGCAATCCGAGCAATCCGCCCCTTCTAGACCTTGAACCTTGAAGCCCTGCGCTCAAGCCCATCTAGTTTCTAAACGGACAACACCAATCTTTTCCCATCATCAACACGGCACTAAAACCTCTTATCAAAGCGTGCAAATCTTCAGAGACGACAGAAACGACTGAAGAAACCGCAGTGACACAACCGACCGAACCGACAGAGAAAATGAAGCTGACGACTATTTTCTAAAAAAAAGCTGTGCTCAGAGCTTTTCTTAAAGAAAGATTGATCTAAAAAACCGGAAGATGTGGAGGCATATTCTTACGTGTTTTCTGTACCCGTTATCGTAACGTTGAAGCTGAAGTTTGTTATGTCGCTGATGCTCGGCGATACTGAAAGCGTCAAATTCGCTGCGATTACTGAAGCGTGACTGAGCACGTATCCTGTGCAGTTCCAGCTCAAGCTTATACTGCTTGAAGCATTTGATGGAACCCATGCGCTTGTTGTCATGCTGAGATTCAGTCCCACATTGCCGCTGTTATTTATGTAAACTGTATTGCTTCTTGCGCCTCCCGGCGACAAAATCCCCCAATCGATGCTTGAAGTCTTGTTCGTGCAGTTTCTGTCCCAGAAAACGCCTACGCCTGCTGCTTCCACAGTGCCTGTGTTATTGACTGTCTGGGTCGCAGCAAGGAGACCTCCAACCAACGCGACGGCGATTATTCCTGCTGCTGCAAGTGCCAGAACTGTTCCTTCAGTGATTTTCTGTACTGCCAATCATTTCACCGAGATAAACGAAATCTTAAGTCTTAATAAATATTATTGTCTATCCGAACTACACAAATACACACTAACAACATCCATGAACAGACGTAGCTATGCACTCCATAGACAAGTCGCCCCAGTCTGCTGTACAGGTTTCAGCTGCAAGAACAGTGATCTGGCAACTTCTCACCAAGAAGCGCAACGGGAAAGGAAAGACGCGCCTAACCTTTTTTCGTAGCTTAGCCTTCTAAGCCGACAGCCCAGTCTGTCCAGCCACGAAGAGTTGGCGGCTGTTCGACTTCTAGCCTAGGCCAGTTCTGCTAGCTCTCAGGGGCTTAAGACGATTTTGAGAAAGTTTGTCAGCTAGAGGAGCCTTTTTCGTAATAAGCGTGCTATGTTAACTTGTAGGCTATGTCTTTGCTTATTATGTGTCCATGAAAGGTGGCCATCCGCCTGAATTGTCTTTCATCCAATCTATTAGCATCGTAAATGCATAGCACGCACGAGTTAAGAGCGAAGTTTCTCCCGAGCATTCTTTCATATGTTAACAGTTCTTTGGTCTTTGCACAATCAATGAAAACATCCATTTCCCCTGCACCACGCAGTCCTAGAAATCTGGCTTTTTGTTTAGCTTTGAGAAGCTTGGTCCAATTTGATATGATGGTTTGGGCATGGGCTTTACCTTTGTTTATATACCATTCTTCCGCTGACATGATGATTAGTGCTTCTTTGTCAATGTACTCAGCGTTAATCCCGTCCCGTCGTATTTCATGAACATATGAATCGAGCTTCTGTTCCCTCGCAAAAAAAACAGCGGCTTCGCCGTTTGCCAAACCTGCCCTCAAATAGGAGAAACACATGTCCTTCTTATGGGTCTCCGAATCGCATAGAAAAAAAGCGTGGTCTCCAAAAGTAAGACTTTGGACGTATCTGACTGGAGAGTTTAGAAGGTCTGATGTGGTTCTTGAAAATATGAGGGAAATGTCATCTAACAGATCTGCGGCTAGCAGTCCCTTGTTTGTGAGGCTGAAATCATCTGAAGATGTCTTTTCGATTAGACCTTTCAATGCTCTTAAATGAAACCCAAGTTCGCCATGATTTTTGGTGTTGACAAGTTTCAGCAAGTCATTGAATGATAAAGACCCCTGTTCCTCTAAGCATTTTATGATACTCCTCCTCATAGAGTGTGACAGTATTTTGAGAAGCTCTGACGTTGAATTCATCAGCATCTCTGCTCGTATCAACGGGAAATCAATCGGAAAGCTCCTAATATCAGTTTGGTGCAGCGAAATTCACCTATGATGCATGCAAAAAGCCCCTCTAGTTAACACACCTCGTTAAAATCGCCTCAAGCCTCTAAGAGTTAACAAAACCGCTGGGCCATAGACTTATTAGTTGCATCCGGTTTTTGTAGGCGGAAACGGAGGAAAGCAAATCGTTTGCCGTAGGCCATCTGGCAATCGGATATCTCTCAGGCAAGGCTTCCTCAAGAACGTTGAGAACCAAGCTCAATCTGCCATTGGTTTTTATGCTGTCCGTCATTCCAGACATTGACATATTGTTCCCGATGATTCAGCATCGTGGACCGACGCATTCAATCATTGCAGCATTGATCGTATTCATTCCATTCTTCGTGGCGTATCGAAAGGAAGCAGTGCCCTATTTCGTCGCCATGATTCAGCATTCTTTAGTGGGTGATTACATAGCAGGAGGAAAGATTCAGCTTCTTTGGCCTCTGACAACCCGATACTTCGGCACAAACATCGAAATACGAAGCCCCCTAAACGTGACCATAGAATGGATATCCTTTGCCATTGCAATAATAGTCATGCTGAAAACCAGGGACATAATAACGTTCTTCCGACCGCAAACGACGAATCTGATTTTGGCCATTCCCACATTCACAGTGCTCTTGCCAACATTCCTGAGCTATCCGTTATACGTTCCTGCATTGCTGATACCCCCACATCTGGCCTACATGAGCATTTTCTCAATAGCAATCGTCATTCAACTCCGTTCAACCATCAGATCCCGCAAACGTTGAGTCTCACACATTTCCTTCAAAAAAATCGGGAAATCGATTAGATTGGCGGGGGCGGTCTCTTGCCTAGAATCAGCGGCATCTCCAAGGTCTGGTTTGTTCTCACAAGGTTAAGAATAACAGTCTCTGAAGGAACGGTGTATTCTTCCAGATAACTCGTCATTTCATCTCCATTTCTGATACGTGTTCCATTGATGCCCACTATTATGTCGTTAGGTTGAACGCCCGCCTTGTCGGATGGGCCCTTTGACACCACCTCGACTATTTCCCATCCATAGGTCACGTTGGAATGCAATTCTTGGGCTGTTTCATAGCTCATGTCTGCTCCTTTCACACCTAAGTATGAATGGTCATCGTAGGTGCCGTTGTTGAAGAGGGCAAATACTTCTCTGAGTATGGTGTTTGAAGGGACGGCAAAGCCTAGGCCTTGGGATTCGGCGACTATGGCTGTCGTTATGCCGATTACTTTGCCATCAAAATTCAGTAACGGCCCACCGGAATTTCCGGGGTTTATTGGAGCGCTGGTTTGTATGATGTTTGCGATTGCATAGCCGCCAGTGTACTGGTCTTCGGTGATTGTTCTTCCAACCGCGCTTATCACGCCCGTGGTCATTGAACCGACCAAGCCGTACGGGTTGCCTATGGCAATCACCGTGTTGCCGACTTTCAACGTTGAGGAGCTTACAATTTCAAGAGGCTTAAATTCCGTTGAAGGGGCGCTTGGAACTGACACTACTGCTATGTCTGAGTACGGATCAGTTCCTCGTACTGTGGCTGCGTAGCCGTCACCATCCGAAAACGTAACGCTCAAACTGCTCGTTCCGTGAACAACATGATTGTTCGTAACCACGACCATTGATCCCATTATGCTGTAGGCAAAACCTGACCCTTGAACCGTTCCGTTGTTCGTCACGCCGCGAATCAGTACCACCGAATCTTTGACCTTTTCATATGTTTCTGAAAGAATTGTAGTGTTCTGATAAATCGTGATGTTCTGGTAAGTGATGTTCTGTGAGCCCCACAGTCTGGACACTTGATTTTGAAGGTTTGAGATGTCATTCTCCAACTTGTTGATTTCCCTCAAGAACATGAATGAGCTCAGCAGCCCGCCACCTATCAATCCCACCATCAGTATGAGAACAAGAAGAGACGATGAATGTCCGCCTCGGTGTTCACCCATTTCATTCACCTTTTTCTTTATAGGAGCTAAGCCTCTCCTCTTAAGATTTCCGCAAAATTGAGCTCCACCTATTGCTTGAAGAGCTTCGTCAAACTAAGAAACGCAAGAGGCAACATTGCCACTACTGCGATAATGAATGGATATTGAGGTGATGTCGCGTACAAGAATCCGCCAAGGTAGGGGGCAATGAATGAGGCGAACATACTCACCGTTTGAGGCACGGCAATCCACCGCGCTCTGCATGATTCCGGAGCAAGAGGGCCTACGATTGCACTCAACAAGGACCAAGTGGCGTAGGAACCGCCAGCAAAGAAGAATGTCAATATCAGCATCATGAAATTCCCAGAGATCAAGAGAAGAATCGAAGAAATGCTACCCAGAGCTATCGATAACGTCAGTGCGTACGCCTTTTTTGACCTGTCGCCGAGCCCGCCCAAGAGAAGCCCCAACACTGCTGAGCTTGCAAATGAGACTGATCCAAGAATGCCTATTTCAAAGTCACCGTATCCATAAACATCGGTGAGGAAATTCACGACGAACGGTCGAAACATCATCAAGACAAACATTAATGAAGCAAAGAAAACTGAGAGTATCTGCAATCTCCTAATCCTGAGAAGCCGTGAAAGTGAAAACTGTTCTTCTGTTGAGGTCTTTTCGCCTTTCGTAGCGTGCTGACTTCTGATGAAAAAGAGCGTTAGGCAGGCCACAGCATAGAGTAGGAAGGATAGATAGAAAACCACTCTCATGCCAACTACTCCAGCCAAGTACCCTCCTAAAGCCGGAGAAAAGATGTAACCAATAGACCAAGCTGCTGACATAGTTGCAAATGTCAACGTCATCCTATTTTTCTCCGCAGATGTCAAAATGTACGCAGTGCTCGTTGGTCCGCCAAGCCAGAAACCCCACATCACCATCCCCGGCACCATTTGAAGCCAGTTTCCAGCAAGAGAGAAGATCAACGGTGCAGGCAGCCATGCAAGCCAACCTGCGATCATAATTTTTTTGCGGTCATACTTGTCTGCAAGCATTCCTGCAACAAGCAAGGTCAAAGCTGCGCAGAGGTTCAGTACTGCGTAAAGGATGCCGATCTCGACTGAACTGGCTCCCAACGACTTGTCCATGTAGCGTGGCAAAAGATAGGCAAAAAGGCCGTCTCCAAAAGAACCTATCAAGTTGCAGGCGAATATCAGCTTTAGATCTCGGTTGAACACTCTTGAACCTCTTCAATTGCCACGCGAGTCTAATGTCGTCTTTCTGTGCATACTAACCCCTAGCGAACGTCTACGGTTTCGCGGCGGCCCTTTTCAGTTCCTCAATCGAGGTTTCGTCTTCTATTGTTGAATAGTCGCCCAAGGGTTTGTTCGCAATTATTGCTTTGATCACTCGGCGCATTATTTTTCCACTTCTTGTTTTTGGAAGTTTGCTGACGAAGTATACGTCGCTGACAATCACTATCGGACCCAATGTCTTCCTAACTAAGTCTCTCAACGTCTGTTTCAAAGCATCGCTTGGTTGGTGCCCGCTCTTCAAAACGACAAACGCACATGCAGTTTCCCCTCTCAAAGCATCTGGTTGTCCCACAACAGCTGCCTCGGCGACGCTTGGGTTCCGAAGCAGTGCGCTTTCAATCTCAATCGTGCCAATCCGGTGGGCTGAGATTTTAATGACCTCATCAACTCGACCCAGGAACCAAATGTAACCGTCTTCATCCTTCATTGCCGCGTCTCCAGTCGTGTAGACATGCGGAAATCTGTTCCAATAGCTTTCTACGTAGCGTTCATGATCTCGCCAGAGAGTCGGCGTCAAACCTGGAAAAGGCCTTTTGACGACAAACGTTCCCTCAACTCCGGCTTGGACAGGCTTTCCCTCTTCATCAACTATTTCAGCGTCAACTCCTGGGAGCGGAATCGTTGCAGAGCCCGGCTTTATCGGCAAGAGCACTATGCCGCACGGATTACCCACCAAGGGACCACTGGTCTCTGTTTGCCACATGTGATCGATGACAGGGATCCTGTCTTCAAAAACCTTCTTTTGAAGCCATTCCCAAGCTGGCGGATTCAATACTTCACCAGCGCAGGCAACAAGCTTGACCGAGGTCAAATCATGTTTCTTGGGGTATTCATCGCCGTATTTCATGAGCGCCCGGGCGCCTGTGGGCGATATCCAGAGTTTTGAAACTTGGTTTCTCTCAATGATCTGCCACCATACGTCCGGTGCTGGGTGATCGGGCAAGCCTTCGTACATTATAGTTGGGCAGCCGAACAGAAGAGGCGCGTAGATAACATAGCTGTGACCCACTATCCAGCCGATGTCTGAGGTGGACCACCACACGTCCGTTTCATGCATGTCGTAGACCCACTTTCCCATAGCGTAAATGTAGACTTGGTAGCTTCCATGAGGCTGAACGGTGCCTTTGGGCTTAGCCATGGTTCCTGAAGTGTATAGAATGAATGCAGGTTCATCTGCCCGCATCTTTTCAACTTCAGCGCTTATTCCTTTGCCTTTTTCTATGGCTTCTTGCCACATCATGTCTCTTCCAGCCGTCATAGGCGGGTCATCTTGGCCTCTTTTAAGAACGATGACTTTCTCGACTTTTTTCCCGCTTGCCTTGAGTGCCTCGTCAACAACTTCTTTGAGATTGACCGTGTTTCCGCGTCTGTAGCCAACGTCTGCGGTGACTATGATCTTCGATTCCGCATCTTCTATTCTGTCTGCTAGGGCTCCGTAGCCGAATCCGCCGAAAACCACTGAGTGGATTGCGCCTATTCGAGTGGTTGCCAGCATTGCCACTGCAGCTTCTGGAACCATTGGCATATAGATGGTAACTCTGTCTCCTCGACTGACGCCGAGAGCTTTCAGAGCCGCGGCGAACTGTTTAACTTCATGCAGAAGCTGGTTGTAGGTCAAGACGCGTGTCGGAAAGCCTTCACCATTTTCCCATATTATCGCCGCGTGGTTGCCTCTTCCCTTTCTAATGTTGTTTTCTAGGCAGTTGTATGCTAGATTCGTGATTCCGCCCTTGAACCATGTGAAGTTGGGATAGTTCCATTCGAACACCTTGTCCCAACGTTGAAACCAATGCAGTTCCTCAGCCACTTCTCCCCAAAAACTTTCAGGGTCTTCTAAGGCTCGTTTAAGCATCCACTTCAATTGCGGCGGGTACTCGATTTTACATGGTTTCGAAGCGGTTTCTTCCGGAGCTGACACATCTAACACCTTACAGTTTTACGGCTATCTTTTCAATATTGGCAAATAAATGCTTTAACTTTCAAATTGCCGGATTTGACGAAGATCTACTGTTGTTTTCTTCTGTCTATCAAATCCAAGGCTTCCGGTCCAGTGCCTATGAACGCCACCGGGGTTTTCGTGTATTTTTCAACCCGATCTATGAATTGCCTTGCATCTTTTGGCAGTTCATCAAAAGTCTTACCGCCCTTGCATTTAGGATGTACGCAGTCAAATTTTGTTAATGCTATCTGCGTTGCTCCGTTGAGCATCACAGCCTTCTTGGCAAGTTCAAAATCGAACGGCGCTGAGCGTCTGTCTCGATCTGTGCCTGCGGCTGTCTCAAACCATCCGCGTTTTTGGGCTTCTTCTTTCGATATTTCACCAGGTAGTGGCCCTGTGCCTACGCGAGTCATGAATGCTTTGAGCACAACTACTACGTCGTTGACTCTTGTCGGTCCGACGCCTGCTTCTGAGCATATGGCGGACGCGCTCGTATCTCTCCCTGTTACGTACGGATAGGTCCCGTGGAAAAGGGACAACTGTAAGCCTTGTGTTCCTTCGAGCAAGACCGTTTTGTCTTTGTCGATTGCATCGTTGATTTCCGTTGCAACGTCTGCCAAGTATGGTCGAAGTTCCGGAACGTCCTTGGCAATTTTTGCGGTCCTACGCACTCGTTCCTCAATGGCGGGCCCTACGCCCCATCCGGTCGTGCCCAAGCCTTTCAGATGCGCGTTTGTTTTGTCTTGGGTTGAATGTTTTTCTTCAATAATGGATGCTTGACTGTCCACACCTATGCGTCTCTTGACATCTGTTTCGTCAATCTCTTTGAGGAATTGCGCCACGTGAACGTTTGCGCCTGGAGCAACTAATAGACGGCATTTCTCGTGGACGAAGCCGCCGGGAACCATGTGCAGAGCGTATCGCTTGCCATCATGCCAAATGGTGTGGGCGGCGTTGACTGAACCGGTTCTCACACAAAAGTCCAGTTTGTCCTTCAAGGCCAGATAGGAAATGATTTTTCCTTTGCCTTCATCTCCCCAGAAGCCTCCAGCTATGACTGTGCAGGGCATCTTGTCACCGTGCAGAGAGTCTGCCTAGCTTTATTTAAGATTGTTTGCAGGCTTTATGTAAAAAGAGAACTTTCGATTAGAAGACTTGTTTTTGGGCCTTCGCTTCGCTGTCTATCCGTTTCAGCACTTCCACTACTCTTACGCCTTTCAGTTTTAGTTCATCTTTTGAGACTGTGTCTTTCATGGGGCACAGATCATCAACGACTATTCCTTCTTCTTCGCTGTAGATCACAGGGTAGACGCGGCATCCCACAGGTCGGTATCTGTAAGCTTTGCAGCGTCCTTTTTTAGTGTCGTAGAAGAAACAGCAGCCTCGACGGTTTCGCAATCTAACATATCCCTGTTTGTCAGGCGACGCAAATTCCTTTTTATGGCAACCAGTCCTTTCCAGAAGTTCAACA
>Ga0315268_10005882_pt1 | contig 13105 bp, 13 predicted proteins | sample C1_top_MG_FD_204535 | JGI IMG/M metagenome (GOLD analysis project Ga0315268, IMG submission 204535) | Sediment microbial communities from Yellowstone Lake, YNP, Wyoming, USA - C1_top | ecosystem: Environmental > Aquatic > Freshwater > Lake > Sediment | place: USA: Wyoming | collected 2017-08-01 | reverse complement strand
CTCTCTTTCTCACATTATAAAAAGCCCCAAGCCCATAAAAATCAACTAACAAAGAATCAACAAAATTGCAGATTCTGATAAAAACATCATCTGCCCTCTCATCAATGGATTCTGCAGAACTCGGCAGGATGATATCATGAGGCATCAATTCAAGAATCTGTTCTTCATTCACTAAATCGTTCCCGTAAATATCTTTATCATATCCCAACTCTTTTAATTTTTCTACACTGACAAAAATCTCTTTTGGTTTGAAAGAGACAAGAGGCAATTCTGTAGCATCGAACCTTATTGTCCCATCTTTATTGACCTGCAAATTATATGCCGCCCTTAACATTCCTTTGCAGAGATTCTCTATATTATGATTCTGTGAAGAAGTCCCTCTCACACCTTTGATTAATGGGGGAATGTCCAACTTGGAGAGCTTTAATTTTTCAGCAGCCTTGTCAAAAAAATATTTTATATCTAAATCAAGAGTATTATAAGTTTGGATATTTTTATGTTCCTTGCATACTTCGAGAGAAACCTTATCACACTCATTACAATAAAAGAGTTTTTTGGATTCTCTTCCGCAATTTTCGCAACTTGGATAGATGGTTTCTTTCTTGCACCATTCACAATAATAAATAGGAAAAGAACTCCTTATTACCCCATTCTCGCATGCTGCTTGCACGCTCCTTAGCCTTCCTCCCTCTTTTCCAACAGGAAAAAGAATATTTGGACTTCCAACTAATTTTCTCAATTTTGCTTTTTCTGGACGCCCCATTCTCGCTCCAATAAACTCTCCTGCCTTATCTTTAATCACGAATTTGGAAACAGAATTTATAATTTCCAGAACACTCTTTTCTGAAAAAAATTTATCTTCATCTATGAAATCAGAAATAAGAGTATTTCCTCTGCCCAATACTGAAAAATCAATTCCCAGATTCACAAGCAGAGCCTTGCTATTTGTTTCATTAAGCACAACATTCTCTATTGTAACCTCGTGTTCAACTCCAAGAATCTCCAAAGCTCTTTTTCCTAATCTAAACTTTTCTTGGTCGGGTTTGGTGTAAGGAAAGATTATTTTTCCGTCAACTCTCGCATTTTTCAGCCAACTTATAAGTCCAGAAAATTCTTCTTTAGAAATCTGTGTCCAATAAAAAATATAAGCAGGATGAAGAGGAACGCCGAAATTCTCGCTCAATTCAATTGCTTTATCAATAGGAACATCAAAACAATTTATTTTTTTCTCTGCATTTTCATCCTTTTTTCTCAATTCCAACTTCCACCATTCTTCCACATATCCTGATTTAATTAAATTGGAATTTCTGTTTGCAACATCACTGAAAGGGAATAGAATATCCCCCAAATATATTATTTCTTCAACATCAGGGTATAATTTTTTCGCTTCTTCTCTTGTCTTTAATTTTTTTACACTTCCATTAAATAACTTCACTATAGGACCATCAATAGAATCACAAGATGTAACAGCACATCCTTTGCTCGGTTTTTCTATTTTCAGTTGCGTGCCTATTGCAATAAAGGAATCTGTTATAGCCATGGTTGCAGGATGTAGAGAAACTGCACTAAATCCAGAAACCCTGCTTCTACCATACCTAAATCTAAATGCTCCTGACCTCGAAGGATGTCCAAATACAGGCCTGCCTGCAACCAAATCCTGAATATAAGTCGGAGATTCATCTGCCTTTCCTACTTCCCTCTTCTCATGTATTTTTACATATTCTTCCAAAAAGTCAAACCCAGTAGATTTGAATCCTTTTGCTTTTATCTCTTTCAGTAATCTTAAAACTTTTTTTGCTTTTTGTGCGAGTCCTTCTGAAAAAATCAAGCACATTCCCCCCCGGATAAGATTAGTTTCAACTCTAAGCAGATTTTTATAATTAGAAACTTCTAATTTTTCTGTCGGGTCCCCTGCAATCTGAATAGGTAGATTTCTCGCCAGAAAAATCGCCTCTTCGACAGTTGGGAGATATTGCAAATTCGTTACATATTCATGATAGTCATAATTTTCAACAACATATCTTTTTACTTCGTCTTCTGTAGGATCATATTTGGCATACCCAAAAAGCTCTCTGAGATAATCGATCAACATTAAAACTACACAACTCGCTGTTGTGCCTGCACTTCTTATCGGTCCTGAAAAATAAACAATAAAGTATTCTTTGTTGTCTCTCGTCTTTCCGATTTTTAACCCAGTATATCCTTCAATAGGGCTCGAAACAACTCCCAGAGTGGTATATGCAAAACCGATTCTTATTCCAGCATCAATCGCTTCCAACAAACTCGTAAATTTGCAGAATTTTTGTTTTGCAACTTCTTCTGCAATTTTGAAAGAAACAGCCATACTCAATTTTCCAAACTCTTTTTCTAATTCAAAAATTCTTTTTGCAATTCCACTTCCTTCCATCTGGGGATAAATAGTGCTTATCAGCCCAACGACTTTTTCAGCCAAATTTCTTGCAAGTGGAACTTCAACCTTATTGACAGGATCTAAATTCTTTGCTCTTGCTCTGCTCGCAAAATCATAAACCTTCTTAACGCTTTTTTCCAGATTAGCGAAATATTGTTGGGGGTTCATTTTAATCTTGTAATATTCTTTTTAACTCTCTAAAATCATTTATGATATATTTAGCAGAGCTTTTCGTTAACTCTGTTTTGGGTTTAAATGCAATACTAATTCCCACCAACGCGAAACAGGGGATATCATTATCATTATCTCCAATGTACATAACTTTTTGTAAATTCAGAGAATATTCTTTTGCAATTTTTAAAATATCCAAATCTTTTCTCCAAAGATCTAATATACATTCTCCTTCTCCTGTAAATATTCCATCTTTAACCTCTATGGGGCTTCCGGTAGCAAAATCAAAATATAATTCCTTAGCAACTCTCTTCGCAACAAAATCAACTCCTGCACTGACAATCCCTTTTATATAACCATCTCTATTTGAAAAAAAATCCTTTACTCCTGGAGAATATGGAGCAGGGAATAAATAATTTTCAATATCTGTTAATTTAATTCCTTTCAAAAGAGCAACTTGTTTTTTATACCACTCCGCACATAATTCTTTTTTATAATAATAAAAGTCTCTTAACTCCCCCCACTCTTCTCTAAGAGTTTCTGGAAGAGCTTCTGCCAAAGCATCCCAAGAAGAATGAAAAGGCTCATTAGGATAATCTACAAGTGTTCCATCCATATCACAAATTATTGCCTCAATTTTCATCTTCAAAATCCAAAATTTTAATTGTCCTAGTTTTTAAATTGAACATCGGAACTTTGCAGAAATCAGGTTCGTTCCCCATTCTTTCTTGATTTGAAGTTTTGCCCTCCCAAGAAGATACAGAAATCATTAATATATTGTTATAATAAGAGACTGCACTTTTGTGGGTGTGAGCAGAAACAAAAATATCTGGAATCTTTTTTATCATCAAACTATCTTCTTTAGAAGGATAATACTGAACAGAAGAATGTGAGGGTGCTAAATGCCTGTTCTTCAAAAGATAAGCCATTATTTTGTCTGGAAAATTTAATGTCTTTTCTTTCATGAATTTAGGAACGCTATTCGCGTAATAAGGAAAAGAAAATCCATGATAGGTTAAAATATCAAAGCCAGAAAAGCCATTATTTGCCCCTATATTGACATAAGCAGGATTTCCTGTGAGTATTACATTTTTCAGATCATAAATGCTCCAAGCATATCTCTCATTAAGCAAGGGCTGCGGTTCCATGAGCCTGACCCCATCATGATTCCCTGGAGAAATTATTATTTTGATATCTTTTCTTATCTTATTCAAAACTTGCGAAACCCCTATGAATTGTTCTTCTATATCTTTTAAGAATAAATCCCTCTCTTGATTTGGATAAACCCCGACTCCTGCAATTATATCGCCCACGAGAAAGAGATATTTTATCTTTTCTGCGTCTGGTGTATTTGGGAGTTTTCCATTGACATAATCAATAAATTTCAAAAAACCTTTTTCCAAAAAAAGTCTGCTACCAAAATGTAAGTCCCCTAAAAATAAAGCATACTCCTCAACAGGGGATTTTTTTCTTTCTTGGAGAATTGAATCTGGAAATATGATATCATTAGCAAAAAGAATTTCATTGTTTCCAAAACCAGTAAACCCCAACACACAATCCAAACTTATTTCCTCTGCTTTTTCATATAATTTTGGATTGTTCAAATTTACCAAAACCTTTATTTTGCCTGTTAAGTCTTCTACTTCGAGAAGCATGTTTCTATTTTTAGTTATTGATTTATCAGAAACAATTCCTATTATGGAGAATCCCTGTCTATTTCCAGAGATTTTATTTATTGAAACCAAATTTCTTAGAGAAGCATTTTCCTGCAATATCTTTTTCATTTCATTGAGCCTATTCCTGAAGTATCTTGTAAAATCCTCCACTTCCAATTTCTTGGTGTGGTTATTGAAAAAAGCAGAAAGGATTTTTACACCATTAATATTCTGCATTTCTTTACTTCTGTCACCTACAGAAATAGAAACTTCTTGTTTTTTTTCTGTAGAAAATTCTTTGGAGATTTCTATACTCAATCCGAGTTTTATTTTTAATTTCTCTAATTGTTGCTGATTTTCCTTTGGAAGAGTCGAAAAAATCTGAACCACCTTGTCTTTATTCTGATTAAAAAGATTCTTTGTTATGATTCTCTGATGGGTAGAATCTTTTATTTTTTCTATAATTAATTTCACAGATTCTATATCATTCGTCTCGCCAAGCAAATTTAATACTTCGTCATCTAATAAAAAACCTCTTTCCAAACAAAATCTCAATATTTCTTGTGTGTTCATACTCGTCTCTCGTAAAATTTCACATTTTATTTAATTTTAATTGTAATTAACTATAATTTAAAGAATCTGCAATAATTTCTTTGGCTTTTTCTATGATGTCTTTTGTAATTGCGAGTTTTATTTCTCTCATTCTCCCACCCCTTCCTTTTGATATGACATTCACTGTAATAATTCCAAGCATATCGAATTCCTGAATTATATCGCTAACCCTTCTTTGAGTTAATACTTCTAAATGATTTTTGATGCACAAATCCCTGTAAAAATTATAAACCTCTCCTGTAAAAAGGTGATGATTGGGATTTCTCTCTGAAAGCTGAATTATTGAACTCAAAACCAATTGAAATTGCTTTGGCTCTGAACTAATGACGTCTAAAATCTTATCCCTTTCTATTTTATCATTTGCTTCATCTATATATTTTAAATAAATTTTCTTGGAATTATCTCTCTCAGCTAACTCTCCGGCAATTCTCAGCAAATCCAAGGCTCTTCTTGCATCCCCATGTTCTCTCGCAGCCAAAGCAGCACATTTTGCAATAACTCCCTCCTGCATAACCCCTTCTCTAAAAACATCCTTGGCTCTTTTAGTTAAAATATCTTGTAACTGCAAAGCATTATATGGATCAAAAACCACTTCTTCTTCTGAAAGAGAACTCTTGACTCTTGGATCAAGCCCTTCTAAGAAAGTGAGATTATTGCTTATTCCAACGAGGCATATTTGTGATTTTGTCAGCTCAGAATTGAGCCTTGTGAGATTATAAAGGAAATCATCAGAAATTTTTTTTGCTGTCTGATCTATTTCATCTAGTATGAGAACCATGGTTTGTTTTTCTGAATCTATTACATCCAAAAACTTATCATAGACAGATTGTGTTGGAAGCCCTGTTATAGGAACTTCTCCTCCAAATTTCTTGATTAATTCAGCGAGGATTCTATATTCTGTATCAGAAACTTTTTTGAGTTTGCAGTTGAGATATTCTATTCTCAATTTAAAATCTGCATCCTTTCTTGCCCTTTTCAGGAGTTCATTTCTAACATATTGTATCGAAAGAGTCTTTCCTGTTCCTGTTTTTCCGTATAAAAAAAGATTGCTCGCTCTCTCTCCCCTCAAAACAGGAGCGAGTATAGATGCTATTTGTTTTATCTGCTTGCTTCTGTGGGGAATATCCTCTGGTTGGTAGCTATTCTGTAGCATTGCTTTATTTTTGAATATTCCATTGCCATTAAAAACTTCAAATATTTTATCAAGTTCGTCCCCCATTTTTATATCCCCTCCCTGACTATCATTTCCTATGGAAATCGTTTTGAAAATGAATATTTCCAACGATAATCATTTTATTGGATTATATAAACAATTATAACTACTCAAAAAGAAAAACACCTTAATTTCTTATGGAAATTGATTTTCCTGGATTTTTTCTTATGATTATCCTTGATATGTTTTTCTTTGTTGTATAATAAATTAAACAAACACTTTTCTTTATTATATAATATACTAAATAAGTTTTTCTTATTAAATTATCATATAACTCTTTATTATATAATATACTAAATAAGTTTTTCTTATTAAATTATCATATAACTCTTTATTATATAGTAAATTAGGGAGATTTCTTTTAATCCTTGATAGGTTTTGGTAACATATATATTATTTTTTATTAAATTATTATGATAATAGGTTTTGGTAACATATATATTATATAATATAAATTTTTATAAATGAAACAAAAACAAACCAAGCAAAAAAATTAGATTATAAATGTTTCTACGAGAAATTAAGGGGTAGGAGCAATCTTTCTTTCTTTGATTAGTATACTCGTAAATCTATTTAATTTTACAGAAAAGTTTATAAATTATTTCACTTTAACTTCCATATGCAAGGAACTAAGAATACTTATAATTCTATTATTGGAAAAATGATAGTAACAAAAGAAGGGAAGAGATTGGGTTTTGTTAGAGATATAACTTTTGAAACAAAGTCAGGAGAATTGATAAATTTAGTACTAAAAGATGCCACACCTTACACAAAAAATCTCAATTTAGAGAGGACAAATGCGAATGAATTACTCATCCCTTACAATGCTATAATAGCTATTGGGGATTTCGTCATTGTTTCAGAAGAAGATTTAATATAAAATTTCTTTAAATATATAAATATTTAAAAATATCATTCTGATTTAAATTAAAATGAGACTCGTGGGATTTGATTTTAAAAAAATAAGTGTAGAGAGATTCAAAGACCAAACAGAGAGCCTCAAATTCAACACAAAAATAGATATCTCTTCTATAGATACAATAAAATCTGATATCTTTAAGTCAAGAGAAGAACTATTAAAAATTAGTTTTACTTATTCTGTTCTCTATGAACCAGAATTTGCTAAAATAGAACTCAAGGGCGACATAATCCTTGCTATTGAACCAAAAATAGCCAAGGAAATTTTGAGAGGCTGGAAAGATAAAGATAAACAGACTTCAGAAGAGTTTAGGATTTTTATATTCAACATCATTCTTAGGAAGTCGAATATAAAAGCATTACAACTAGAAGATGAACTTGGATTACCTTCACACATTCCCTTACCTTCTTTGAGCAAAGAGAATATAGAAGAAAAGAAGAATAGCCAAACTTTAAAAAAATAGATTTATTCTTTCTTTAATGAAAATTTCTAAACAAAAAAAAGAAAAGATTTATGAGCAAATTCTCGCTTTATTGTATTCTGTTTCTCCGAAATCTTTATTCACTTTAAACATTGCCCAAGAAATAGCTAGGGATGAGGAATTTATCAAATCTCTTTTGTTGGATTTGAAGAAAAAAGAACTCATTGTAGAAATTAAAAAAAATCCAAAAGGATTGCTTTATGCCAAGAGATCGAGATGGAAATTAAGCGATAGTGCTTATCAGATTTATAAAAGTCGTCAAAATCACCAATCAGAAAGCCAAAATCCTTAAATATTCTTTCATATTTCAATAATCATATGGATCAGATAAAAGCTGCTTTTCAGAAAGTAAAAAGAGATATGGATTCTATGAGAGAAGAATTGAATTCATTAAAGCAATTTTTGCTTGAAAATAAAGAAAAACTTTCTGAAATAGACAAAACAATTAAAGATATTCAATATAATTTCTCAAAAATTGTTTATGAAGAACCTCTTATTACTTCAACACATAACCTTCAAAATTCGACACATCCAACACATTCTCCAACAGATAATCTGCCTTTTAAGCCTTTAAAAGGGCAAAAAATGGGTATTTCCACAGGAAATGAAGGGGTTCCAACAAACAGACAGACAAACAGACAGACAGACCAACAGACAGAAAAAACCTATTTTGGTAATGCTTTAGAGATATTGAATTCTCTCGATAACATCAAAAAAGAGATAAGGAACAAGTTCAAAAGGATTACAGACCAAGAATTCTTGGTTTTTTCGACTATTTATCAAATGACAGAAGAGACAGATTATATCGATTATAAGGCCCTCTCTCAAAAATTGAATCTTACAGAGAGTTCTATAAGAGACTATGTGGGAAGGCTCATAAAAAAAGGAATTCCCGTCGAAAAAACTAAAATTAACAATAAAGTGATTCAGCTTTCTATATCTGAAAAATTGAAGAAAATTGCCCCTTTACCAGTTATTTTTCAACTTAGAGAACTCTAATTAATAGATTTCTCGCTCACCGAATAACTATAACTCTCTATTTTCTGCTTGGCTCATCTTTTTTCTTTTAACTAAAAGTTTCTTATTTTTTGCCTTATTTTCCCTCGTTTTTGTTGGATTTAACTCTCACTTTTGTCTTCTTAAGCATCTTTTCTTTTATATTTTCTGGAATAAACACTCTTTTCTTGCCATTTTTCTCTATTTCTTCCTCAATTATGCCCTCGCTTTTTTGTCTTATTGCATTGATCTGTCCTCTTATAGTAGACCTCTCTTTTCCTAGCATAGCAGCCAAGTCATCATAACTGAGTTTCATTTCTGTATTTAATAGTATCCATAATATTGCCCTTTCTGTTACAGAAAATTGGCTAAATTTTGGTGTTTGAACACCTGTTTGAACACCTGTTTGAACAGCATAAACAGCTGTTTGTTTGTTAAACAGCTGTTTGGGTGTTTTAAACACCCTGTTTGTTTTCAATTCATTCATTATCGAAAGAACATTTTTTATCCCATCAACATCAGCTTTTATCGACGATAAAATATATTTAATTTCATCAATCTCTTTTTTTTGCAGATTTTTCTCAGAATCTAAATGTTTAATCCATCCAGTTACAGAACTTATGTCTTTTTTAACAGAATCAAAACTCTTTTTTGTTTCCTCTTTTATTTTTTCAACCTCTTTTTTACCCCCAAAAAACCAAAACATAATATATTCTTGTCAAAATATCTTTAAAAATCTTTTGTTTTCGACGACAATTCTCTTTTATTTTTAAACTTAAACCAATTTTTATTTATTTAAAATTATCTAAAAATAGCCCCAAAAAGGGCTGTTTAAAATTGAAAAAATATGGCAAACAGCTGTTTAAAACAGCCTTAAACACCTGTTTGTTTCTTAAACATCTTTTAGTATTTTCAGTATCGTTTATTTTTTGCACTTAGTTAACCTTAGTGCACAACCCCGCCCAATCACAAAAGATTTATGCAAATTTGCATGAATATTTCCAAATTTTATATAAATAATTAAAAATAATAAACGCTTCAAAAAAGAATGAAAGATGCATCTGGACTTCCGATAACCGAGGGATTTTATACAGATAGTCAGATATTTCATTATTATCACATTAAAGAAACTCCAGAAGGATTGATGAAAAAAGAGTCCAGTGAAAAAAATTATTCTCCATTAGATTCGCTTCTTGCCCCAAATCTGAATCGTATAATTCGTCAAGAAGAATTAGTGAATTTAATCCTCTCTGTTGAAACAGGAATGGACAAATCAGAAAAAGAGGACTTAGAGTTCTTTAGAGAGATTCAAACAGGAATTCTTGGAAAAATGTCTAAATCTAATTCTAAATAATAAAATGACAGAAAAAATTAAACAACCATGGGTAGTTTATTCTTATGCAACCCCAATATGGATTGGGAAAGTAATTAAAGAAAAAGAAAATTGTTTATTTATACAATATTCTGAAACTCAAGAATATCCTCCTCATTTATGGGATTCAAAATCCGTAAAAAGATTCGATAATCCTTTAGAAGCAATAGAATATTTTTTAGTTCAAAGTCATGAACTTAGTAAAAAAACAATAATCTCTCGCTTCTTGGCTGATTTCCCAAGTGAAAAAAATAATCTCGAAAAGCTTCTTGCACAAAGCCAACCTAACTGCATAGAATTCAGTCCATCTAAAAGCAAGAGAATTAAGAAATTAGAAAGAATAGAAGATTCGGGTTCTCCAAACGATTATGATTATGCTTAAAACTCAAAATTTCTCATCTTTTTCTCATAAAACCCTTATTTTTCTATAAAAAAACTGAACTTAGAGGATACTAAATTCACGTGAACCATAATTTTATAAACCTTAGTGCACGTTTATTTACATAAAAGAAGAAAAATGACTCAAAATAAACCTTTAGCAGCTATTTATGTCAGGGTTTCAACAGAAGAACAAGCCAAACATGGAATCTCTCTTTCTGCACAAGAAGAATCTTTAAAGAATTATGCCTCTGCTCTTGGTTATGACATCTTTAAAATTTATAAAGATGAAGGAAAATCTGCAAAAGATATCAAGGGGAGACCAGAAATGATACAATTGCTTAAAGATGCTCAAACCCATAAATTTCAGGCAATATTCATATACAAACTTGACAGATTTTCAAGAAGTTTGAGAGATTTGATTGAGACTATCGCAAAATTAAAAGAATGGAACATTGACTTTATTTCTCTTCAAGATAAGATAGAAACAACTAGCGCAAGTGGAAAACTCATGTTTCATATCATTTCAGCATTTGCAGAATTTGAGAGGAATGTGACAGGAGAAAGAACCAAGTTTTCATTAGACAAAAGGGCGAGGGATGGACATCCTATAACAAGAGCGCCATGGGGTTATAAAATAGAAAACAAAAAACTCGTTCCTACTCAAAATTCTTTTCAGGTTCAAGAACTTTTTCAGGATTTTTTAAATCAAAACATAAGTCTAACACAACTCGCAAAAAAATATGACTTTTCAGTCAATGGACTTAAAAAAATTCTCAAAAATCAAGTTTATCTTGGAAAAATTAAATTTGATGGTCAGACCCACCAAGGCAGTCATCAACCCCTAATTTCTTCAACTCTGTTCAATCATGTTCAGAATAAATTAGAAAGATTAGGAATAAAGTAGACTTATTCAATCTACTTGTATATATTCAAATTTCTTATTTTCATAATTTCTCAAAACAACTTTTTTATTATCCATACTTTCTACATATTTAGGAAGAAGAGGAATTTTCCCTCCAGCACTATCAATAACAAATTGCGGAACACACAAACCAGAAGTGTGTCCTCTCAATCCCTCAATTATTTCCAACCCTGTTTCTACCCTTGTTCTAAAATGTTTTGTTCCTTTAACAGGATCACATTGATAGATATAATACGGCCTTACTCTTATTTTTATTAATTTCTGCATGAGTTCTTTCATCACATCAACAGAATCATTTACTCCTTTAAGCAAAACCGTCTGACTTCCCAAAGGAATTCCTGCATCAGCGAGCATTTTGCATGCTCTTGTGCTTTCAGTAGTTATCTCATTAGGATGGTTGAAATGAATATTTATGTAAAGAGGGTGATATTTCTTCAATATATCACATAATTCCTGATTTATTCTTGAAGGCTGACTGCACGGAATTCTTGTTCCTATCCTTATAATTTCAACATGAGGAACTTCTCTTGTTGCCTTTACAATGTCCTCCAATCTTTTATTAGAGAGCATTAAAGGATCCCCTCCAGAAAGCAAAACATCTCTTATTTCTTCGTGTCTTTTTATATAATCGATTCCTTCTTTAATCTCTTCCCAACTTTTTTGTTTTGTGATGTCTCCAATTTTTCTCTTTCTTGTGCAGAATCTGCAATACATAGAACACTGGTTTGAAACTAACAAAACCAATCTATCAGGATATCGATGAATTATAGAAGCAGGAGCATCTGGGTAACGAGAGATTTCTTCTTTCAAGGGATCTTCTTCCCCAAAGTCGTCAAAGAGTTCTTCTATTGAGGGCATACATTGTTTATAGATTCCGTCATTTTTTTCTTTAATCAACGAAAAATAATGTCTCGAGATTTTGATAGGATAAACCTCATTTATTTTTTTTATTTCATCAACAGACAAATCAGAAATTTTTGAAATTTCTTCAAAAGAGACTTTCTCATTTTGTTTCAGAAAAGGATTGGGCGGTTCGTCGTCACTTTTTTCTTCTCTTTCAACAATAACTGCACTATAGTTCATCTTTATAATTTAAAACGTTTTGATAAAAATTATCTCTAGTATATAAATTTTTTCTTTCATCAAGAAAAAATTATAATTATCTGTAACTCTTTTGTCTCTTTCGTCTCGCTTTGCTGTCTCCTGGCTTATATGGTTCTTTTCTTCTGACATCTGCGACTAATAGACTTCTGTCATAATCAAAAAAAGCATTTTCTAATTCACGTGATTTTGAAAATTCCAAAATTGCCTTGGATAATGCGACTCTTGCAGCCTCTATTTGCCCTTTTTCTCCTCCTCCCTTTATGGTTATTGAAACATCGAAGTTCAGTTTTCCCAAAAGATTTTCTGCAATTCTTAATGGTTCTTCTATTTTTAATCTGTCAAAAATATGAAGAGTTTTATAGTCCCTTCCATTTATTAGAATTTTTCCATTCCCTTCCTGAAGAACAGCTCTTGCTATCGCCCTTTTTCTTTTTCCAGAAGTGATTATTTTTATCATTTTGCAATATCTTTAACTCTCACAACTTTAGTTTGTGTCTTTAGTCTTCCAGCAGAAATTTTTTTCCCTTCTTCAAGTTCTTTTGGAATTCCAACATAACATTTTATTCTTTTGAAAGCATCTCTTCCTCTTCCAACTCTATAATTAGGAAGCATACCTCTTATTACCCTCTTGACAATTTTCTCACTCATTCTCGAAACCTTCGGCCCCTTCAGCGTGCTTCCCACTCTTTTCCTTTTTGCCTCTAAATTCTCTTTTATATTTTTTTTACCCCCAGTTATTATTATCTGTTCACAATTTATTATTCTGATATCTTCTCCTTTAAGTGCCTCTTTAGCAACATAACTTGCGAGTCTCCCTAAGATTGCATTTTTTCCGTCTATTATTTTCATTTCAAAAACCTCACTTTTTT
>Ga0315268_10005881_pt1 | contig 13109 bp, 15 predicted proteins | sample C1_top_MG_FD_204535 | JGI IMG/M metagenome (GOLD analysis project Ga0315268, IMG submission 204535) | Sediment microbial communities from Yellowstone Lake, YNP, Wyoming, USA - C1_top | ecosystem: Environmental > Aquatic > Freshwater > Lake > Sediment | place: USA: Wyoming | collected 2017-08-01 | reverse complement strand
TCAAGAAGCCGGGAAACCGGCGGTTTGGGCCTAGGTCTTTCAATTGTCAGAGAAATCATTGAAGCCCATGGCTTTAAAATCAAAGCCAGAATTCCTGAAAATAAAAAAGGCTTAGAATTTACGATTGATTTAGTGGATAAATAATGAAATTCACACCAAATTCAAACCCGATTGTTATAATAAAATAAGAAAAGTTCACCCCTTTCTATATAAAAACACCTTCTGCTAAAAGGAGGTGTTTTTAGTTTTAAATATAGTTTTAGGAGAGTGAAAAAATACCCAAAATGGCAAATAGGGGGTTAAAGCCTGATTTCTTTCTCAAGCCATTCAATCTTTTTATTTTTCCTTTGCCAGAAAAGGTCTTCCCAGAGGTAGTGAACTGCCAATTTTTTATATTTTCCCCAGTGTTTGGCGTATTTCAAAATCTTGGAAACTGGCACTAATTTTTTATTGAAAAGAAGCCTGGATAAAATTTTCTGGTCCCAGGGCGGTATGGTTGAAAAGGCATCATAGCGGTAAAAATCCTCAAAAAGCAGGTATTCAACCGAAGCCGGGCCAATGCCGTAAAGTTTTAAAACCTCATTTTCAATCTGCTGATTAGTCATTTTTCTCATGGCAAATTCATTTATTTCTCCTTTGGCAAATTGTTTTGAGATTCTTTTCAAAAATTTGGCCCGGTAGCCTACTTTTAACCGTCGTAAATCCCTTTCCGGGACTTTGTCTAATTCTTGGGGAGTCCAGAAACAGGAGAGTTTTTGGCGATCAAATTCAAGTTTTGAGCCATATTTCTTAAAAAGATTTTCCAGCATCTGGACTGATCGTCTGACTGTGGCATTTTGGAGCACAACATAGATAACCAAGGTTTCATAAAGAGAATTGGCAGATACAGGCCTTGAACCCTTCCATTTTTTAAAGATGGATTTTAAAACCCGGTCATTTTTAAACTGATTGAAAAAATCAGCTAACTCAGTTTTTAAATTAAAACGCCATTCTAATTCAGGTTTTAGCGTTAAAATAAAATCTTTGGTCAGTTTTTCTTTGGAATAAATAGTAATTAGGACCTTTGGTTTGATAGTAGTACCTTTATTTTCTAATTTTAGGCCGAGTTTTTGATTCTGCCAGCGCATAGTAATACAGTATTTTCCTTTTTTCCAAGCATTGTCTGACGAAGGAAAATGCGAAGGTTTGTGCAGGGTAGCGTCAAAATGAAAAGGAGGGGTAGGATAAAAAGTTAAACTTGTTTTGTGTTTTAATTTCATATTTTAACCTTACTCTCGCTTTAGCTAAAAATCAAACCCTCAGGTTGCCTTTGAAAGTACGGGTTAAATAAAAAAATAGCTTTTTCCTTCAAAACGAATTGAAAGCTATTTTATTTTCATCAAATCTTTTTTGGCCGGACCTTTTATCACTTGGCCGGAAACCGAATAGCGCGAGCCATGGCAAGGGCAGTCCCAGGTTTTTTCGCTGGCATTCCAACCGACAATACAGCCCAGATGCGTGCATTTTGCTGATAAGATAGTTGTTTTTCCCCGCTCATCTTTATAAATGGCAGCTGGCTTTCCGTCAATTTCAACAATGCCGCCTTGACCTGGCGTTATTTTGTCAGGAGTTGTTACATTGTGGGCTTTTCTCCCCTTGATATATCGGGAAATAGTGTTAAAAATAGGCATATGTTTAATAATTTAAGCAGTTTGATATTATCATATTTTAGCTTGTAATTCAAAGCCAAAATTTGTACAATAAAATATATGAAAAAGGCAATTATAATATCGACTTTTTTAGGAATAATTATTGTATTTTTTAATACCCAGATTGCTTTTGCCCAGTCATTGCCCAGATCAATCAATTTAAATGTGCCATTTCAGGCGCAAGCTCCTTTCGGCAATTGGGCATTGCCTTATTCCGAAGCCTGTGAAGATGCTTCAATAATTATGGTTGACCATTATTTGCGCAAAGTCGGTCTTTCAAAACAGCAAATGAAAAGTGAGATTGACCAGATGGTGGCTTGGGAGAAAAAACACGGAGGCTGGACGCCAAATATGTCAGTTGAGAGAGTAGTACAAGTGGCTAAGGCTTTTTATAATTATAAATTAGAAATTATTTCCAATTTAACCATAAATAAAATTAAGACAGAATTAGCCTTAGGGCATCCGGTGATTGTGCCGACGGCTGGCCGCAAGCTTGGTAATCTTAATTTTCGTCCGCCCGGTCCGCTTTATCATATGATAGTGATAAAAGGCTATACCGCAAGCGGTTATTTTATTACCAATGATCCAGGCACTCACAAAGGCGCTGATTATTTGTACGGTCAGACCCGCTTGATTAATGCGGTTCACGACTGGACCGGCACCAGCCCGACTGGCCCGAAAATTGGGTTAATCATGTACCAATAGTCTAATCATGAAAAAAATCATAATTATATTAATTTTATTTATAATTGCCCTGGCAATTTTCTTTTTAGTTAAAAATCTCTTTGTTTCAAAAACTAATCAAACGGTTTCTCTAAGTAATCAAAACCAAGCTTTAACTAATCAATCTCAAACTTCAACTAATCAACCATTAAACCAGAACACATCGAATTTAAATACCACTCTATATAGCGGTTTCGAGCCGCCTCTTGATCGGTCAGGCGACAGGGTAACTAAAAAACCCTTTGGTATTTATATTACCCCAGCCACTTCGCCAATCCAGCCGGAAAAATTTCAGGGTTATCACACTGGCAGTGATTTTGAAATATTCCCCGAGGAATTAAATATAGATGTCTCGGTCAAGGCAGTTTGTTCAGGCAACTTAAGAGTAAAAGAATATGCTAATGGTTATGGTGGAGTCGCTGTTCAAGATTGCAATTTGAACGGCCAGGCAATCACGGTTATTTACGGCCACTTGAAATTAGCCAGTATTACCAAAAAAGCCGGCGATAATTTAACTGTTGGCGAAACCCTTGGCATTCTTGGCGCTGACAAAAGCACGGAAACCAGCGGCGAAAGAAAACATCTGCATTTGGGTTTTCACAAAGGCACGGCCATTGATATTTTGGGCTATGTCAGCGCGCAAGCTGATTTAGCAAACTGGATTGATCCCTGTTTGTATGTTTGCCATAATTAGCTAATTTAACTGTAATTTGAAAGAAAATATCATCAATTGGCGTATAAAATTATGTTAACAGAGCCTGCTATTTGCCAAAACAAAAGCGATGAAGAGGTTGTTAAATTGATTCTGAAAAATCCTGATTTATATCTTTGCCTGATGAAACGCTATGAAGGCAAGCTTTTTTGGTATCTCAAGAGAATTTCCGGTTTGCCTGATGATGATCTAGAGGATTTATTGCAGGAAGTTTTTATCAAAGCTTATCAAAACTTGCGTGATTTTGACCCATCTCTAAAGTTTTCTTCATGGATTTACCGGATTGCCCATAATCATGCTATTTCCCAATACAGGAAATCAAAAGCCAGGCCCTTGCTTTTAGCTGGCGAAGAAGCAGATATAATTTTAGATAAATTAAGCGGTGATTCTGACTTGGAAGATGAAACTTTTAAAAAAATGAGAATAGATGAACTTAAAGAAGTAATTTCCCGTCTTGAACCAAAATATGGCGAAGTGATTATCCTTCGTTATTTGGAAGAAAAAGATTACACTGAAATTTCAGATATATTAAAAAAGCCAGTGGGTACAGTGGCCACTTTGCTCAGCCGCGCTAAAAAACAGCTTTTAACTTTAATAAATCAAAAAAATATCGAATTATGAACTCAATCAGCGACAAAACATTTGAAGTAATAAAAGAGCAGAAAATAGCGCCCGCTCCAAAGTGGAAATTTTTACTGAAGAGTTACCTGATTTGGTTATCGGCTTCTATTTCAATGATTATCGGTAGCCTGTCTTTTGCCGTCATTATCTTTAGGCTGGTTAATAATGATTGGGAGATTTTGGAATTTATAAATCGTGGTTTTTGGGCGCATCTGGCTGAAAGCCTGCCTTATCTTTGGCTGGGAATTTTAATCGCCTTTATTTTTCTGGCTTACTATAATGTCCGCCACACCAAGGGTGCTTACAGACATCAGGCTTATTGGCTGGTTATTATCAGTATTATTGTTAGTTTAGGTTTGGGCGGAATTTTATACGGTTTTGGCTTGGCGCCTGATTTGCATTATTACCTCAACCACAATTTTCCTTTTATTCAGAACCTGACTCATGACCGCGAAGAATTTTTAACCCAGTCGGAGGTCGGCTTATTAGCTGGCACTGTTAAAGAGGAATTGACTGGAGAGGCACTATATCTGATTGAAGATTTTCATGGCGTGGATTGGATGGTTAAGCAGGGCAAAGATTTTGTCAAACCAAATTTTCAGATAAAAGTTGGTGATATGATACGATTAACTGGTCAAATAGAGTCAAATAAAATCAATATTTTTGTCGCCGATCAAATCTTACCTTATCATCTCGGCCCTGGAGAATACCGTCGACCTTAAATAAGTAAAACAGAATTTTAAGGGGTGTGAAATAAAACACTCCTTTTTGGCGTATAACAAGGTAGCAAGGGAATTAATTCATCATTTATGGCACAAATATTACTTTCATTATTAATAGTCCTGATTGGCGGAATAATGTTCGGAGATGCGGTGATTACTTCAGATAATGCCAATTTAAGCGACAATAACGCAATTACCCTAGAAACAGGATTAACAGTTGTTAAACCAGACCAGATAAACAAAACTGGAATTTCATTGATAAGTTCCAATTCGCTTATCCGCCCGACTGCTCTGGTTGCTCCGAAAACAATTGAAAATATTCGAATTATTAAAACGGCTAGGTTGTTAGAAAATAATTATCTAACTCCCGAAAAAGACATTCGAACCAGTCTTGCCTTAAGGGGTCCACCCATAATTTAGCTCTTTCATCCCCAATACTAATAAACTAACAAAGAAATCCGACTGATGACAGCCGGATTTCTTGTATGAAAGTTATTGTTTTTTCGCGCAATGTTTTACAGGTATGTTTCCTAATATCAAATCGGGGTGGCGGGATTCGCACTTAATTCATTTTTGATCTTTAGTTTCAAGATAGCGCCTAAAATCTTCATCAGTTTTTGCGCCGAAATCAAGGACTGCTTGGTAAAAATCTATACTTATTGCGCCGTCCTTGTAACCGCCTTTTGTTGACCAATGCTCTTTGAGCCTAAGAATAATCATTCGTTCTTGGCTTGATAGATTGTTTAGCCTTGAATAATCGTATTTAATAACCTCATCTTCTTTCACAAACCAAACATCTATTTTCCATTCGCCGGCCGGCTGCATCGAATAAAGACCTATATAATAACCATGCGGGAAACCCACTCTGTCTCTGCGATAGTCTTTGCGAAACTCCCGATAGTTAATAAATTGAACCTTTCGAATTTTCGGAAGTACGGCTAGTTTTGGAAGAAGATTTAAAATTTTATTAAGATTATAATTCTTAACAGATGCATGAATATCAATATCTTCGGCAATCATTAATCCATAAGATGCACTACCTATAAGTTTAGGTGAGGAAATATTTTTCAAAATTTTTATTAAACCAAGCTCATCCAAAATACGTTTCGCTTCCCGTTGAAGCTGATTTGCCTTGCTGATAAGTTGTGAATCCGACAACATATGAAAATTATAATTTAAATTTCAAATCGGGGTGATGGGATTTCCGCCTTCGTCCTTCGGTGCGACTCAGGACTGCGGCGGGCAGGCGCACCGTTAACAATATCACAATTCTTTGTGTTTTTCTATCTCTTTTTCCGCTGCACTCTGGATGGCCGAAGAGATGGTTGATAACGTTTCACTTACCGTAGGTGGTCGTCTTTCTTGAAACGGGACACCCAAAAAACTCGCTACTCTTGCGCCAATATTTTTTTCAGGAATTATTTGTCTTCCCATTATCCTAATAATAGATGAGCTACCGGGATTAAACAGGATTTTCTCGCTATTATTTAATACAAAAGCCAATTGATATGAATAACCACCGCCTCTTCTCGAAGAAGAATATGTTGCCGATAATTCTACTTCTATAATTTGATTTAGATTATACTCGTTAGCCTTTTTGCCTAATAAATTTCTCCGTGAAAATAATAGTTTGTTAGAATTTTTGTCGAGACTAATAGTGGTAATATTGGTGGCCAGAATAGCATAACCGCCAAACACAATTCCGATAAAACCAGACCACATTGGCGCCTGACTGGTGAAAAAACCTGCTTTAAAGATTATTGCAAATCCAATGAATACGAATATTATTCCAATAATAAAGACAAAAACATTTCTGTCTTTAAGGATCATTATATTCTGACTCTCTTTTATTATTCGCATAATAGTTTTTTACCGGAAATTACGCAAACCCTATGAATTATTGACAGAAAAATCGCCGTGTATTGGTATATCGGGGATGCGGGACTTGAACCCGCGACCTCACGCACCCCATGCGTGCGCGCTAGCCAACTGCGCCAATCCCCGAAAAAATTATTTTTCTTTTGAATAGTTTTTAATACAAGAAGTGCAGGCCTTGTATTTTTTGCCGTCTATAATAAGACTTTGAAGATTGACATGTTGTCTTCTTCCGGTGGCAATGTTGGAGTGGCTTCTAGAGAAACTCTTTTTTGAGCCGCGATGGCAAATTTCACATCTTCTTCCCATAATATTTTTTCCCATCTTGAAATATTTAGATTAATGTATTAGAATATAGGTATAGTTTACTTAAAAAAGTATAACAAAATAATTATAAAATATCAAGGATCATGATTTTAAATTATTTATTCACCAATCCAGCGTTTTTTTTAATTTGGCTGGTGGCCATCTTGATTCCGATTACCTTTCATGAGTTCGCCCACGGTTTTACGGCGTATCTACTGGGCGACTCGACCGCCAAAAACATGGGTCGGCTGACCTTTAACCCGATTGCCCATATTGACTGGATTGGTTTTTTAATGCTGCTTTTTATTGGCTTTGGTTGGGGTAAACCGGTTCCCTACAACCCTTATAATTTGAAAAATAAACGATGGGGACCATTAATGGTTTCATTATCAGGCCCGCTTTCAAATTTGATTTTAATAGTTGTCTTCGGGCTTCTTTTAAAGGGCTTGGCTTTTTTGGGCACGGAAAATTATTTGATTTTATTACTGGCGGCTCTAGTTCAGATAAATATTATTTTAATGGTTTTTAATTTGCTGCCGGTTCCGCCTTTGGACGGTTCAAGCATCGTCTTCAGCCTACTACCAGCCAGGTTTGATAGTTTCAAAATGACTTTCCAGCGTCTCGGTTGGCGGATCCTGGTGATAGTGTTAGTGGCAGATTATTTATTGAATATTGGTATTTTTGCCCGTATTTTTACCTTCTTTTCTGATCTAATTTTTAAAATTATCGGCTAAACTTGACTATTTTAGATACATTTGTTATTATTTTAAGTAAAGAAGGTTCCTCGTTTAGTTTGAGGATTTTTTAATCAATAAAATATATGCCGACTTATTCACAATTAATTAGAAAAGGAAGAGGTAAAACCAAGAAAAAATCCAAAACCCCGGCTTTGGAAACGGTTTTAAACGCCTTAAAAAGGAAAAAAACCAAGCTGGAAAAGGGCTCGCCATTTAAGCGCGGAGTTTGTATTAAAGTGACCACCGTCACCCCCAAAAAACCTAATTCCGCTTTAAGAAAAATCGCTAGGGTGAGGTTATCTAATGGCCAGGAGGTAACCGCTTATATTCCCGGGGTTGGCCACAATCTTCAAGAGCACTCAATTGTTTTGATCAGGGGCGGCCGAGTCAAGGATCTGCCTGGAGTTAGGTATCATATTGTCCGGGGGGTTTATGATACTTTGGGAGTGGAGGGCAGAAAACAGGGTCGAAGTTTATACGGAGCCAAAAAGGAGCAATAATTTATGAGAGGAAAAAGAATTCCAAAAAGAAAAATCCAGCCTGACCCGAAATTTGATAGTTTGATTATCTCCAAATTTATCAATCAGGTGATGGAGCGGGGCAAAAAATCAACTGCCCAGAGGATTGTTTACGGCTGTTTTGATTTAATCAGTGAGAAGACTAAGCAGGACCCTTTGGAAATATTTGACCAGGCTTTAAAAAATGTAACGCCGATTTTGGAAGTAAAATCAAAGAGAATCGGCGGCGCCAATTACCAGATCCCGGTCGAAGTCAGGGGAGACAGGCGATTGGCTTTGGCCTTGCGCTGGATTATTGCGGCGGCCGCCGAAAAAAAGGGCAAGCGGATGATGGAAAAACTGGCTGAAGAAATTATGGCGGCGGCCAATAAACAAGGTGGTGCCTTTGCTAAAAAAGAAGATGTTCACCGGATGGCTGATGCCAACCGCGCCTTTGCTCATTTTGCCTAATGATAAAATTTTAAAAATATGGAAGAGGGTGAGAAAATAACTCCTCAGGATTATTGGAAAGAGGAAAAAATAACACCAAAAACAGACAAAGTGGCCAAAAGTGGTTTTGATGAAACGCTCGAAGAATTAGCACAAAGACTAGAGGACCGGGCTGCATCAGAATTGTATTATAATGATGAGCATCAAAGAATTCTAGAGGCAAAAAAAACAAAGGAGGAAAAAAAGCCACTACGTAAGACTTTTGTCAAATCAGAATTTCTAAAGGAAGTAGATGAAAGACAACTATCGGAAAATAAGCGACTGGCCAAAGAATTGGAAGATAAAATTTGGAATCTAGAAAGTATTTTTCAATTTGATCAGGAAGTTAGGATGAAGTTAGCTGCGTTGATAGGGGATATTATTAGACCCAAAATGAACCGAGCAAAAGAAGAATTTAGGGCTGATTCTCAACAGGTAAAGGAAGTTACATTAGAATGTATAAAAATAGTCAGTGATTTTTTGCAGAAAAATAGTAAAAAAACAGAGGAATCATTTGGCTCAGAGGGAAATAAAGAATTAGAGAATGGGCAACTCTATAAAGAATTGATTGAAAGATTATACGAAGCTTACGAAAAAACAAAAAATAGTTACACCGAAGCCTATAAAGAACTCAAAGAATTATATGAGATTGAAATTGCGCCTGAGGCGAAAAGAATAAGAGAGGAATTTGGCCTTTATTCTGAAGAGTTTAAGACATTCATAACCAAGTATCGTCAGAAAGTCGAAAACTATGTTGCAGAGCACAGCAAATAAAAGTCAAATTAAAAAATATTATTATGCCTAGAGAATATAGTATAGAAAAGACAAGAAATATCGGAATAATCGCTCACATTGACGCCGGAAAAACCACGGTTTCCGAGCGCATTTTATATTACACCGGTAAAAAGCACAAAATCGGTGAGGTTCACTATGGTGAAGCGGAAATGGACTGGATGGAGCAGGAAAAAGAAAGAGGCATCACTATTACTTCAGCGGCCACCACCTGTTTCTGGAAGGATCACCAGATAAATATTATTGATACACCCGGTCACATTGATTTTACGGCTGAGGTTCAAAGGTCTTTAAGGGTTTTAGACGGGGGAGTCGTTGTTTTTGACGGAGTGGCTGGAGTCGAACCCCAGTCTGAAACAGTTTGGCATCAGGCGGAAAAATTCGGCGTTCCTTTAATTTGTTTTATTAATAAGATGGATAGGATGGGCGCTAATTTTTATTTTGACATTGATTCAATCCGCGAGAGACTGACTAAAAATGCCGTTCCGGTCCAATTACCAATCGGCGCTGAAGAGAATTTCAAGGGATTTATTGATTTATTTGAAAGAAAAGCAAGGTTCTATATAGGTGAAATGGGCAAAGAATGGGAGGATAAGGAAGTGCCTCAAGATATGAAAGACAAAGTCGAAGAATTTCGCCATAAATTAGTGGAATCAATCTGCGAGCAGGACGACAATTTGTTGCGTCAGTATTTAGAAGGCAAAGAGCCTGACATATCTGAAATGAAAAAAGTTTTAAGAACAGCGACAATTTCTAACAAATTATTTCCGGTTCTCTGTGGCTCGGCTTTAAAAAACAAAGGAGTTCAGTTTCTTCTGGATGCAGTTAATGATTATTTGCCCTCGCCTTTGGATGTCCCGCCGGTTAAGGGTTTTGAGCCAAAGACAAAGAAAGAAGAAATCAGAAAAGCCGATGACAATGAACCATTAGCTGCCCTGGCCTTTAAGGTGGCGGCTGATCCATTCGTCGGGACTTTAACATATTTTAGGGTTTACTCGGGTATTTTAAAGGCTGGCTCATATGTTTTAAATACGACAACTCATGATAAAGAAAGAATCGGCCGGATTGTCAGGATGCACGCTAATCATCGGGAAGACGTTAAGGAAATATATGCCGGGGAAATTGCGGCCGCGGTCGGTTTAAAAAATACTTCAACCAGCCATACTTTATGCGATCCGGATCATCCCATTGTTCTTGAATCAATTGTCTTTCCCGAACCGGTTATTTCGGTAGCCATTGAGCCAAAGACAAAGGCTGATCAAGAAAGAATGGGCATGGCTTTAAATCGTTTGGCCCAGGAAGATCCGACTTTTAGAATTAAATCAGATGAGGAGACAAACCAGACTATTATTTCCGGAATGGGCGAATTACATCTTGATATTATTGTTGACCGGATGAAAAGAGAATTTAAGGTTGAAGCCAATGTCGGCCGGCCCCAGGTGGCTTATAAAGAAACTATTACAGAAATTGCTGAAGCTGAGGGAAAGTATATTAAGCAATCAGGGGGAAGGGGCCAGTATGGTCATTGTTTAATAAAGGTTGAGCCGCAGGAAAGGGGTAAGGGTTTTGAATTCGCCGATGAAGTTAAGGGAGGAGTCATCCCGAGGGAATATATTTTACCAATTGAAAAAGGCGTTAAAGAAGCAATGGATAACGGCGTCGTTGCCGGTTATCCAGTGGTTGATCTTAAAGCCACGGTTTTTGACGGCACTTACCATGAAGTTGATTCATCTGAAATCGCCTTTAAAATTGCCGGTTCAATGGCTTTAAATGCAGCAATGAAAAGAGCCAAACCAATTTTATTGGAACCGATGATGAAAATTGAAGTGGTCACCCCGGAAAAATTCATGGGTGACGTGATTGGTGATTTGAATTCAAAAAGAGCGGCTATTTCTGATATGAGAGACAGGGGCCAGATGAAAATAGTTGATGCCGAGGTGCCTTTGGCCGAAATGTTCGGTTATGCCACCCAGCTTAGATCGATGTCTCAGGGACGCGCTTCTTATTCAATGGAATTTTCTCACTATGCCCCGGTCCCCCCGAATATTACTGAAAAAATCAAAGGAGAGGTGACAGGCGTTAAAATAAAAAAGAAATAATTTTATCTTCAAAATGAAGAGAATTTTAAAAAGTTACGGGGTTTATTTTTTATTTTTAATTATTATTGTAGCGATTGCCTGCCTTTTCCATTTTACTTTTCGCCAAGAGAAGTCTAAACCAAATAAAGATGTTGGAATAAATTTTAACGAAATCCAGACTGAGGAGGTAAAGGATATAAACCAGCTCGAGAACATTCAGTTGATATATTCTCAGCGAGAAGTTACTGGTTTTGATCAGGAAAAGAATAATAAATACAAGACTGGTTTTTATCTCACCGATTTAAAAGGTGTAAAAAAGTATGAATTTTATTCAACCGAAGACTTAACTTATGAGCAGGCCTATTTATTCGGCCAGAATAAAATTTTGATTTTAAAGGAATTCGGTACCACGGAAAACTATTTAGTGGATTTTCAGGGAAAAATAGTTAAGGATATTTTTATTCCTCCAGTTAACTTTGGCACAGATTTTGTCCTTTCAAAAGATGCAAAAAAATTGGCCTATGTTATCGATAATAATTCTGGCAAAGAAGAGAAAGAAATTGCGAACATAGACGTTTCTATTAAAGTGCACAATCAAGAAACTGGAATAGAGACAGAAATTAAAAATACTGATATCAAACACAATGAAATAGAATTTGATAGCTTCTCCCCGCTAGCTTTTTCTAAAGATAATAAATTTCTTTTTATCCTAGCTAGGCAAAACGGAAATTATGGTTCACCCGAAGGTTTATATAAAATTAATCTAGAATCAAAAGAAATTAAAGAATTATATTTTTCCTCTTTTGAAGAGTCGGGCGAAAAAGATATGATCAACTTTTTGGGGATTTATCCGGAGCTTGATTTTGCCCTAGTCAATCGAGGAGCGCAAGTGACTGAAAATGATAATATACGTTTCAGAACCCAAATCCAAAAATTAAATTTGGAAACGAACGAATTTATCGATCTTTTTAAGGATGAGAGTAATAATTTAATTGATAATTTACAAACTATACTTTCTCCTGATGGTGAAAAAATAATCTTAACTAATAATCCGAATTATGACGAGGGGTTCAGTGTTTTAAATATTATAAATAAGCAAAAAACTAATATTATAAACAGAGGTGATTTTGTGGCCTGGACGCCTGACTCAAAAAGTATAATCTATTTAAATTTCAGTTTAATACCTGAAGAAGAAACTAACATAAATCAACAAAATGATCAGAGGATTGAGCTTCATGTAATTGATGCTGAAACAAAAAACGATTATAAAATTTATACCCAAAAATCAGCTGACGAAGGCACTGGCTTGAATAAAGAAGGCGATTTATTTTACAGTTATATCGGTGTAATTTCGAAATAGAAATATCCACAATTTTGGGGATAAATAAATAATAGACAAAAAACAAAAAACATATTTTTGGCTAAAATTAGCCATAAATTGTCTGGATTATGGCCTAGTAAGATGAGGGGTAAAATCATCGCTTGTCAAAAAATATTTAATCTGCTATAATCCTAATTGACTATATTATTATTTTTAATTAAAAAATAATTAAAAGGAGAAAAATATGGCAGAAAAATTTGAACGAACTAAGCCTCATATTAACGTCGGTACAATTGGTCACGTCGACCATGGTAAAACTACCTTAACCGCCGCTATTTTGAAAACCTTGCTAGCCAAGGGTTTCAAGGCCCAGGACAAAGGCGTTGATGATATTGACAATGCGCCAGAGGAAAAGGAAAGGGGTCTTACCATAGCCACTGCCCATGTTGAGTATGAGTCAGAAAAAAGGCACTATGCTCACATTGATTGTCCGGGGCACGCTGATTACGTGAAAAATATGATTACCGGCGAGGCTCAGATGGACGGCG
>Ga0315268_10005880_pt1 | contig 13109 bp, 12 predicted proteins | sample C1_top_MG_FD_204535 | JGI IMG/M metagenome (GOLD analysis project Ga0315268, IMG submission 204535) | Sediment microbial communities from Yellowstone Lake, YNP, Wyoming, USA - C1_top | ecosystem: Environmental > Aquatic > Freshwater > Lake > Sediment | place: USA: Wyoming | collected 2017-08-01 | reverse complement strand
GCAGTGAGATCTTTGAACGCCGCCGGAATTCAGCCGGATATTATTATTGCCCGAAGCGAACTGCCACTGGATAAAAAAAGGAAAGAAAAGATTGCCGACCATTGTAATCTTCGTGAAGAGGACGTAATCAGCGCTCCCGATATTGAATCAGTTTATGAAGTGCCTCTAAATTTCGAAAAGGGCAATATCAGCGGAATTATTCTTGAAAAACTAGGCTTGAAACCAAAGAAAAAGGATTTGGCAAAGTGGCGAGTAATGGTGCGAAATATCAAAAATTCAAAAAAGCCTCTGCGAATTGGAATTGTCGGAAAATATTTCGGAACAGGAGATTTTGTTTTGTCTGATGCCTACATTTCCGTTATAGAAGCCATAAAACATGCCTGTTACTCATTCAGGCGAAAGCCCATTATTGACTGGCTAAATTCTGAAGAGTGCAAAAGGAACTCCCCTAAAATAAGAGAGTTAAAAAAATATGCTGGTATTATAGTCCCGGGAGGATTTGGGGAAAGGGGAGCGGAAGGAAAAATAAAAGCCATCGAATTCTGCCGCAGAAACAAGATCCCCTGCTTTGGTTTGTGCTATGGTATGCAGCTTATGGTCATTGAATTCGCCCGAAATGTTTTGGGTCTCAAGGGTGCCAATACAACTGAAATAAATCGCAAAACAAAATATCCGGTGATTGACATTATGCCGGAACAAAAGAAAAATCTGGCCGACAAGAATTATGGTGCCACCATGCGGCTCGGAGCCTATCCCGCCATCATCACGAAAAATACAATTGCCTACGGCGCTTATAAAGGCAGCCGCATCTCTGAACGCCACCGCCACCGCTGGGAAGTCAATCCTGATTATATTGAAAAACTTGAAGTTGAAGGATTGGTATTTTCTGGTCAATCTCCCGACAGCCGTCTTATGGAAATTGCCGAGCTTCCAAAAAAAATTCACCCCTTTTTCCTCGGAACTCAATTTCATCCCGAATTCAAATCCTCACCTCTCTACCCGCATCCGTTGTTTCGGGAATTCATCAAAGCGGCAAGCAACAAAAAATAGAAGCTTTGGGCTTCCATTTCCTTATTCTTGAAAGTTTTCGATTATTCCACGTTTACAAACTGTGCTCTTTCTAATTTTCCCGTAAATTTCCTGATTTTTTTCGCCGTGAATTTCACCACACCGTCAGCAATGGCAAAAAGCGTGTCGTCGCTTCCGCGCTGAACATTTTTTCCCGCCCGGAATTTTGTTCCGCGCTGGCGGATAATAATATTTCCGGTCAGGACTTTTTCTCCGCCGAACTTTTTGACGCCTAGTCGCTTTGAAATTGAATCGCGTCCGAGTTGAGTCGAACCGCCGGCTTTACGATGAGCCATAATAGAAAACTAAAAACTAAAGTCGAAAATCTAAAAGCTATTTGATTAACATAAAAAATGATAACAAATAAACGATTTTATGTCAACGTTTGACTCGTTTAAAGTTGAAGTAGATAACGATGAAAAAGGCTTATATAAAGTAGATACGGAGCATAAGAAAAAGCCTTTAAAGCAAAAATTTCTAACGGGGTGGCTTAAACATGGGGATAAAATCGTTCTCGTGATCGGCATTATTTTGATTGGAGCAACCTCTTTTGAAGCTGGTTTTTTAAGAGGACAAAAGAATCAGAAAGAGCCAATTATCATCAACCAACCGGCTGGCGCGTCCTGTAGAAATACTGAAAACAACAATAATGCCTCAAATACTGTTAATCCTACACAGAATAGTCAAACCAAAACTGAAAATCAAGTGGCAACCGAAAATCAAAAATGCGCCTTTGTGGCAAGCAAAAATTCAAACAAATACCATCTCCCAACCTGCCAATGGGCGAGCAAAATAAAACCAGAAAACAAAATCTGCTTTTCCTCAGCCGAAGAAGCTCAAAAGAGGGGATACCAGCCGGCCAAGTGCTGTATAAAATGAAATCTGCCGGCTTCTAGTATATTAGAAGCTATCCAGAAGCGCTCTAAGTTTGATTTTTTATCAATAAGTGAGCGTCTTTTTTTATTTTCTTTCGTCGGAGAAGAAAAAAAAGAAGACAAAAATAAACAGTTAGCGCAATCGCTCCGGCTACCGCAAAAAATCCAACTAGAAGCGGGAGAGTCACATCGAAAAAAAATATCTTGCTAAAAAACATTTTTAGATAATCTCCATTGGCGCTATGAAATTGACTGACAAGATTATTATAATTCTCGCCAAAAAGAAATGCTCCTGCTTCTGCCGCCAGCGGCAGAACCAGTATCGTCGTCCACATATTTACTGCCAGAACTCCAACTGTTGCTGCGAGGCGATTGAAGCGAAAAAGAGAGGCGAAAATAAGCGTTGTCGCCACACCTTCACCAGGAGCAATGCCGAAGAAAACCCCCAGCGCCGCCCCAGCCGCAATTTTGTACGGGGTATCGTTGATGAGGAAAAAACGTTGGAGAGTTTTCCTGATTTTATTGATTACACTCATCTTGATTGTTTTTCTGAACTCAACGGTACTTTCTCTACAAATTACGAACTTATACGAACATACGAACAGCATTTCATTCATATTTCGTATATTCGTATAGCGAAGCGAATTCGTAATTCGTAAAGATTACCCTTTTTTCACCACAAAACTTTTCGATTCTTTCTCAATTTCCTTCGCTTTTTCAACTTCCTTCCTCGCCTCATAAGGCAAAACTCCAAGAATATTTTTGAGCGCGATGCCGTCAATTTTCAGAACGTCTTCCCATTTATCCAGCGGCTCAAGAATAGCCCGCAGCTTACCCTTGTCATATTTATAAGTTTTGCGAAGCATTCGCAAAATCCGCCCCTCGTCGGAAAAAACCTGATCAATTCTTTCATCGTCCATGAATTTTCCCAAAATTTCCTGAATTTGGGCTGCTCGGTCTGATTTCGATTTAACCTCATCCTTGAGCGCGATATATTCGCCGATGAGTTTTTCAATCTCCGGTTTTTCGCTTTTTTTGTCCTTGAATTTATGCTTCCACATCGGGCAAATATTCTGATATCCGCACCAATCGCAAAGCCCGGAAATCACTGGTTCAAATTTTGATTTTTGGATCTCGCCAATTAAATCTAAGATGAGTTTTTCGCTCTGCTCGATTTGCTCAAGCGTTCTTGCGGAAGTGAGTTTCATGCCGTGCTTGAGATAATAGAGGCTGACTTTTATCTTATCCAGATTCTCAATTTCTTTTGGATAGCGCTTCAAAAATCCGGCCAGATACATCGAAAGTTGAAGGTCATTGTCCACTTTTTCCTGCGAAGGAAGCTTGCGGGTAGTTTTGTAATCAATAATTTCAAAGCCGTCATCAGTTTTATCAATCCTGTCTATTATGCCGCTGACTATATGAGTTTTGTCGCTTGCCCCGCGATCCGGCATTTTGTCAGATTTTGCGGAGCCAATCTCGACCTGGAATCGAGATTCAAGGTCTACAATGTTGATTTTCGCCGGATCATTTTTTTTATAATAATCCTGAAGCATGGAAACGCCCTGGGCAAAAGCCGTCCTTTCCTCTGTCTCGTCAGAAAAAACTTCCGCGTTCCAATTTTTGGAATAAAAATCAAGAGCCTGTTCCAGAGTGGGGGACAAAATCCCAGGAGAATGCACCAGCTTCAAGGTGTTATGAAGAAGCGTTCCAAAAAACTGCTCTTTAGATTTCGGAACTCTAATTCGGTCAATTTCCTGATATTTATACTTGAGTGGGCAGGAAAGAAATGAGTCGAGAGCGCTGTAGGATATATTCATTACGATAAAACGATACAAGAAGCGAAAATAAGATTTTGAGAGTATCGCGTTAGACCACGCGTCCTCGCATGGTCAAGCCTATTCGAGAAATTTTATTTTCGCTTTGCCACAAATCCCTGAATTATATTATTAACTATACAGCCAAACCTTGCAAGAAATCATCAATAAATATAGTATTAGTTTGTATGAAAAATAGGCGAATTTATCTCGACTACGCCTCCACCACCCCCGTCGACCCGCGGGTTTTTGCGGTAATGAAGCCGTACTTTTCTCAAAAATATGGCAATCCGATGTCAATTCATTCTTTCGGAAGAGAAGCGAGCGTTGCAGTTGAAAAAGCCAGAAAACAAACAGCTGACTTTTTCGGGTGCGAACTAAATGAAATAGTTTTCACTTCAGGCGCGACAGAAAGCAATAATCTTGCCATAAAGGGGACAGTTATCGCTTTCACTTTACGTAACAATAAAAAAATTAAGCCGCATATTATTACTACGCAATTTGAACATTCCTGCGTTCTTGAAGCTTCGAGAAAAATCGAAGAACAGGGGATAGCCAGCGTCACTTATGCTCCGGTTTCTAAAGATGGAATTGTCGAGGTTGAAAATATTAAAAAAGCAATAAAGGACAACACGATACTCGTTTCAGTGATGTACGCCAACAATGAAATCGGCACAATCCAGCCAATTAAGGAAATAGGCGCAATACTGGCAAAGATAAATAAGACAAGAATTACCAAGGGTTTGCCCAGAATATTATTTCATACCGACGCGGTGCAAGCGGTTAATTACCTCGACTGCAAGGTGGATAATTTAGGCGTTGACCTCCTCACTGCTTCCGCCCACAAGATTTATGGCCCCAAAGGCGTTGGGTGCTTGTACATAAGAAAAAACACGCCTATCAAGAGAATTATGGATGGCGGAGGGCATGAGTTTGGTCTGCGTTCCGGAACCCACAACGTTCCTGCAATCGCAGGCTTCGGAGCTGCACTTGAAATAGCGGAAAAGGAAAGAATAAAAAACTCTCAGCAAGCAGTCAAATCAAAAAATTATATGATAAAAAGAATTTTAAAAGAAATTCCCGGTTCGAAGCTTAATGGATCAAATATAAAGCGTATCCCAAATAACATCAACCTTACGATAAAAAACGCGGAGGGAGAAGGTATGCTTCTAGGACTTGATCTTGCAGGCGTCGCTGTTTCCACCGGAAGTGCATGTTCCGCTGGAGACTTGCGTCCTTCACATGTCCTGGCTGCCATTGGTATATCAGAGGAAGAAAGTCATGGGAGTTTGCGTATCACGCTTGGTAAATATACGACCAAGAATGACATTGATTATACAATTAATACTCTTAAAGAGGTTGTAGCTAGATTAAGGAAAATTGCGGGGAAATAAATTTATGTATTCCAAACTTGTCATGCAACATTTCGTCAGCCCCAAGAATCAGGGCCGCCTCAAAAATCCGGACGGGATTGGCACGGTTGGCAATCCGGCCTGCGGCGATATTATGACTGTTTATATCAAGGTTAAAAAAATTAAAGACAAGCCCCGAAGCACTCCGATGTTACGTCGGAGGCTGCGGGGCGAGGAAATCATCTCTGACATCAAATTTGAAACTTTAGGATGCGCCGCGGCAATCGCGACATCGTCAATGGTCACAGAACTTGCCAAAGGAAAAAATATCAACGAGGCTCAAAAAATCACTCGGGGTGATGTCGCTGACAGCCTTCGGGGGCTCCCGCCGGCCAAAATGCACTGCTCGAACCTGGCTGCCGAAGCTTTGCATCGCGCTATTGAAGATTATAGATCAAAACATCGAGAGAAGACCCGAAAGCTGCCGAAATTAAAAAAGAAGCAAAAATAATTTTTCTATGCATATAATATACGCCTATAATATTAGAAAGCCCCCCACAGGATAGAGCAAGGGGGCTTTTTCTTTGAGAAATAATATTTTTATAAACTTGTTTTATTTAAAGAAAATCCGGAAGGGAAGAAGGGGTTGGGGTTGATATAGGCTGTCGCACATTGTAGCTTATGCGACGCTTTGTTTATTTATTATAAATTATTAATGATAAACTATCATCTGGTCAACTGTCGTCCCGCTGCCGTAAAGAGTGCTGACATACGCCCGCGTGCTTGAAAGAAAGATATTGCTTCCCCAGTAGGGATCATGGACCACGTAATCGCCGTTTTTATCTTTTCCGTGAATCACCACGTAGTGACCCGCTCCCCTCTTCACGGCTTTCACGAAAACAATAACTGGATTTTTATTTTTCAATTCCTTATCAACCACGTCCCAGTCAATATTTCCGTGTCCAGTCGATGAGGCCAGTTCGATTCCCCTCCATTGATTTGGCCAGACAATGAGGTCGTGATAAAAAATCGGCTGTTGGGCTAATGTTCCGGGATTGATGTCAACGCCGTGATAGCGCAAGACCATCGCCACCGCTGTTACTGCGCAACCATAACTTTTCATAGGCGTATTGGAAAAGCCGATATGCTGATCGCCCCAGCGCGGATCGCGCTGCGAGAAATACCAGCTCGTAGAAGCCAAGCCCGATTTTGGTTTTTCAAGCGTTGCTTCAACGGCCGCCAACTCTGAACTTTTTTCCCGGCTTATTTCAGAAATGTCCCCCAGGAGCTCCTGTTTCTGTTCCTCAACCCTCGCCAAGAGATCTTGATATTTTTGCTCCTCGCCTTGTGTCTGGTCAAGAAGCTGTTCTTTTGAAGTCTGTTCGTTGTCAAGGCTGTATTTTTTATCAACGATTTTTCCCCGCCTTTCCTTTTGCTCATCGTTCTTTTTTTGCAAATCATTTCTGTCCCTATTGAGTTCCTCTTTCGCGCTGACAACTGCCGCCAGCACTTCATCAACTTTTGCGCCTGTTTGAGAAGTATAGTCTGATTGGCTCAAGAAATCGGAAAGGTTTGTGTTTCGCAAGAAAAACTCCACTAATGAGTCTTGATTAGTTTCGTAATATGATTGCATGACTCCCGCTAGAATCTTTTTCTTGTCTTCAATATCTTTCTTTTTTTCTTCAATCTGAAGCGACAAGGCGTCAATTTCACCCGAAGTTTTGTCTATATCCTGCTGGAGCTTGGCTATATCGCTCTCCAGGCTTGCAATTTGGCCCTCCATGAGCTGAATCTGGTTTTCAAGGGTTTGAGCCTTGTTCTGCTTCATTTCAATCATCTGGCGATAACTTTCAGCTTTTCTCTGAAGTTCCTCGATCTGCTGCTGTTTGTCTTGAATCTGCTGCTGGTTAGCACTGTTCGTGCTGTCCGTAGGAGTGCTTTGGGCAAAGATCTTACCAGCAAAAAAGAATATCAAAAAGATCATCGCGAAGCGATACCAAAATTTTTCATTTTTAATTTTTAATTTTTCATTTCTATTCGCCATTAAATTTTTGTTCCAATCAGATCAATAGCTTTTTTAATCCTTTTAATGCTATCCTTCTTCCCCACCACCCACGCCACTTCAAACGGCGATGGGCTTTTTTCCTCTCCGGTGAGCGCCACCCGAAGCGGCCAGAGGAGCTCTCCCCTATTCTTTGGATCCGCCGCGTTCATTAGTTCGCTTTTTATTTTTTCCAATTCCCATTTTTTTTCAAGAATAGATTCTAAAATCTCTTGGGATTTTCCAAGCGACCGCAGCAAATCTTTCTTGCTCATTTTTTTCCAGAATAATAATTTTTTATTGTATTTGGGTTTTTTGAAATAGAAGCTGGCGTTTTCAGCCGCATCGGCCAACTTTTTCATTCTTGCTCTTTCTACCACCACAATTCTTTTGAGGTATTTGTCGCTTATTCTCTTACCATATCTGGAAAAATATGGCCGGCAAAGTTCAGTGAGCTCATCAATATTCTTTTTCCGGATATAAACGCCATTCATCCAGTCCAGTTTTTCCGTATCAAAAATTGCTCCGGCTTTATTGAGTTTTTTAATATCAAATTCTTCGGCCAATTCTTTAAGTGTGAAAAGTTCCCGTTCGGTTTTTGGATTCCATCCCAAAAGGACGATGAAATTCACAACAGCCTCCGGCAGGTATCCCTTTTTTATGAAATCCTCAACACTCACATCCTCGTCCCGCTTGGACAATTTCCGCCTTGTTTCTTTGCTTAAAATCACGCAAAGATGTCCGTATTGCGGCGGCTCCCATCCAAAAGCTTGAAATAAAAGAATATGCTTGGGCACGCTGGAAAGCCACTCCTCCCCTCTTAACACTAATGAGGTTTTCATTAAATGATCGTCAATCGCATGAGCCAGATGATAAGTCGGATAGCCGTCTGATTTCAATATAATAAAATCGTCCAGATTTTTATTCGCGAATTTTATTTTACCTCTCATGACATCGTCAAATTCTGTCTCCCCTGTCTCGGGCACGTCAAATCTGATAACAAATTCTTCGCCTTTTTTTATTCTTTCTTTGGCAACCTTCAAGGGCACTTCCCGCAGACAATATTTATCATAAGCCGGAGCGAGTTTTGAATTCTCTTGTTTTTTTCTTAATTCTTCCAGTCTTTTCGGCGAGCAAAAGCAATAATAGGCTTTCTTCTTCCCTATTAGCTCATGGGCGTATTTTTGATATAATCTTAAGCGTTTTGATTGAATGTATGGACCGTATTCGCCCTTTTCAAATATTTTACCTTTTTCATCGGCAAAAACGCCTTCATCATGCTTGAGGCCTGCCCATTTGAGAGACTTAAACATTTTCTCTAAGGAGTCTGGAACAATTCTCTTTTGATCTGTGTCTTCGATGCGAATGTAAAAAACGCCTTTATGCTTCTTCGCATAAAGAAAATTATAAAGCGCCGTGCGCAATCCCCCGATGTGCAAATATCCCGTTGGACTGGGTGCAAAACGCACCCTTATTTTTTGTTTCATGCTTCAAGCTGCGATAATTATAAACGGCATCTGCCAGTAAAGAAAAACCGTCAAGAGAACTGCCGCCAGCCACAAATTCCTCAAGGCAAAATAAGCTGTCGGATTATTGAAAAATGACCACTGGGAAAGAAATCCAAAACGGGAATAGCTGTTGAGTACCATTGCTAAAGTTCCAAAAAGGAAAAGAAAAAACAAAAAAAACAGCAGTGCCAAAACATCGGAGAGGAAAAATTTTTGCTGTATCAGATAGCCTAAAAAATACCGCGCCAGAGGGGCGTAAAGCATTTGGATGAAAAAAGAATATGAAAACAAAACCGCGCTCCCGACTCTCTCTATTCTCGCAATTGCGTCCTCTTCGTACTGCTGATTCGAAACAAGTACCGCGAAAAAGAAAATGGCTAAAAACCAATGCAAAATGTATATTATGGCTTTATCCCACGCAAAATTCCATTTCCAGAGAAAAAATCCCAGAATTGCTGCAAGAGCTATTGACACAATAATAATGATTATTCTTTGATTTGACATTTTTCAATCTGGCTTGGTAATCGCTAAATATGGAAAAACAAAAATGGCGTTCCAGATTCTCTTTATTCTTTTCGGTTCCAAAAATAATCGCCACAGCCATTCCATTCCAGTTTTTTGAAAAATTTTCGGCGCCCTTTTCATTTTCCCGGTCAGAAAGTCAAAAGCTCCCCCCACCCCCACCAAAATTTTCGCCTTCGGTAATTTTTTGCGATTCTCGAAGATGAATTTCTCCTGCTCCGGTGCCCCGAAATTGATAAAAGCTACTTCACTATCCTGGACATTTTTATCTTCAAAAAATTTCTGATTTATGAAAAATTTTGCTGAAATATTTATATCAAATTTTTTCTTCACGCCATCCTTTATCTCTTTCGGGCTGCTCAAGGAATTTTGCGCGACTATCGCGAGTGCTTTGAGTTTTTCTTCCTTACATTTCCCAAAAAGATACTCGACCAGCTCCGCTCCTGTATAGCGCGCTTTTATTTTCTTACCTTTCAAAAAACTTACTAACTTTATTCCAAACCCGTCGCAGATATTGAGACTGGAACCATTAAGAATCTCTCGGTAACCTTTATCATAATGGGCCTTAAGCGCTATCTCTGGATTAAGGGTTGCAACAAATTTCTGCCGCGGCGGATTATCAAGGGTATCTTTTATCCAATCATTTATCTCGGCTCGTGAAAGATTATCAATTCTAACTCCCAATAACTTAATTCGTTCCGATTCGTTTAACATTCGTTCTTTATTCGTGAGTTATTGCAACGGAAACGATTCCAAAACATAATATATTCTTTTCCCCTTCTCAAACTTGCTTTCAAACAATTCCACAGAAGACACGGGAACTGAAAACTGAAATTTTTTTTCGATCGCCGGTTCTTCTTCCATGTTTTCCCATTCCCTCTTTTTCAATCTTCCCAGGGTGATATGAGAAACAAAATCTTTTCTCTCTCGCAGTAAAGTTCCCAGGCTCCTATCGAGATTATTTTTTAGCTCCGCTAAATCGCTGTTTTTTTCACCTGTTAGCCATATCAGTCTTTTTATCTTTTTGCTCGGCCCTGTTTCTACTCGTAAAAATTCAATGTCGCACACTTTGCTGTTTTCCGTAGCCTGCCTTATTTTCTCGCAGATTTCCGGAATTTTTTCTTCTTGTGTATAACCCAGAAAATTGAGTGTCAGGTGAAAATTTTCCTGCCTGACCCATTTCACCGGCAAATCTTTGTACTCTTTTTCAACAAACCTAAAAAGGCGCTTCTTGATATCCTCCGGGAGTGATATTCCAAGAAATATGCGCTTTTGCATGCTTTTATTATAACTTTTTTCGGCAATTCCAGCAAATAAAAAAATCCCTTTGAGGCTGAAATTAATACATTCACAATACAATATACGAAATACGAAATACTAGATACTAAAATATCAATCCACTTCTACTCCATAAATAATGGCTGTGTCTGATTTTTTATCTGAATAAATTTCGGAGTTGTCGGCGGCATAAACTCCGAAAACAATGTCGTTTTCCCCCGGATTAATGGCAGGAAGTTCAGCCGTAATGGCCTGTTTTTGCCCTACTGCGGTTATGTATTTATTATAAATTTCCTTGCTGTTCAAAAATACTTTGAGCCGCAGGGGTTTGGCAATCTTTAGATTGAAGTTCAGCTTGCTTTTTTGTATGGCGCCGGTCATATTGACAAGTTTGACCCCGGCTCCATTTTCCGCCCAGCGTTGAAGCCCATTTTTTGCGTCACCCTTTTTAACCCAATGAGAATTGCTGTAGTCCATCGCCAAAAACATATGCTGCGGCTTGTCATTGACGTCAATTTTGCAGGCAAATAAATAATCGTCTTCATATTCATCGGCGCACTTTATGACATTCGTCACATAAGCCTTTGCCGGATAAAACTGGTTGACATCCCCTTTAGCTGGGTTGCCCTTAAGGCCTTTCTTGTCCAAAATAATGTAGCGAATATTGTAATAATTCAGAATTTCACTGGAAATATTGTAATAAGAATTTTTCATTATATCACGGTCATTGCCCTTGTCTCCACCCGGCAAATCATAGAGGACGGTCCGGATAATCGGCGTTCCCCGCTGAAATTTATAATTTTCCTTAATGACCCGGGCAAAATCATAGCCGTTTATCGTCTGCTTCCGATGAATGCTCCCCCAGACCAAATCGCGCGAGGCAAAATCATAGCTAGTGCTTCCCGGCACCTCGAGAACGCTGTAATTTTCCTTATCTTGCCCCAGCTTTTCATAAAAAGAAGAATGAAGCAGAGAATTAGTCTTAAGTGGAATGGCAAGATATTCAACGATTATTATTAACGCTAATATGAAATAAAGGATATTCTTCTTAACAGACGAAATTAGTTTTTTTTCTTTTTTTGTTGCAATTATGCCGTCCTTAGCTTCAGTAAATTTTGAATTTTGAATTTTGCCTGTCCGCCAAAGCTTTAGCGTCGGCGGAAATTTTGAACTTATTTTTTGCGAATAAATTTGCAAAAAATTCATCCCCCATGCCGCCAAGAGCGAAAATGCCAGCATAGAAAATATAAAAAGCCTTCCAACCGTTCTTATGTTTTTATAAAAAGGCAGATATTGATATACGAGATAATACGGCATTCGGACAGGCGGGTCCAAAACGCCCTTGTAGTGCAGATATGGCCCAAGAGACAAGATATAAAAGCCGAGAGCCACGGCCAGCCAAAAAAATATGCCCTTGACGGCTTGTCCTCTTTTCTTCATGTATTTCCAAAAAACAATCCCCAAAAGCGAAAGAAGCAGCACCGTGTATCCTGCATAGACCGAAAAAGTGCTCGAAGATTTTCTTCTGAATTGTTCTCTCAATTTCCCAAATGCCTTAGGCCAAAACGAATGAAAATTCGGGGTCACAAAGATACTCAATGAATCATTGGAATACCTCACGGCGGACCCCATCCCCGCATCAAGAAAATTTTTGCTTGAGGTCGCGATAGCGAAAAGGTTCCGGAAAATAAAAAAGAAAACGACGGAAAAAATTGCGGCTGAAACCACAAAGTAAGCCCATAGCCTTTTATCCAGGAACGTCCGAGGCTTGGTCAGCAATTTGTAAAAAACAAAAAATAAAATGAATAGGAGAGTAAATGCCAATAGCTGGTGTTCCGTGAGTCCGATCAAAAAAAGAAAAATGGCCAAACCGAGAAATTTCTTGAATTCGAACTTTTCAAAAAATTTGAAAAGATAGAGGGCAAAAAACGGCAGCCACTCCTGATGCATCGTCCCGACATTGGTGCCCAGAGCGTTGTGGACATGAAACGGCGCAAAAGCATAAATCAAGCCCGCCAAAAAGGCGGCTTTTTTGTTGCCGATAAAGTAGTCAGTCAAGAGATAGCACCCAAAACCGGAAAGAATAAACGACAAATAAAAAAGCAGATTGAATCCTAAGATCCGGCCGAAAATCAGCTGAAAATAGGCATAAACCGTCAACATATTGAGTTCGGCGCGCTTCCCGAGATCAAGCGTTCCCCGGATTATGCCTTCATCGCGCAAGAGATTGGCCTGGTTGCCGGCAACTCCGATTACCTGCATCGTGTCAGAGCCAAAGCTTGGGACAGAAGAAAATAAGTGGCCAAAAACGGGCCACGTGAGAATAATTGTCAGCAGTGTGTAAAAAAACAAAATTTTGACTTTTTCTTTCCGCAAAAAACTCAATTTCATTTTCATTTTTCTTTATACCTCCCTCTCAAATCATTGATTCTTATTCTAATTAAGTCCCAAATCATATTGAGCGGATCCCGAATCATGCGGATATGGCTGTCGGGCGGATTCTGAAGCGAAATGGGAAGTTCCTTTATTTTATACCTCAATTTGTTGGCAAGGAAGATCACTTCTGCGTCAAAAGCAAATCTTTCAATGGTGGCCTTAGAGAAGATATCCATGGCTGCCTTTTTTCGAAACATCTTGAACCCGCATTGGGT
>Ga0315268_10005879_pt1 | contig 13110 bp, 15 predicted proteins | sample C1_top_MG_FD_204535 | JGI IMG/M metagenome (GOLD analysis project Ga0315268, IMG submission 204535) | Sediment microbial communities from Yellowstone Lake, YNP, Wyoming, USA - C1_top | ecosystem: Environmental > Aquatic > Freshwater > Lake > Sediment | place: USA: Wyoming | collected 2017-08-01 | reverse complement strand
AAAGCCCTGGACGCCGAAATTCATCGATTCCATAGAGATCGACAAATGCATCGGCTGCGGCAGGTGCTATAAGGTGTGCGGCTTCGATGTGCTGGAATTGATCGAAAAGCCTTTCGAAGGAGAGGACGAGTTTGGCGACGATATGGGCAACAAGGTCATGTCGATCGCCCGGCCGGAGAACTGCATCGGGTGCGAGGCCTGCTCGCGAACGTGCACGAAGAAGTGCCATGTCCATGTGACGTTGTGATCAAGGCGGGGCTTTAATGCTGAACATCACGATCCGTCCTGCGGAGATGGAGGATATTCCCCGCATGGTTGAACTCCTGAACGATCTGTTCCTGCTCGAATCGGATTTTACCCCGGACCGGGAGAAGCAGAGAGAAGGATTGATTCGCCTTGCGGCCGGACCTGAGGACCTCGCGCGCGTATTTGTGGCTGATTGCGCGGGAATGGTTATCGGCATGGCGTCGGTCCAGGTGCTCATTTCCACAGCCGAGGGCGGCCCGGTAGGCCTGGTGGAAGATGTGATCATTGACCACCAGTATCGTGACCAGGGCATCGGAACTTCTCTCCTCGAGCATATCGTCGTGTGGAGCAAGAGCAAAGGCCTGCGGCGGCTCCAGCTCCTCGCAGACGTTGAGAACGAGAATGCCATCGGCTTTTACGAGAACAGGGGTTGGCAGCGCACCCGACTTTCGTGCTGGAGAAGAACACGAATGTTCCGTGACAACGACGGCTGACAAATCCTCTCTTGGATGTTCCGGACATCGCACCACCATCCTCGCCTCCAAAGCGATTCTGCCTCTTTGTTGTGCAGGTGACTCGTTCTGTCTTTATCTCTCCCTCTCCCTTTTCGAAGAAGTACTGATAAATCAAACCATATCGATTGGCAAAGGTCTTGCTATATCATAGTGCAGGACGTTGATCGCACGCTCTGCGATGCGCGGATTCCAGCTCGAATGGAGGTACCAGTCATGGCACGAAGCAATAAGGACATCCTGAATACCCATCCCTGTTTCAACGTGAATGCTCACGGCACGTTCGGCAGGATCCATCTGCCGGTGGCGCCAGCATGCAATATCCAGTGCCGGTACTGCGAGCGCAAATATGACTGCGCGAACGAGTCGCGGCCCGGCGTTACGAGCTCCGTGCTCGATCCTCACGAAGCGTTGGAGCGCGTCGGGACGTTCCTGGACAGGAACAGCAATGTCAGCGTAGTGGGCATTGCAGGGCCGGGCGATCCGCTCGCGAATGACGCGACGTTCGAGACCTTGCGACTGCTCCATCGAACGTTCCCGGAATTGACGCTCTGCTTGTCAACGAACGGACTGCTCTTGTCGGACCGGCTTGCTGATATTGTACGGTCGGGGGTCAGGAGCATAACGGTCACGATCAATGCGGTCTCTCCGATCGCGGCGGAGAAGGTCTATTCATGGGTCCTCTACCGGGGACGGAAGCTGACCGGCGTACAGGCGGCCGAGACTCTGGTGCGGAACCAGTGGCAGGGCCTGATCAATGCCATCGAAGCGGGCCTGCTGGTCAAGGTCAACTCGGTCTACATCCCGGGCGTGAATGATGACGAGCTTGTAAGGATCGCACGGCTGGCTGGCAGCTTCGGCGCCGACATCATGAATGTTCTCCCGCTTATTCCGCAGGCCTCATTCAACCTGCTGCAGCGGCCGTCGTATCAAATGCTGCACGCCAAACGTGACGAATTGAGGCCGTTCATCAGCCAGATGTCCCACTGCCGCCAGTGCCGGGCTGATGCCTGCGGCACCCTGGGCGAGGACAAGGACATGGATACGGAAATGCTCATGGCGCGGATCGGCGAAGAGTACATCGGAGCGGTGTGATAAAAATACGACAGGAATTATCCAGGTATCGGTTATGGACCAACAGCTTTCACCTGCGGACCGCGAGCGCTATCGCAGACAGTTAATGCTCACTGGTTTCACTGCTGATCATCAGCGCTGGCTCGGGCGATCGACTGCACTGGTGGCCGGTGTAGGCGGCCTGGGAGGCACGGCAGCGCTTTATCTTGCGGCTGCCGGGATCGGCAGGCTCATCCTGGTGCATGCGGGGAACCTGACGCTGTCGAACATGAACCGTCAGGTCCTGATGAAACACAAGGGGATCGGCAAGAGCAGGGTGGCGCAGGCGAAGCGAACGATCCAGGAACTTAATCCCGAGGTGGAGATCGAGATCGTCGATGAGCGGATCACGACAGCGAATGTCGAGAACCTGCTTCGGACCGCACGGATCGCGCTGTCCGCGCGGCCCAACTTCAGCGAGCGGCGCGCCCTGAACAGGGCCTGCATCGAGAAGGGCATTCCCATGGTCGAGGCGGCCATGAACGGCATGGAAGGGTACCTGTTCAACGTGGTGCCCCGCGTTTCGCCCTGCATCCATTGCGTGTATCCCGAGGACGACCCGTCATGGGAGGAAATGGGGTTTCCGGTGCTGGGCGCGGTTTCGGGCATGCTGGGATGCTTGATGGCGCTGGAAACGATCAAACTGCTCACGGGCTACGGCAAACCGCTGCTGTCCGAGATGCTGGTGTTCAATACGATCGATATGGACTTTCGAAAAGTGAAGATCCCCCGGGACGAGCATTGCGAAGTCTGCCGGTCGTGACAGAAAGCGAGGTAGGGAAATGATGGTATTCGGAATTTTGGCATTTTCAATAGTGACCTTTTTTGTTTCATTTCTGCTCGGACGGTTGAAGGACCAGGATAATGGAAGGGTCGCGGCCTTTACCACGCTTGTCGCCTGGGGCTCTCTGATGTACGGGCTCTATCTCGGGCAGCATATCAACTGAGAACACGTCCTTTCTGCGGCTCCTTGGCGGCATCGGGGAGGGCGCGGGGAAATGACAGCCATCATGGAAATACTGGACACCACACTCCGGGAAGGGGAACAATGTTACGGGGTCTTCTTCCCGATCGAGACGAAAATTAAACTGGCTTGTCTGCTTGACCGCATGGGAATCGATTTTATCGAGGTCGGCCATCCGGCCGCGGCCCCATCGATACGGCAAGCTGTTGCCGGGATCGCAGTGCTTCCCTTGAACGCCCGCCTCCTAGCCCATGCACGGCTGGACCGTGAAGAGATCCTGATCGTCAGGGACCTGGGTTTGCCCTGGGTGGGGCTCTTCGCGGGCATGAACGCGATCAGCCTTCGCAGATACGGCATGACCCGGGCAGCAGCTTTCAAGCGGATCATGCATTCCGTATGCTTTGCAAAGGACCTGGGACTCCGGGTCCGGTTCACCTGCGAAGACGCGTCCCGGACCGATCAAAGCTTGTTGGCCGACCTCTACGGCAGTCTCCTGGAACTCGGCGCGGACCGGCTGAGCTACGCCGATACTATCGGAGTTGACACACCGGAAACGATCGGATCGCTGCATCGTTCGCTTAACAGAACGATACCCTTCTCTCTGCTGCACTTCCATTTTCATGACGACCAGGGGCGTGCGCGGGACAACGCAATACAAGCGACCGCACTGGGCGCGCAATGCATTGATGCGAGCATCCTGGGAATCGGGGAACGATCGGGTCTGGTACCGCTGGAGGATGCCCTGGTCCTGAAGAGGTCCTCGTCTGCAGTGGGATTGTCGGGACGGGTGCGTGCGATCCTCACCGAAGCACAGAACCTGGTCTCGGCATCCATTCGTCCGGACCATTTCAGCCAGCGGGAATTTGCCCATAAGGCCGGAACCCATATCCATGGCATGTTGATGAATCCTCTCACATTCGAGGTCACGGAGTTTACCCGCGCGGGATCCCGAAGACAGCTGGTGCTGAGCAAGCTGATCGGGCGCACCGGTTTGCGGGCCATGCTCGCCTGGGCCGGGATCGCGGTTGATGACGCATGTCAAAGCAAGTTCCTTCAGCACATCAAGGCAGATGAGTTCCTGGAGCTGGCCGATCGCCATGAGATCGTCCGTTACCTGATCGATCTGTATCCGCAAATGCGCAGCACCGGGAAGAGGGATAACGATCTTGTGCGGCACCCTTGCTGTTCGTGCTCTGCATGAGCGCAGCCCGTTCTCAATGATTACTATTTCAGCACATGCACATTTAAACGCCCGCGCGCTTGAACTCCAGCTGGAGAGCATACTCCAGCACATATTGAAAACGCGCAAGAAATCAATCTAGTAGTGTTTTTGTGGGTCCCGTCCGCTCGTGGCACGTGCCTTGCAAAATAGCAGGCAAGGAAGTTGTACAGCAACTTTCAAGAAAGCTCCGGAGGCTTTCATAGAATCTACCTTCCCGCATACAAGGGCAGGAATATTACGCTTCACAAGGAGGATGACATGAACATGAATAAGATTGGAAGAATAGTTGGATTAAAGATCGGCATGGCAATTTTTTGCGCAACAGCATTGGCTGCAACGGCATTCGCCGAGGAACCGAAACCCGCGACGGGCCTCAATCCCGATGACGTGAAAAAGGCGCTCGGCATCAGCTTCTATCTTCAGGGCGGCTACACCTATAACACGGGCAACCCTGCATCGCAGGAGAACGATCTTCGGGTCTTCGACCACAAGGCAGACAGCTTCGGCTTGGATTTGGCCCAGATCGTGATCACCAAGGATGTCACGACCCCGGACAGCTCCGGCTTCAAGATCAAGCTCTCGTCCGGCGAGACAGCAAAATGGATCCATGCTCGGGGCCTGAGCGGCGCAGCACTCACCTCATCCCAGGCAGGCGAGGGGACCGATGCTTTTGACGTGACCGAAGCATATGTCAGCTACCTTGCTCCTCTCGGCAAGGGGCTCAGGTTCGATCTGGGTAAGATGGCCACCTATTTCGGCGCAGAAGTGATCGAGGCAAAGGATAACGCGAACTATTCCCGGTCGCTTCTGTTCAATTATGCGATCCCGTTCACGCACACGGGCCTCAAGATGGGCTATGGGTTTACCGATGCTCTGAGTGTGAGCGCGCATGTATGCAACGGCTGGGACAATGCAACGGACAACAACAAAGGCAAATCGCTCGGCCTGAGCATCGGCATCACGCCTGCGGAGTCCTTTGCCGCGGTGCTGAACTACATGGCAGGGCCGGAGCAGGACAACATGACCAGGAACCCGCGGAAGCTTGCGGATGCGGTTGTGACGATAAAACCGACAAAGAAACTTGCGCTCATCCTGAACTACGATTCCGCTACAGAGAAGATGGGCGTGGTCTCGACTGGCGAGGATGCGAAGTGGTCAGGCGCGGCCGGCATCATCAAATACGACCTGACGGACAAGTACAGTCTCTCGGTCAGGGCTGAGTCCTTTGACGACAAGAACGGCGTGCGCACCGGCACGGCGCAGAAGCTGACCGAGTACACGGTGACCCCGGAGATCCGTTTGAACGGCGGTTTGATCCTCAGGCCTGAGTATCGGCATGATGCATCGAACGTGTATTCCTTCAAAGCTGGCGAAAAGAAGTCCCAGGACACCATCGCCCTCGGGGTGATGTACAGCTGGTAGCCTTTGAAAGGTAAATAAGGAGGTGTACGATCATGAAGTTTATTGCGAGTAATAAACGCTTACTAGTAGCAATGCTATTGTCTCTCATGGTTGCAATTGCCGGCGGTCTTGTTTTTGCCGACGAGCCGGCTGCGCCGGCGCCAGCCGCGGCAGCAGCAACGGCTCCAGCTCCCGCGCTCCAGCCTGATCCGTCCGGCGCGAACACCGGCGGCGCAGCGGACATTGTGGGCGCATCAGCAGGGGCGCCCACGGCGGATGATCTGAAGAATCTGGGGCCGAAAGAACCACTTGCTTTGAAAGTGGCGGATGCAGTGGGCCACAACCGCATCGCGATCAACATCGTCTGGACCCTTTTCTGCGGATTCCTGGTCATGTTCATGCAGGCCGGATTCGCCATGGTCGAGACGGGCTTTACCCAGGCAAAGAACGCGGGACACACCATGGCCATGAACTTCATGGTCTACCCGCTCGGCATGCTCGGTTACTGGGTCTGCGGCTTCGCGCTCCAGATGGGCGGCGTCGGCGCCGGCCCGTTAAGCGGCGGCACGGCTCTGCTGACGAACGAATTCACCATAAACCTGTTCGGCAAGGACTTCGGTCTTTTCGGGACATCCGGGTTTTTCCTTTCCGGCGTTTCGTACGATGCGGCGATCTTCTCGCTCTTTCTTTTCCAAATGGTGTTCATGGATACGACCGCGACGATCCCCACGGGCTCCATGGCCGAACGGTGGAATTTCAAGTCCTTTGTGATCTATGCTTTTATCATCGGCGGCCTCATCTACCCGTTGTATGCAAACTGGGTATGGGGCGGCGGATGGCTGTCACAGCTGGGCAAGAACTTCGGTCTTGGGCATGGTCATGTTGACTATGCCGGTTCATCGGTCGTGCATATGGTCGGCGGTGTTTGTGCTCTGGCTGGGGCGATGGTGATCGGCCCGAGACTGGGGAAATATAAGGACGGGAAGATCAACGCTATCCCCGGACATCACATCCCCATGGCGATCGTGGGCACGTTTATCCTCGCCTTCGGGTGGTTCGGGTTCAACGCGGGTTCTTCCCTCGCGGGAACCGACCTCCGCATCGGCGTTATCGCGACCAACACGATGCTGGCATCGGCAGGCGGAGCGTTTTCATCAATGCTGTACATGTGGTTCCGGTACGGCAAGCCTGATATCAGCATGATAGCGAACGGCATGCTTGCAGGTCTGGTCGCTATTACCGCACCCTGTGCTTTCGTCACCGCGCCAATCGCTGTATTGATCGGTGCGATCGCGGGGATCCTGGTTTGCCTTGCCGTGTTCTTCATCGACCGCACACTGAAGATCGACGATCCGGTGGGAGCCATCTCGGTCCACGGCGTGAACGGCGCCTGGGGTGTCATCTCACTCGGCCTTTTTGCCGACGGCACCTATGGCGACGGATACAACGGGATTGCCGGCGGAGTAAAAGGTCTGTTCTACGGCGGCGGTTCGCAGTTCGCAGCGCAGTTGATCGGAACGGCGACGAACATCATTTTCGTGTTCATTGCGTCCTACGTCATGTTCAAGGTGCTGGACAAGGTTGTGGGCCTCAGGGTCTCGGAAGAGGTCGAACTTGAAGGGCTTGATCAGGCCGAGGTGGCAGTCTCCGCTTATCCTGAATTTCATCTTAACAAGACGCATCGTTAGACTGGAGAGAGATCATGAAAAAAATTGAGGCGATCATAAAGCCGTTCAAGCTCGATGAAGTGAAGGATGCGCTGAACGCGATCGGCATCCAGGGTATGACCGTGACCGAGGTCAAGGGGTTCGGTCGGCAAAAGGGCCACGTCGAACTCTACCGCGGCGCTGAGTACGAGATATCCTTCATTCCCAAGGTGAAGATGGAGATGGTGGTCGCGGACAGCATTGCGGAGAAGGTGATCGCGACGATCATGGAAAAGGCAAAGACCGGCAAGATCGGCGACGGGAAGATCTTTATCACGAAGATCGAGGAGGTCGTCAGGATCCGCACCGGAGAAAAAGGTGAAGTAGCGATCTAAGCGTTTACCCCCATTATCCTCCCAGATCGTAGGGGAAACACCGGGCCGGTATGAACATTCATGCCGGCCCATTTTTTGAGAACGGCTGCTGCTGTATGAAGGGTTGGCGTGTCATGATTACCGTTGTCCTTATTCTCATATTTCTGGTGATACTGCTCCTTCCGCTTCTCGTTAAGCGGGTGGAGCACAATCTCGAGCTGTTCCTGCTCGTTCTCGGCAGCACAACGCTCGTTCTTTCTCATGTTCTCGGGCCTGAGCCGCTCTTGACAGCCCGGCTGATCGAGTCCGCGTTCCTGGAGCCGATCAACCTCACGATCGCGACCCTGGTCTTCGGATTGGCGTTCCGGGCCCTGCGGGACGGTTTGAAGAAAAGGATCGTCCTGATCGAGGAGCGCCTGGGGCCGCGGACCTTTGCGTTCCTGCTCATATTCGTTCTCGGTCTGATCTCGAGCATTATCACGGCGATCATCGCGGCACTGATCCTGTGCGAGATCGTGAGCGCCATCAACCTTGACAGAAAATACGAAACGCGGCTGGTCGTGTTCGCCTGTTTTGCCATCGGCATGGGCGCGGCCCTCACGCCCATCGGCGAGCCGCTGTCCACCATTGCCGTTGCCAAATTGCGGGGCGGTGCGCTCGACGGCGATTTTATGATGCTGATGCGGGTTTTCGGCTGGTACATCATTCCGGGTCTCATTCTGATCTCGCTGGCAGGAGGGTTCTTCCGGGGAACAACGGTCAATCCCGCCGAGAGCCTGACCGAGGATATTGAAGAGCCGTTCACCCATATCGCGCTCCGTGCGTTCAAGGTCTATATCTTCGTCATGGCGCTGGTCCTGCTCGGCGCGGGGTTCAAACCGCTCATCGACCTGTATATCTCGAAAATGCCGGCTCCGATATTGTACTGGGTGAACATCACCTCGGCGATCCTGGATAATGCCACGCTTGCCGCTGCGGAGCTCGGCCCGCACATGACCGCTGCTCAGGTAAAGGGCATCATCATGGGCATCATCATCTCCGGCGGGATGCTTATCCCGGGGAATATCCCGAACATCATCGCTGCTTCCAAGCTCAGGATCTCGAGCCGGGACTGGGCCGTCGTGGGGGTGCCGTTCGGATTTGTCCTGATGGCGCTCTATTTCGGGATACTTTATCTGTAAGGCAGCATCATGAAGGTACAGGCGAATTGAAAAAGTTTTATGAAAACCTGAAGGCATTTTACCGCAGTAGCCTTCAACAGAAAAACGGCCACCTAGGGAAACACGCAGAGGAAGGAACGTTTGCGAACAGCGGCTGAAATATGATGCATAATCGCTGTAAGTTGTAAGGAGATTCATGTTTTAATCAGAGGAGGCATTCCAGTGCATCTGGAGTTCGAAAGCATGTAGAGGTGGTGAGACTTGTGAGATAGTAGGACTGCAAGATTGCTCCGGGTTTCCTCTGCGTCCTCTGCGGTAAAAGATTTGGACATTGGGTCGGCCATAAAGGAGATCGGTTATGAAAAGAATAGAAGCGATAATACGTCCTGAAAAGGCTTCAGAGGTTTGCGCTGCTTTGGCCAGAGCGGGCCATCCTGAGGTGACGCTCTCTCATGTTGAAGGGCAGGGAGATCAGAAGGGGTGGATCAATCACGTCCGCTGCGCAACGTATGCGGTGAGCTTGCTGACCAAAACACGGGTGGAAGTGGTCGCAAAAGACGAAGACGCGGATACCATCATCAAAACCATCCGCGATGCCGCGTTGACTGGTGAAGTGGGGGACGGCAAGATCTTCATCCATGATATGGCCGATGCCATACGGATACGGACCAACGAAAGCGGTGCAGCGGCACTTTGATTCGCATAAGCTTTATCAGCGGAACAGTGAGGATAGGCGATGACATCTGCAGCCTGGCTCGTTTTTATCGCAGCGGCACTTCTTGAGGTTGGCGGTGACGCGATGGTGCGCAGGGGGCTACGCGGAAGCGGCCTCATCACCATCATGATCGGTTTTGCCATGTTGGGCTGCTACGGGGTGGTGGTCAACATGGTAAAATGGGACTTTTCGAGACTGCTCGGCGTGTATGTCGCGATCTTTGCGCTCATCAGCATAGTGTTCGGACGCTTTGTGTTCAAGGAAGCTATTCCGCTCTCCACGTGGATAGGATTGTGCGTGATCATGTGCGGAGGAATGATCATTCAGTTCGGAGACAAGATCTAGATAGGATGAACTGTAAAAAGTCAGGAATCACCCTTCGACAAGCTCAGGGCGAGCGGAGGTCTGGTTACTATCATTGCCTTTGTTCCGTTCGTGGTGAGCCTGTCGAACCACAGAAAGGAATTTTTATCACCTCACGGAACCGGTGATGTCATTTCATAATCCCTTCTGCATGCACAACAATTGGTCATATGCTTAAATTAACATCTCCTGAATGGCCATGGTGATTGCTTGAACAAATGCCTAAAATGCGGTCAAATCAAGGATCGCGCAATAAAATCAATGCGATTCTCATCTCCGGATGCATGGTCCTTCCTTTGGCATGTGCCTTGCTATAATCAGCTGTAGAATACGTAAACATGGCAGGACAGAAAGGGAGGATATACCATGAAAAGAGTATGTATGAAAATGAGTAGTATGGCAGTGATGTTGCTGATCATTGCGGCGCTGCTGGCGCCGGCATTGGTCATGGCAGAGGATGTTGCTCCACCGGCCCAGGCGGCCGCCGCGGTCACGGCGCCCGCAGCTGCCCCAAAGATCGACACCGGCGACACGGCTTGGATGATCGTGGCAACAGCCTTGGTCATGCTCATGTCCATACCCGGCCTGGCGTTGTTCTACGGCGGCCTGGCCAAGACCAAGGACGCGCTGAACACCATGGCCATGACGTTCGTGACCTTCTGCATCGCGAGCGTGCTCTGGGTCGTGTACGGGTATTCGTTCACCTTTGTCGGCGATGTTGGCGGGTTCATCGGGAACGCTTCACGGTTCATGCTAAAGGGGATCGGGCCGAACAGCATCTCTGATCTGGCAAAGACGATCCCCGAGTATATCTTTATCGCGTACCAGCTCACGTTCGCAGCGATCACCGTGGCCCTCGCGAGCGGCGCGTATATCGAGCGCATGAAGTTCTCGGCATGGGTCCTCTTTTCCGTGCTCTGGTTGACAGCGGTCTATATACCCGTTGCCCACTGGGTCTGGGGAGGCGGGTTCCTGGCAAAGCTCGGGGCTCTGGATTTCGCGGGCGGGACGGTCGTACATATCAATGCGGGTATTGCAGCGCTGGTCGGAGCATTGATCCTCGGCAAACGTCGCACCAAGGCCATCATGCCGGGCAACCTGACCCTGGTAGTGACCGGAGCGGGCCTCCTGTGGTTCGGGTGGTTCGGGTTCAACGCGGGATCTGCCCTGGGAGCGAACGGGCTCGCGGGCGCGGCATTCATCAATACGAACACCGCAGCAGCTGTCGCGGCCCTGGCGTGGATGGTGGTGGAATGGAAGCACTCCGGCAAGGCCACGGTGCTCGGGCTGGCATCTGGAGCGGTCGGCGGCCTGGTGGCGATCACCCCTGCAGCGGGGTTCGTGAACATCGGCGGAGCGATCATCATCGGTATTGCCGCAGGCGTGGTCCCCTTTTATGCAGTGGCAAAAATGAAACCCTTCTTCGGGTATGACGACACGCTTGATGCATTCGGCATCCACGGCATTGGCGGCACCATCGGTGCGATCCTGACCGGCGTGTTCGCTGATCCGGCCATCAACGAGGCAGGCAAAGGCCTGCTGTACGGAAATCCCAGCCAGCTCTGGATCCAGATCGTGGCTGCAGGTGCGACGCTTCTGTACAGCGGGATCATGACAGCGATCATCTTCCTGGTCATCAAGGTGCTGGTCGGCCTGCGGGTCGGTGCGGAAGAGGAGACCGTGGGGCTCGACGAGAGCGAGCATGGCGAGCGGGCGTATAATTCGTAGATGCGTGAATGTGTAGACGCGTGAAAGCGTAAATGCGTATAAGTGTAAATGCGTAGATGCGTATAACCGAATAGGCGTAGATTCCGCATCAACGCTTCCACGCATCAGCGCACCATCATTCCACAAGGAGGTAATATGAAAAAGATAGAAGCGATAATCAAGCCATTCAAGCTTGACGAGGTAAAGGACGCGCTGAACGCTCTGGGCATCCAGGGCATGACGGTGACCGAGGTCAAAGGGTTCGGCAGGCAAAAAGGCCATGTGGAGCTCTACCGCGGAGCGGAGTACGATATCAGCTTTATCCCCAAAGTGAAGATCGAGATCGTGGTTGCGGAGAGCATGGTCGAGAAGGTCGTGGCAACGATCCTGGAAAAAGCGAAGACCGGGAAGATCGGCGATGGCAAGATCTTCATCACCAAGCTGGAGGATATCATCAGGATCAGGACCGGCGAACGCGGAGAGACGGCGATCTAAGATTCAAGTGTCCCCCTCCCCCCATTTATCTCCCTGAATGGACCGGGACAACGAAGGCCGGCATGAGAGATCATGCCAGCCTTTTTTTACGTTCCCAACCGTTTTCCCGCCTCATACGCGTCCAAGAGCGCTGTCGGGTGCTTCTGGATGTCACCTTTAGCATCAACGCCCCCGTAAAAAAGCGTTTCATGTTCAGGCACGCTCACGGTACGGAAGAATCCTTTTGCAACTGCTTCTGCGGTGTGTTTGCAGGCCTCGTTTTTCATGCCGCCCACCAGGAGCAGCAGTCCTTTTCTGCCATGAGGACCAGCAGGGATGACCTTCTTCAGAAGATACTTTTCGCACCAGAAGGCCTGGCACCGGTCGACCATTGCTTTTGCCTGTGCGCTGAGGCTGTAGAAAAAAATAGGGGAGGCCAGAATGATCCTGTCCGCCTCCCTGATGGATCCATACATCTTTGTCATTGCGTCCGGATGAATGCACACGCCTGTTGCTGTGCAGCCCCCGCAATCCTGGCAGGGTTTGAACTCCAGGCTATTCAGCTTGTACACAATGATCTCGTGGCCGGCGTCGCGGAGCGGCTTCAGCGCCGCTTCCAGCAGGACCTCGGTATTCCCTCCTGCACGGGGGCTGCCGTTGAACGCGACGATCTTCAACCGTTACTCCGCCTTTTTAAACGCCTGTTTCTTCGCTTTGCAGACCGGACAGTCGTCGGGAGCGGAGCCTTCAGCGGTATAGCCGCAGACCGAACAGACATAGTAGTCAGTGCTGGCGTTCTTGCTCAAGCTGTCGAGCGCTTTCTTGTACAGCGCGGCATGGACCTTCTCGACCTCGTTCGCATAGTTGAAGCTTCTGAGCGCGCCCTGATTTCCCTCCGCCTGCGCATCGGCGATCATCCTCGGGTACATGTTCTGGAACTCAAAGGATTCACCCTGGATGGCCTCCAGCAGGTTCTCTTTTGTCGACCTGACCCCGCCGAGCTCTCTCAGATGATTATGGGCATGGATGGTTTCGGCCGCGGCCGCGGCCCTGAACAGTTTTGCTGCCTGGATGAAGCCCTCTGCTTCCGCTTTCTTCGCAAAGGCGAGGTATTTCCTGTTTGCCTGGGACTCGCCGGCAAAAGCTTCCTTCAGATCGTTCTCGGATTTAGACATCGTGGTATAGCTCCTTTCAAATGTACGTCATGAACATC
>Ga0315268_10005878_pt1 | contig 13112 bp, 11 predicted proteins | sample C1_top_MG_FD_204535 | JGI IMG/M metagenome (GOLD analysis project Ga0315268, IMG submission 204535) | Sediment microbial communities from Yellowstone Lake, YNP, Wyoming, USA - C1_top | ecosystem: Environmental > Aquatic > Freshwater > Lake > Sediment | place: USA: Wyoming | collected 2017-08-01 | reverse complement strand
GCTGGCACATCGGCAGCGGAATGGCCGACATGCTGACCACCGCCCTGGTCAAATCCGGCAAGTTCATGGTGATCGAGCGCCAGCAGCTGCAGAAGATCATGGAAGAACAGAAACTGGGCATGAGCGGGGCCGTCACCCCCCAGAGCGCGGCCCAGGTGGGAAAGCTCTTGGGTGTGGAATTGATGGTCACCGGCAGCGTCAATGAATTCGGCGAAAAATCGTCCAAGGTGGGCGGGTCGGTGGGAAGCTCCGTTTCCAAGGGCATGTTCGGCCTCAACCGGCTGGGGGTGGAGACCAAGACCGCCCGGGTGGGGCTGGATGTCCGCCTGGTCAACACCACCACGGGCGAGATCGTGGCGGCCGACGGCATTGCCGAGGACGAGAGCAAGAAGGGCGTGGATGTCGGCACCGACGAGTTCAACTTCTCCAACGACACCCATTTCGACGAGACTTTGGCCGGCAAGGCCACCCGCAAGGCGGTCAACAAGGTGGTGGAGATGATCACCGGCGCCATGGACAAGGTGGCCTGGACCGGGATGGTGCTCAAGGTCAACCCCGACAAGACCCTGATGCTTAAGCCGGGCTCCCTGGGCGGGGTCAAGGTGGGAGACAAGTTCACCGTTTACTCCAAGGGCGAGGAAGTGATCGACCCCGAGACCGGACTGTCGCTGGGAGCGGAGGAAAGCCAGGCCGGGACCATCGAGGTGATAGAGGCCAAGGACCAGTATGCCAAGGCCAAGATAGTAAGCGGCAGCGGGCTGAAGGAAAAGGACCTGATCCGGGAAAAGTAATTCGGGATATTTCCAATAAAGACAAAAAGGCTGCACGTTTTGTGCAGCCTTTTTTATTGAACCGACGGCCAATAATATTCCATTCTTCTACTATTCCTTGATTTGTACCCGGAAATAAATCATGTTAATCCTGTCTTCTCCGGGTGATACTACGCACCACCATTTCCGCCGTGACTTTGGAAACACCGCGCTTGGAATCAACCAGACCACGGGCTTTGGTTCCGGTTAAGAGCCTCTTTTGTTCATTGTCGAGAGGATCGATTAGGGCCGTCTTCAATTCTTCAGAGTCCTTCACCTGCACCGCCCCGCCGCAGGCCAAAAGCCCCTCGGCGCTTTCTTTTGTATTGAACATGTGGGGCCCGAACAGCACCGGAAGCCCCAGCGCCGCCGGTTCCAGGGGATTATGGCCGCCCACCGGCACCAGGCTGCCGCCGACAAAGGCCAGGTCCGAGGCGGCATAGGCGTTGACCAGTTCGCCGATGGTATCCAGCAGCAAGATATCAAAATTGGTTGAGGTCTTTCCGTTCTTTTGGCCGCTCCGTTTTTCGTAATTTAAGTTTTGGGAATCCAGCAGTTTTTCCACTTCGGAGAACCGCCACGGATGTCTCGGCGCTATGATCAATTTTGCATTCTGCATTTTGCATTCTGCATTTTGCATTGTTGTTTTCCATGCTTGCAAGATGATCAGTTCCTCGCCCTCCCGTGTGCTCCCGGCCGTCAGGACCAGGTCCTCCGGGCTCAGGCCGAAGTCTTTCCTCAACTCCTGTTTTTCCGTCAAAGAGACCGGGCCCTTGATCCCGTCGTATTTCAGGTTGCCTGTGACGGTGACAATGTCCTCCCGCACTCCCAGGGCCAGGTAGCGATCCGCATCCTCCCGGCTTTGGCAGGCGATCAGCTGCAGGGTGTTCAACAGCGGCCCGAACAGGAAGCTCAGCGGGTGATAGTATTTAAAGGAGCGGGCCGAAAGCCGGGCGTTGACCAGGAACACCGGAACGTTTTGTTTCTGGCACTGCCGGATCAGGTTGGGCCAGATCTCGGTCTCGGTCAGGATCAGGGCGCATGGGTTTACTCTCCTGACGGCCAGCCTTTGGGCGGACCAGAAATCCAGGGGAAGGAAAAATATCCCGGCCGCTTTATTGGAAAAGATCTCTCCTGCCCGCTTTTGCCCGGTGGCGGTCATGGTGGAAAGCACAATGCTTTTCTCGGGCATAAGAGCCTTCAGCTGTGCCAGGAACGGCGCGATCACCCCCATCTCCCCCACCGAGGCCCCGTGGATCCAGACCGGCCGGCCTTCTTGCGGAGGCAGCCAGCCCAGCCGCTGCCGCCATTTGATGCGGTGGCCCAAGGCCGACATTAAAAGCAAATATGGCCATCCCAGCAGGAGGGCCATAAAAGTTGCCAGATGGTAACATCCCATTCCCAAGCTAAAGATCATTACCAGTTCCTCAAAGCTTGTTTCAGTTCTTCCCCCGTCACCTCGGCCACCCCGAACTTGGAGACCTCCACCCCGGCCGCATGGTTGGCGGTTACCGCCGCCTCCAGAAAGCTGGCCCCGGCGCACAGGGCCAGGGTGGCCACCGAGATCACTGTGTCGCCGGCCCCGGAGACATCGTACACCTCACGGGCGGCGGTGGGTATCCGTAAAACCTGGTTTTGGCCGGCAATAAAAAGATACATCCCCTGGTCGCCTGCGGTGATCATCACCGCTTTGGCCTCCAGCCGCTGCAGCAGGCTTTTCCCCGCCCGGATGATGTCTTCGGGGCCGGAGATCTTGATCCCCAGGGCCCGCTCGGCCTCGTGGATGTTGGGCTTGAACAGGGTCACCCCATTGAATTCCAGAAAATGATTGAACTTGGGATCCACCGTGATTATTTTTTTATGCTTCCGCCCCAGCTCCAGGGCTGCTTTGAGCACCGGCGAGGTTATCAGTCCCTTATTGTAGTCTTCGATCAGGATAGCGTCGGCTAAAGGAACTAATTTCTCCAGAGCTTTGATCACATATTGCTGGGCGCCGGGAGAGATGTCCTGGCGGTGCTCCCGGTCCACCCGCACCACCTGCTGGTGGCCGGCCACTATCCTGGTCTTGATGGTGGTGGGCCGGCCGGGCTGGTTCACCAGGCCCAGCTCGGAGATCTTCCTGGTCTTAAATTCCCGCCGTAGAATCTTCTCGGCCCGGTCGCTGCCCACCGTCCCCACCGGAAAGGCCTGGCCCTTAAGGGCCGCGATGTTCCATGCCACGTTGGCCGCCCCGCCCAGGTGGAACTCCTCCCGGCTGACCTCCACCACCGGCACCGGGGCCTCGGGCGAGATCCGGGAGACCGCCCCAAACAGGTACTCGTCCAGCATCAGGTCGCCCAGGACAACGACTTTGCGCCGGGCAAAACCGTTGATGAGTTTATCGGCCCGTTTGGGGCTGATCTTGTATTTGTTTGGATTCATAAGGCTTTCTGTTTGAATATAATTGTATGGACATACGGAAACATTAACCGCAAAGACGCTAAGGACGCAAAGAGTAGTATTCTTTAGTTTTCTTGGCGATCTTGGCGTCTTAGCGTTGAAAAATGTTTCTGCTAACATAAGTATCATAAACCACCGGGCGCCCCCCTGTCAACCCTTTTTTATTTGGAATTTCCCCTTGCGTTATCATTTTGCTTGTGATATATTATTTACTGGAGTTTACTAACTTTTACAGCATTAATACAGCCTAAGAACATGCCCAAAGAAATCAACGAAATAACCGAGCGGATATCCCTGGCCGGCATAGACCCGGTGAACCTTTTGGGGCCTCAGGATTCCAATCTGAAAGTGATCCAGCACTCCTTCAAGGCCAAGATCTTCGCCCGGGGCGACGAGGTGGTGATCAAGGGATCGGCCGAGGAGCTGGAGGCCATCGCCTCGCTGCTGCTCAATCTTAGGGCACAGGTGGAATCGGGGGCGGTGCTGCAGGAGCGGGACATAGGACTGGCCATCAGCCAGTCGCACCAGCGGCACCAGGACATCCAGGAACGGGGGACCGTGGCCGCTTTGGCCCTGAAAAAACTGATCCGGCCCAAATCGCCCGGCCAGTCCCAGTACCTGGACGCCATCAGGGACCACGACCTGGTGATAGCGGTGGGGCCGGCCGGAACCGGCAAGACCTATCTGGCGGTGGCCGCGGCGGTGGCGGCATTGAACGAGCGCCAGGTGGATCGCATCATCCTTTGCCGTCCGGCGGTGGAGGCCGGGGAATCGCTGGGGTTTTTGCCGGGCGATTTCCGGGACAAGATCGACCCCTACATGCGCCCGCTGTACGACGCGCTGTACGACCTGATGTCCCCGGAGAAGGTGCGCCGCTTCATGGCCAACGAGATCATCGAGATAGTGCCCCTGGCCTACATGCGGGGCAGGACCCTGAACAACTCCTTCGTGATTTTGGACGAGGCCCAGAACGCCACCCGCACCCAGATGAAGATGTTCCTGACCCGGCTGGGCTTCAACTCCAAGGCGGTGGTCACCGGCGACGTCACCCAGATAGACCTGCCCCGCAACGACGGATCCGGCCTGGTGCACATCCAGGAAGTGCTGGCCCAAGTTGAGGGCATAAAGTTCATCAACCTTTCGGAGCGCGATGTAGTGAGACACCACCTGGTGCAGCGGATCATTCAAGCCTACCAGAGCAGCAGCCAGACCGAAGGCCGGGAACAGGGACAGGACGATAAGACCGGGCCGTCGGATTGAAAGAATCATCACTGCAAAATCTCATATTGGGCGATACCGAGTTAATAAAGAGGAAAATAAACTCTACTATTGGTCAAGAACAGAAATAAAAGGTAATAACAGAAATGTTGCTATTCTCATGGGTATTAAACATATGTTGTTTTATAGGGCTTTCATTTTTTACAATCATATGGGCAAATAAAAACAAAGGTGAAGGTTACAAAAAAGCAATTTTGGGTGCGATACTGTTCGCAGTGGGAGGAATAATATTTAGGATCTCATCAATAATACTTTCTTTCCCCCTTAATGCATTATACAAAGTATTAGTTCCTACTGGATTAATGCTTATTTTTTTAGGTTGGCTTTTAGTTATTAAATATTATTGGAGCCATCGTAAATCTAAAAGCAATACAACGCCTACCACCTTTGGATAATTCCCTTTTTTAGTTAACAAGTTATAATTACTATTACGAATAGGCAAGGCGGATTGTCCCTCAATAAATAGCTAAAAAAAATAGTTACTATATGAAATTAGATTTTAAAACCAGATCCCTAAACTTCGCCAAGGCCTTCTGGCCCTTGGACGCCCCGGCCCGCAAAAGGCAGATCTTCTGGCTTAAACGGGCCGCCATCGCCTTCGGCCTGCTTTTGATAGTGGCCAATCTCTTCTCCCCGGCCCGGCACGAGGAGCTGGACCTGAAGGAGGGCGATGTCACCAACCACGACATAGTGGCCCCCTTCGACTTCCCGGTTCTGAAGTACCCCTCGGAGCTGGCGGCCCAGCAGGACAGCGCCGCCCGGAACGTTTTGGCCATCGCCTACCGCAGCCCCGAGGTGGACAACAAGATCCTGGGCGACATCGACCGTTTTCTGGTGAAGCTCTCCTCCCTAAGGGAGGAGGACGAATACCTGGCGGTCAAAAAGAAGAAACTGGAAAACTGGGGCCTGAACCTTTCTCCGGCCACGGTTAACCTGCTGCTGTCCCTGCCCGAGCTTAACCCCTTCCAGCAGGGGCTGCGCTCCATCTGCCGTCAGGCGGTATCCGAAGGCATATTGCCGCTGAACGACCAGCAGGCTCAGGATCTGGGGGATCAGATAGTCATCCGGCAGCAGGACCAGCTGGTGCGGGCCCGGGTTCAGGACCTGGCCACGGCCCAGTCCCTGCCTCTGCTGCTGAAGATCAAAGGTGAACAGGCCTTTCCAAGATCAGCCCCTCTGGCTCAGGCCGCCGCCGAGGCGGCCTCCGGGATATTGGTTCCCAATTTGAACCTGGACCTGGAGGAAGTGCAAAACGCCAGGATCCTGGCCCGCAGCAATGTTTCGCTGGCCGTGGACCAGGCGACCAAGGGAGAGCGCCTGGTGGCGGCCTACCAAAAGATCGACGCCCCGGCCGCCCAGAAGATCTACTCCCTAAAGATGCGTCTGGACGAGATCGCCCTGACTTCCCGGCGGGGCGGCTGGCGGTATCTTTTGACATTGCTATCAAGACTCTTGGCTTTGGGGTTCTTCCTGGGGATTTTGATCATCTACCTTTATCGTTTCCGCCCCGAGATATTCAACAACGATTCCCACCTGCTGCTTTTGGCCGCGGTGATCCTGCTGACCATGCTGGGCGGCTGGACGGTGCTGGGGCAGCAGCACCTTTCGCCGTACCTGATCCCGGCGGCGGCTGGCCCCCTGATCATCGGCCTGGTTTTCGACGTTACCCTGGGAGCGGTGGTGGCCATCACCTCCAGCCTGCTTTTGGGCGTGGTCACCGGCTTCAATTTTCCCCTGACCGTGGTGCTACTGGCCTCGGGAGCGGTGGCGGCCTTCGCCGCCAGGGACCTCAGGGGCCGGCTGAAGTTCATAGTCAAAAGTTTTCTGGCCATCAGCCTGATCAACATCCTGGCCATCGCCGCGGTGGAATACTTAAGGCAGGCCCCGGCCGGGCAGATCAAGCAGTCCCTGGTGCTGGGGCCGGCCAACGCCGCCCTCTCGGTGGTGCTGGCCCTGGTGCTGCTGCCGGTGTTGGAGGCCATCTTTAGGGCCACCACCGATTACAGCCTGCTGGAACTGGCCGATCCCGACCAGCCCCTGCTGAAAAGGCTCTCGCTGGAAGCGCCGGGGACCTTCCAGCACAGCCTGCTGGTGGGCAACCTGGCCGAGGCCGCCGCCCTGGCCATCGGGGCCAACAGCCTGCAGGCCCGGATCATGGGATATTACCACGACGTGGGCAAGCTGGCCAAGCCGGATTACTTCATCGAGAACCAGAACTCCGGGATCAACCGCCACGACGGGCTGGCCCCCAAGATGAGCCACCTGGTGCTGGTCTCCCACGTCAAGGACGGGATGGAGCTGGCCAAACAAAACAGAATGCCCCAGCTGATCATTGATTCCATCGGCCAGCACCACGGCACCACCCTCTCCAAGTATTTTTATCTCAAGGCCATCCAGACCAGCGAGGGCGGGGTGCTGGAATCCGACTTCCGTTATCCCGGGCCAAAACCCCAGTCCAAAGAGATAGGGCTGGTGATGCTGGCCGACGTGGTGGAGGCCACCGTCCGGTCACTGAAGGACCACAGCACCAAAAGGGTGCGCAAGGTGGTCCGGGCCATCATCGCCGAGAAGGCCAACCAGCTGGAGCTGGACGAATCCAACCTGACCCTGCACGAGCTGAATCTGACCGGGGAGGCCTTCATGCCGGTGCTGACCGCGGTCTTCCATCCCCGGATAGAATATCCCCAGACCAGCATGCTGGAAGAAAAACCGCGCTAGCAAAATAACCTAATACTTTTTATGGCCGTTTGCTTCGAACATCTTGTTCCTGTCCGGGATATAAAACCTTCGAGCTTGAAGGCCCTGGTCCAAAGGATATTGAAGGATGAATCTCGCCCGGACTGCGACCTGACCGTGATCTTCACCGACAGCGCCCATCTGCGCCGGCTCAACCGCCGCTATCGGGGCAGGGACCGGGTGACCGATGTCATCTCCTTTGCCATGTTGGAAGGGACCAAGTCCTGCTGGAACCGGCCCAACCTGGGCGATGTCTATATCTCCCTGCCCCGGGCCCGGCGCCAGGCCAAAGAATACCACGTCACCGCCGAAGAAGAGATCAGAAGGCTGGCGGTCCACGGGGTGCTGCATCTTTTGGGCTACGACCACATTTCACCGGGACAAGAGCATAAAATGAGACTTCGGGAAGAGTTCTATCTTTACGGACATTGATCCGACGTTCTGAAACCTAAGGGAGAAAATTTACTTTGGAAATTTCCATCTGGGGAGAACTGCTGCTTATCGCGGCGCTGATATTTTTCAACGGCCTTTTGTCCGCCTCCGAGATCGCCCTGATCACTGTGCGCAAGAGCAGCCTTAAGGAACTGGCCCACCGCGGGGATTTAAGGGCCAAGTCTGCCTTGCGGCTTTTAGAGGATCCCTCCCGGCTGTTCGCCACCATTCAGATGGGGGTCACCTTCCTGGGTTTCCTGGCCTCGGCCGTGGCCGCCGTCTCCAGTTACAAGCTGGTATCCCAGGACTTGGAAAGCATTCCCTGGAGCCTTATCTCCCGGAACAGCCATCCCATAGCCCTGGCCCTGGTCACCGCGGTGGTCTCCTTTTTCACCATCATCCTGGGCGAGCTGACCCCCAAGAACATCGCCCTCAAGCATTCCCAGTTCATAACTTTGCTGGCTGCCAGGCCGCTGGAATTCGTGGCGGCGTCGGCCCGGCCGGCCATCTGGCTGTTGACCCGGGCCACCGATCTGGCCCTCTCCTTCTTCGGGATCAAGAAAGCCCAGCTTTCCTCCCAGATCACCGAAGAGGAGATCAAGGCCCTGCTTTCGGCCGGGCACGAGCAGGGGGTGCTGGACCGCACCGAGACCGAGATGATCCACGGGATCTTCGAGCTGGGTGACAAGACCGCCCGGGAGATCATGGTGCCCCGGATCGACATGGTGGCGGCCCCTTCGGATATTCCCATCTTCAAGGCGGTCAAACTGATGGAGAAGGCCGGGCACTCCCGGATCCCGGTCTACCGCCAGACCATTGACAACATCACGGGCATAGCCTACGCCACCGACATCAACAAGGCTTTGCGCTCGGGGGTCAAGAACCAGCCGGTGGATGAGCTGGCCCGGCCGGCCCATTTTGTGCCCGAGTCCAAGAAGCTGGACGGTCTGCTGCGGGAGTTCCAGTCCTGGAAGACCCACCTGGCCATAGTGGTGGACGAATACGGAGGCACCGCCGGGATGGTCACTTTGGAGGACGTGCTGGAGGAGATAGTGGGCGAGGTCCGGGACGAGTTCGATACCGAGGAGCCTCTCTTCCGCAAGATCGACGAAAGATCCTACCGGATCGACGCCCGGATAGACATCGAGCAGTTGAACGAAGCGCTGGGCTCCGATTTTCCCACCGAGGGTTTTGAGACCCTGGGCGGTTTCATCTACGACATAGCCGGCAAGGTGCCGTCCTCCGGGGAAAAGCTCAAATGGCCGAAAGAGGAACCCCTGTGGGAATTTATAGTTGAGAGTGTAAGAAAGAGACGCATATTTTATGTTAAGGCAAAAAAACTTCAAAAATCTCAACCCAAGATCACACCAATACCTGTAGAATAATTTCCCCTTCACTTTAAATAGGTTTAAATAACATGAAAAAACATTTATTACTAACATACTTTATTTTTTGCATTATATTTTTACCTGCAATAACTATAGCAGTTACTGATAATATAACAGGAAGCGATTATATAAGAACTGGCGAAACCATATTTGATTTAACTAATGGTGACTATGTGTTACCAAAATTCTCACCAAACGGCAAATACTTTGCCTATTCCGAAGTAATCAATGATAGTACTTATGAAACAACTCAAGTATTACTCCTTAATCTAAAAAGCCATGCAATTGATACAATACTAAAATCAAACATTGCAAACAAATATGCTACATACAAGTCTTTTGTAACTGGTATAGATTGGAGCGCAGACAATAAAATTTTATTTGTTACATTACATGATGGAGATGTGTCTAGCTCTACCGTAAAAATAAATATCACAACACATAAAATTGAATCTTCAAAAGCAACACTTGAATACAGACCATTGTCTGTGTCTGAAAATCGTATATTAGCTAAACTAATTAATCTGTACCCTGAAATAAATAATGAGGCTTTTGAAAATACATTCAAAAATCTTTCCTATTTATATGTACCCGACAATGGCATTATCTTACAAAACAATTACGTGTCCGAAGACCATAATATTTGGTATTTGAACACTAAAATAAATAAAAAACAAACATTAATTTCTTTATTGCCAAATGAATACTATTCTTTTGGTAGTGGTGCAATTTATAATAAGTCGGCTGTTTTTGTTGTAAAAAAAGATAGTTTAGCAAAGTTATATACATTTGTTGATGATAGTTTAAAATATTTAACTGGATTTTTAACGACGTTACAAACACCAACTATATTAGTAAAAGGAACCTCGAGCAACTATGTTTATTATAATCTGGTAACAGCAGAACCTTATGAAAAAAGCAATAATCCTGTGTTTTGCTTTAATGGTGTAATAAATAAACAATTAATTGATTTTCAATATATTTACGATTTTGATGTAAACTTTACAAATAAACTAATTGCACTATGCCATTGGGAAAAAGGCAAACGCTATATAACAATTAAACATCTTCTGGATAATTGATGATCCAGCGCACCGAAGCCGTCATTCTCAAGACCCAGAACTGGTCCGAGTCCAGCCGGATCATCCACGCCTTTACCCGTAAATTCGGCCGGATGAAGTTCATGGCCAAGGGCGTCCGCCGCTCCAAAAGCAAGTTCGGCGCTGCTTTCGATCCCGGGACCCTTTCTCAGATAGTGTTTTACCGCAGCATCCGGTCCGAGATCCACACCGCCTCCGAAGCCTCGGTGGTTTTCTACCCCGGCCAGGGACAAAAGGGTACTGAAGGGCTTAACTTCCTGGCCCCGGCTTTGGAAGTGGCCTACCGGGCCACCGACCTGGAATCCCCGAACCTGGCCCTCTTCAATAATCTGATAGTGCTGCTGAAAGCGCTGGAGAACAGCCCCGGCCCCCAGCACCCGCTGGCCGAGTTCTGCCTGGCCTCCATCAACAACCTGGGATACCACCCGGTGCTGGACCGCTGTTTGGACTGCAGAAAGACGGCCCTTGATGAACCGTTCCTATTCTCCCTTTCCATGGGCGGGCTGCTTTGTCCCGGCTGCGGCAAGAAACACGGGGAATCGGTGGCCCTGACCCGATCGGTGTTGAAGGGACTTGATTTCTGGCAGCAACATGATTACCTGCCTCCGATGGAGACCGCCGATTCGCTTTTCCTGATCCGGCTGCTGGCCGAGTTCATCAACCACCATCTTTCCGGGCATTCCCGGCTGGTGTCGTTCAAGTACCTGCCCCGGAACTGAGTTCTAGCCTATATCCATAGAACGCTGACATTGTAGTGAACAATAGTCGAATTATTAACCCAGATTTCACTGATTTTCTTGGCAGTGAACCTGGCACAACAAAACCCCCGCCATTGGCGGGGGTTTTGTTGTTGGACAATCTGTACCAACCTTACCGTTGGGCATCCATAGCCCATACATTGATGTATGGGCTATGGATTTGATTTTGTTTAAAACCAAAATACAAATGCAGATCATTATTTATGGTTTTTGTTCTGCCCTTTTTTCTTGTTTTTTCCCGTTCCTGTCTTTTCTTCCAGCATCTCATGGAATGATCTCAACAGCTCATTATGAGGATCCAGCTCCAGAGCCTTTTCCACCATCACCTGGGCCTCCTTTATCTTTCCCTGCTCCATCAGACAGACCGCCAGGTCGTTCAGGGTCCCAACATTGCTCTCGTCCAGCTCCAGGGCCAGCTCCAGTATCTTCTGGCCCCGCTTCAGGTCTCCGGCCATGAACAGCGCCCAGCCTAAAAGATGGGTGGTCTCGGGGTGTCCGGGCCTTAAGCCCAGGCTTTTCTCAAACTGCAGGGCCGCCTCCTCGAACCGGGCCTGGTAGTTGTAAAGCGCCCCCAGTTCCTGAAGATATCCGGCTTCCAGGGGATTGAGCTTGATGGCCGCCAGAAGATGGGCCTCGGCCCGCTTGACGTCCCTTTCGGCGATCAGCAGCCCGGCCAGCCCCCAATGGGCGCATTCCAGCGACAGCGGCTCCTGCCGAGCGATCTCCGGCAGATCTGTCACCTCGGTCAGACTGGCGATGGCACCCGCACGGTCACCCTGCCGGGCGCTTTGATCGGCCTGGGAAAAAAGCTGTTCTATCTTATCTTTTAGTTCCGTCATTCTGGCCAGGCTGAGTTAGTCTTTTAAGTTCGTCCATGATCTCGTCCCGGGTGCAGACATTCTTCTTGACCAGCACGTTGATCAGGGCCTGGATGGAAAGGGCGTTGGCCGCCACTCCCTGCTGAACGGTGATACCCTTGCCTTGGGGCGGAATTTCTTTTTTCTTCCAAAACATTGTTTGATCCATCTATCCGCGATTAAGCGTTTGGTTGCCGCCGAAAATCTGTTTGGTGTTTGACGTTCAATGTTAAAGAAATCAGGCTCTCTTCTTTTTACCCTTTGCCCCTTCCACCTTGCGCCGGTCCATCCAGCTGCGACGGTCGCTTTCCACCACCCGGCCGGTCTCAATCAGTCTTTTGAACTCTTCCTCGTTCAGGAGACGGCGGCGATCGGACAGGACCCTCTTGGCGGCCTGTTTTACCGTGGATGCAACGGGTTTCTTCTTGGGGGCTGCGGGTTTCTTTTTGGCGGCGGCTGTTTTCTTGGCAGGCATCGATCATCTCTCCGTTTTATTAAATGCTTTGACCGGTAAGTATTTTCAGGGCTTCCAGGTATTTCTGGCTGGTCTTCTCCACCACCTCTCCGGGTAATTCCGGACCGGGGTCCTGCTTGTTCCAGTCCAAAGTATTCAGGTAATCGCGGACGAACTGCTTGTCAAAGCTGGGCTGGCTCTTGCCCGCCTGGTATCCGGCCAGGGGCCAGAAGCGCGAGGAATCCGGGGTCAGCACCTCGTCTATCAGGATCAGGCTGCCGTTGAAGTCTCCCATCTCGAACTTGGTATCGGCGATGATGATGCCTTTTTCTTCCCCGACCTTGCGGGCCGCAGTGTAGATCTCCAGCGACAGGCGTTTGACCTTCTCCGCCTTTTCGCTTCCCAGGATCTCTGACATCTTCTCGAAGGAGATGTTCTCGTCATGCGCCCCGATCTCGGCCTTGGTGGAGGGCGTGAATATGGGTTGGTCCAGCCGGCTGGATTCCACCAGGCCTTTGGGAAGCTCGATGCCGCAGACCTTCCCGGTCTTCTGGTAGTCCTTGAGTCCTGAGCCGGTCAGATAGCCGCGCACTATGCACTCCACCGGCAGGGGCTTTGCTTTCTTGACCAGCATCGAGCGGCCCTCCAGTTCCTCCTTGTACCTTTGGCACGATGCCGGAAAATCCTTGACCTCGGTGGCTATCAGGTGGTTGGGCATAAGTGAGGACATTTTTTGAAACCAGAATTTTGAGATCTGGGTCAGCACATAGCCCTTGTAGGGAATGGCGTTGGGCAGGACCACATCGAAGGCCGAGATCCGGTCGGTGGCTACGATGAGAAGGTGTTCGCCCAGATCGTAGA
>Ga0315268_10005876_pt1 | contig 13114 bp, 12 predicted proteins | sample C1_top_MG_FD_204535 | JGI IMG/M metagenome (GOLD analysis project Ga0315268, IMG submission 204535) | Sediment microbial communities from Yellowstone Lake, YNP, Wyoming, USA - C1_top | ecosystem: Environmental > Aquatic > Freshwater > Lake > Sediment | place: USA: Wyoming | collected 2017-08-01 | reverse complement strand
CATCGCAAATGGTGAATTCGATGATTTAGAAGGAAAAGGAAGGCCTATTGTTTTTGAAGATGAGACATGGATTCCTGAGGACCTGAGAATGGCTTACCGGTTCCTGAAAAATGCCGGCTGTGTACCCCCCGAGTTGGAGATGAGAAAGGAAGTAATCAATATGTGCGAACTGCTCAACACCATCGATGACGATAAAGAGCGTCTGAAAAAGATCAGAGAATTAAATTTCAAATTATTAAAACTTAATCTAACCCGTAAGAGACCATTAAACTTCGAAGATTTTCCAGAATATGAGGCAAAGATGGTAGATAAACTAACCAGTATTAAATAGATAGACCTAGTCAGACGCGTCAGATTATTTTTCGATTAACGCTTTCAAATAGAAATCAATAATAACTTTTTCAGCGGTCTAAAAATATTTATTGAAGAAAGGTTTTCGAACTAAGAGTATTATTTATTGATATTTATCCTTAAATAAAGTAATTTAAATCCAATACCTTTTCATAATAGCAACCAATAATAATTTTGAGAAATTAAATGATAAATAAGTATTTTATATTTTGCTTTCTTGCCATGACATTGATATCTTGCAGATCTACTATTGAAATAGACCAACTTGAAGTCTACCACGAATATAGACTGCTTATTGAAGATATTGATGGTCACCCAGTTGAAGGAGCAACAGTTGCATATATTCTCAAGAAAGATGGCAAAGAATATGATCGAGGAAAATTTATTACAAAGTCTAATGGCGTATTTATAAAAAAAGTTTATCATACCTCTACTTATCCCTTTAGATTTTCTTCAGGCATTATATGTAAAACTTCCAAGGAAGGATATTTCACAACTATTGCTTCTATAGACGTTAAAGATGATTGGTATAAAGTCGTATCTCATTCGAATGTACTAAATGAACCTACTGATAATACAAGTAAAATGTTTTTGTCTTTAAAAGAACATAATATCTTAAAAGATAAGATATTTAATTTTTTGGATATGATTATTGTTCAAAGTCCTTTTTCTAATGCTGAACTGAAGGTCAATTCAATGGATTTAATTAACTTTAAAGAAAATAAATACTTAAGATGTAATTTTCTATCTAATACTACTTATGACTCTTTGAAGATGAACAAATACGATATCGGTAAAATACTATTTGATGAGGTTGTGAGAAAAGTTTTAGAACCACTCAATAAATATATTAGCGACCCAAAATTATTTTATGGTTATGATTTAATAGTTTCAGGATTTACAAAAAATATCACAGATAACTATTCAACGGCTAAATCAATAGAGTATAGATTCCTTATTCCACAGGAAATAGCAAAATGGTATGAAAACAAGGATATATCTGGACAAAGAGTTCTTGATTCTTCGGTTATTCTTATGAATGATAAGAAGATAGAATTAAAAATACAATAGCAGTCAATATAATCTGAAATCAATTTTTGCTATATTGAGAGTAATATTTCCATTTAGGTTGAAAGACGCACAGAAGCTTCATAATACTCAAGGACAACCATCCTTCCTGTAAGAGTGATTTTTATATCTTCTCTCAGAATGCAAGACTATAAATGGGAATCAATAATATACCTCTACACATTACATCGGCCAGTTTGATTTTTTTGCACAATAATTTGTAAAGTAACCAGCAATTGTTAAATACTTGTGCTTTCAATTGATAAGCATTCTGATACTTTTATAAATAAGGAGGACACAATGAAAAAGGCAGTATTGTGGGCAATGGTATTTACACTATTTGTATTCACATCCTCATTATCTTTTGCTGATGGTCCAATAGACTTCCCATCTTGCGGCAATATCTCGTATGAGAATGGTAATTATTACTTAACTATTCCACAAATTGAAGTTGGAGACATTCAAGGTTGGGTAAAATGGAAAATGAATTGGGCAAATGCGGCTTGGGAAGTTGTCAATGCAGGGTTAACTCCAGCAGTTAAAGGAGAATTTTATGCAAATGGAAGGTACATATATAATTCACAAAAGGGTGTACTATTTGTGTATTATCAAAATACTACATTTTTAGATTGTGGTCCTGTAAAGAAAGGGTTAGACGCATTTATTGTAACATCTTTAGATTCTACGACAATGACATTGATCAGTTGGTATCCAGGTGATGATTTACAACTTACCTGGACAAGGAGCAGCGGTACAAGCGGAGATATAGTGGGAATATGGAGTGGAACCGATGGACCAAACACTTATTGGGGTACTTTCAATGCAGACGGCACTTTCAGTTTGACAGAGAATATTGTTCAGTGCGGATATTGATATCGGTTCTCTTTATTTGACGATATACACAGTTCCGTATAAAGTGAAAAAGGCTGTGTTAAAATCTCGCCTTTTCTTATTGTATATAACAACCAATAATCCTCAATAGTTCTTACTATTTAACACTTGATTTGCTTGTATACTTTATTTTTTAATATTTTTTAATCAAAATTCATTTTGGAAAGGAGAAATTATGGATGGTATAAAGGTGGGTATTATAGGTGGATCAGGGATGGACGACCCACGACTTATGAAAGGTATAAAAGAAAAAAAAACTAAAACCCCTTACGGCAGCCCTTCTTCTACACTTACAATCGGTAAGATAGATGGGATTAATACAGTTATGCTTGCCCGTCATGGCAAAGAACATTCCATATATCCCACAGGCGTAAATTTCAGAGCAAACATATATGCCCTTAAAAAGGAAGGCTGTACCCATATTCTTGCTACCACAGCAGTCGGCTCTCTGAGAGAAAAAATAAGACCCGGAGACCTTGTATTCGTTGACCAATTCATAGACTTCACAAAACACCGCCCTCTTACATTCCATGACGAAAAGGTGATACATACAGCAATGAGTGAGCCATTCTGCGAAAATTTGCGCTGTATTCTGATCGATTCAGCAAAGGAACTAAAACTTAAACATCATAAGAATGGAACTGTAATTACTATCGAGGGTCCGAGGTTTTCTACGAAGGCAGAGTCTCATATGTTCAGGACATGGGGTGCTGATGTCATAAATATGTCAACCGTTCCTGAAGTCATACTGGCAAGGGAATTAGGAATCTGCTACCAGACAATAGCAATGTCAACCGATTATGACTGCTGGAAAGAGGGAGAAGAGCCTGTCACATGGGAGATGATACTCTCCGTGATGAAGAAAAATACAGACAATGTTAAAAAAATGCTTCTAAAGACTATATCAAAGATTAAGAATACTGAGTGCAAATGCAACAAATAAAAGGAGGTAGCAATGCCTATCAAATCAAAGATAAGGACAATCCCCGACTACCCAAAGAAGGGTATTATGTTCAGGGACATAACCACTCTTATCAAGGATCCTGTGGGTTTCAGACTCGTCATTGACAATCTTACGCAGAGATACATCAAGGGGGATGTGAAATTTGATGTAATAGTGGGAATAGAGTCAAGGGGGTTTATAATTGGAGGAGCACTTTCTTACACCTTGGGCAGAGGATTTATACCCATAAGAAAGGCAGGAAAACTCCCCGCAGAAAGGATAAGCCATGAATATAAACTGGAATACGGGACTGACAAAATCGAAATGCACAAAGATGCCATTAAAAAGGGAACAAAGGTTCTTATTGTTGACGACCTCCTTGCCACAGGCGGTACAGCCCTTGCATCGGCAGCGTTAGTAGAAAAATTAGGAGGCATAGTCTCAGAGATGGCTTTTATTGTCAACCTCCCCGATGTTGGTGGCTATAAAAAACTTACTGAAAAGGGATATAAGGTATATTGCCTGACAGAGTTTGAAGGAGACTAAAAATTTTTAATGACTTGAAAAACATATCTATCCTGAGGAGAACTATTAGCTCATTCACAAGGATTGCTGTATATCGTGTAGTATTTTTATTGTCATCTCAATACGGATAAAAAAAGAAAAAAAGCAGTGACAGTGCACATAAAAACCAAAGTCCTGGCGGAACCTCTTTTACCCTTCCTGACAATATATATATATAGGAATAATCCTTCCTGAAGCAAACACCTCTTTGAGTCTTTATAAAGATGTAGAGTTCACATGGAATTCTTCAAAATCTCATATCCATATCTTCCGTTCAACTGCCTGTAATCCGCAATTCTGATATACTCATAAAAGTTAAAAATTATAAAAGTGATAGCTAAAATATTTCGTCTATTACAACAAGAAGAAATCGTAAATTTTTGGTAATATTGGAAACATTTATTTCTTACTTAGTGAGTTATGAGACTAACAGGATATAAGAATATCGTTCCATACAGTTTACAAAGAGCACATAATTATGATTACAGAATAATCTTTTTGCTCATTTTTGTATCTTTTTTTATGGTTTACAATTTATGGAATGGAAGTTTATACCCTTGGGATGAGGGATGGTATGGAGAAATTGCAAGAGAGATTGTTATAGATAAGCTTGGTTGGCTTACTTTGCATTATAACAACAACACCTTTTTCCAAAAACCACCTCTTTTTATTTGGATGATAGCTGGAGCATTCAAGACCTTTGGTGTAAATGAGTTTTCTGTTAGGTTTTGGTCTGCGTTGTTAGGATTCGGATGTATATTTTTATTATATTTCTTCACAAAAAATATATTTCTATCAAAGAACTTAGCTTTCTTCTCCTCTTTAACTTTGCTTGGTTTTACATTCTTTTATAGGCAAGCCCGTATGGGTATGATGGATGTGCCTTTAGCATTCTTAGTCTTACTTGGTGTGTTTTTGTTTTGGATAGGTCGAAAAAAACAATCATACCTTTTTTTCGTAGGTCCAGTTATAGCCATTGCATTTATGATTAAAAGCTTCGCTGCATTTCAGCTACCTCTTATTTTGCTACTGTTCTCAATTATTTCTGGAGAAAAGAGACTCTTAATAAATACAAAATTCATTCTCGGCATTTCAGTAGGAATAGTAATTTGTCTTCCATGGCACATTCATCAATATATTAAATATGGTTCACATTTCATTAAGGAATACTTCTTTGTTCACATAGTTCAAAGGGCTACCGAAGTCTTTGAAGATCAAACCCCAAAGAGTCTGTTTTTTTATTTTAAATTCCTTTTGATTGAATTTCCTCTTGGAAAAATCCAAGTCATGACTGTTCCACTTTTCTTTTTTATTACGCTGACTGAAAAAGATAAACAAAGAAAAAAAGCTCTGCTTATTGTAGCCGCTGGCATCTTAGCTATAATAATACTTTTTACAATTGTGAAGACAAAATTATCGTGGTATATTGTGCCTATTTATCCCTTTCTTTCGATAGCGACAGTTTTATCTATAGACCATATCTTTAGTAAGGTGCAAAAAAATAAGTCGAGATTTGTTGCCATAGTACTAACTATTTTAATAATTATCCCTATAGCAAGATTATTTTTTTATCAAGAATATAGGCTCTTAGATTTTAGACCAGAACTAAAAAACATATGTACTCACGCAAGAAATGAAATTAAAGAAAATGATGTTCTTCTCTTTTACAAAATAAAAGATGAAACAACGGCATTGTTTTATTGTGAAAAGAAAATGATTAGAGTATCGAAAGAACAATTAAAGAACTTTATCAATAGTCCAAAGCCTATTGTTTGTTTAATGTCTAAAGAAGATGAATTTTATAAAGAAATTAAAAGAGAAATATATGGAATTTCCATACTAAGTGAAACGAATAATTTCTTGCTTATTAAAAATAGTTGAGAGTGTATCAAGCGATCAGTTTTCAAACAGTAATCGTTGGCTTTCAGAAATCCATAAAAGTGAACATTACCAAGTGAACTCCGCAGTCAAAGAGAAATTCCTCGTGTACAAAGTTGATGAAGTCGTCAACGAGTCTCTTTATTTGCCTGCAGCGTTGATTTTGGGTGAATTTTTTAACCATAATAGGTTCGGAGAAAATTTTGAATCCACATTCAATTTATAAAAGTTTTTTATATTATATTGACTTCTTCCTAAGAAATGAAAAATAATTTGATTAGCAAATGCTATGAGAATATTAACGATGGCTTGAAAGGAGATTATGAGCATGACAGATGAGAAAGACATGTATTGCCCCATCTGTAAAGATAAAATAAAAAATTATGGAAGAAGAAAAAGAGATTTATTGAGAACAGGTTGGGTATTTTGTCCTGTACATGGTTGGATGCAAGGAGAGGAAATGACATCAAAATCGTTATTTGAGGCAGAAACTAATAGTGAACATATCGCAGAACAAGAGGTGACAAAGAGCAATGCAGATGTAGTCAAAAATCAAGATGATATTGTTATGAATAAATCCACTTCTATTTTTGATAGGGTTCTTAAGAATCCAGCTATATTCATTGTGGTCTTACTTGCTTTTTTAGCAGGTTACCTTGTTTGGAAAAGCCTCAGCACTGAAACTATAGATATTAAACCCAAAAGAGCATCAATTTCAGTAAGGGAGCCATCTCAGCAGACTGAATCACTTGCTGTTATCCCTCCGAAAGAAATAAATACTTCAACAGAAAAAGTAGAATCTGAGAAAGATATAGAAGTGAATTCTATAAAGCCCAAGGAACACAAAAAGGTTATCTATACAGTTCAGGCAGGTGCCTTTAAAAAAGCTTCTAATGCACAAGACCTTAAGACAAGGCTTAATAGAAAGGGATATGATGCGTTTATAATTTCGTCAAAATCAAAAGAGAAAAAACTCTATAAAGTGTACATAGGTAAATTTGTCAATAAAGAAAAGGCTGAAATTTTATCTGAAAAAATTAATAAGACAGGCTACCTACAGACATTTGTAACCTTAAAGTAAGAGCAATTTTTTATAATATTTCTGCAAGTAATTATTAATTATTTTGATAGGTAAAATCTGACTTTTTAAGATTAAATAGTTCTGATTTGAAAATATTACGGAATGTATGTTATAAAAGAGCAAGTTAACGAGAAAAGGGAGTTGCATAGTTAAACCTTAGCACTTAGAAGTATATGTTGGCTGGATGTCAGGGAAGAGGAGTGAACCTATAGGGTGATTCTCCCGCTGCCCCGCAGCCGTGAAGGGAACGAAAGCCTAACACAAGCCACTGTCCGCCTCAGGCGGATGGGAAGGCAGGCAAGTAGGTTGCCCTGAGCCGGAAAACCTGTCCATGCCAAAAAGTTCAGAGTTAAACATAAAAAACTCTGAATCACAAACAAATTTCTCGAGGGAGAAGCAATGAAACTAAAAGCTATCTTTTCTTTTTTCTTACTCACCATTTTTCATGTATTTCTTGTCACTGTCATTTATGCAGAAGTACCGCACCGTATAATCTCCCTTGCTCCGAACATAACAGAAATCCTTTTTGCAATGGGGCTCGGTGATAATATTGTCGGCGTCACAAGCTTCTGTGATTATCCAGAAAAAGCAAAGGAAAAACCAAAGGTCGGTGGAATGTCCAATCCATCTTTAGAGGCTATCCTCTCATTAAAACCTGATGTTGTGATTGTGACAACTGACGGCAACTCAAAGGAGTTTGAGGAAAGACTGCGCTCATTAAAAATAAAGACTTTCGTATTCAAGGCAAGAAGGTTGCATGAACTTCCTGATGGAATAAGAGATTTAGGTGTTGCACTCGGTGTAAAACCTAATTCAGAAACTCTCGCGAAAGAGATAGAAACAGCTATCAATAGATTTGCTGGTAAAAAGCAAGCGACCAGTATTAACAACTCATCACCCATCACCCGTCACTCAACGCGGAAAAATAAGATCCTTTTTATCGTCTGGCCTGAACCATTAATAGTTGCAGGACGTGGCACAGCCATAGATGATGCGATCACTCTCCTTGGCGGCGAGAATATAGCTTCAAAGGCAAAAATCTCATATCCAAAATACTCCATAGAGGAAATCATACACCAGGCACCAGACGCAATCTTTATCGGTAAAGGACATATACTTATGAAAGATGTTTCAAGAGATCTTTTGGAAAAAATAGCTATGGTCCCAGCAGTTAAAAATGGAAAGGTCTTTTATGTCGGCGATAACCTTTACAGGCTCGGGCCGATGATTATGATGGGGATTGAGGAGATGGCTGAATGCCTAAAATAAAAATTTCGATTTTACTATTCATCTCTGTTTTGATCATAGTATTCTCTGTATTTCTTGGGCCAAGATTCATAAATCCCTTTGAGTTAAATAGCACAGAGAAAGATATACTACTTTCAATAAGACTTCCCCGCGTTATAGTCGCAGCCCTCATGGGCATGGCCCTTGGAGCCTCAGGGGCTGTTCTTCAAGGCATATTAAGAAACCCCCTTGCTGACCCTTATATCCTCGGAATCTCAAGCGGTGCAGCACTTTCAGCAGCATTAGGACTTGTGTCCGGTATGTATCTCTTGGGTAAATTCAGCATACCTTTAGCAGCCTTCATCGGTGCGTCAATTGTAAGTACAGTAGTAGGCGTTTTCGGTTGGAAGCGCGGCAGACTCTGGTCTGAACGTCTTCTTCTCGCAGGCGTTGGTCTTAGTTTTTTATTAAATGCAATACTGATGTTCCTTATTAGCATTTCTTCAGATGCAGGTATGAGGAGAGCAATACTATGGATATTTGGAGATCTCTCGATTGCAGACTGGTCATTAATTCCATGGGGTCTTGTGTTTATTACTGCTGGGCTTTACCTCTCCATCTCAAGGACAAAAGCTCTGAACGCACTGATGCTCGGTGATGAAATAGCCCATAGTCTTGGATTCTCCATCCGTAGTGAACGACTATTTCTCTTTATATCCATAGCACTTATGACTGCTGCATCTGTATCACTCGGGGGCACAATCGGTTTCATAGGCTTACTCATACCTCACATAGTAAGATTTTTTACTGGTGCTGACAACAGGAGGTTAATCCCCGCCTCTGCTATCAGTGGTGGAGCATTTTTATGCTTAGCAGATCTTATCGGAAAATCAATCATGCCGCCGATGGAAATTCCCTCAGGAATTATAACAGCCATCATCGGATCACCATATTTCTTATATCTGCTCAGGAGGAAAGATGTCATCGGCATATAACTATCCGATCCTTGAACTCGATAATGTCAGCTTTATGTATTCGAGGAACAATAAAATAATAAACAATCTCGCATTTTCTGTAGGCAACGGAGAGTTTATAGGGCTTTTAGGTGCAAATGGGTCAGGAAAATCAACTATCCTCAAGCTCGCAAGTGGTATATTAAAGCCTTCTTCCGGTCACATAATGCTTTGGGGAAAACTATTACACTCATACGGGAATAAAGACAGGGCAAAGTTATTATGTTATCTCCCGCAGCTCCTCGATATAAATGTACCATTCAAAGTTAAAGAACTTGTGAACATGGGGGCCTATCCGTACGACATACCTCCAGAGATAACCGTTAATGAGGCATTAGAGACAGTCGGCCTTAAAGGAAAATCAGAATCATATATAACAAATCTGAGCGGTGGGGAAAGGAGAAGGGTATTTATCTCAATGATCTTAATGCAGGGCGCAGGACTTCTGCTTTTGGATGAACCGCTTGCAAATCTGGACATTAAGTACCAGATAGAGTTTCTCAGGTTACTCAGAGAATTGAAGAGCAGGAAAAACATATCAATAATCATGGCCCTTCATGACATAAATATAGCATTGCAATTTGAAAAGGTAATGCTGATTAAAGACGGCAGGATCCTCGGAATCGGTAATCCTGAAACAGTGTTGACGAGAGATATGCTTAAAGAGGCATTTGATGTTGGCATCGAGATAAAAAGACAGGGCTCCGGGGAAGCGTATATAAGATATGAAAATGATTTCTAAAATTAAAATAAGGAGGAACTATTTTATGCATAGATTATGGTTAATACTTTTACCATTTTTTATGATTTCATCGGCATGGGCAGAAGAAAAAATAATCAAAATAGAAGAAGTTGTTGTCACAGCTACACGCACTGAAGAAGAAATAGAGAAGATTTCATCCAATGTCACAGTGATAACCCAGGAAGATATCAAAAAATCTATAGCAACTACTGTCCAGGATCTCTTAAGAAATGAAGAGGGGCTTATCATTAGGGACTTTTATGGCACTGGGACTAAATCTACTGTAGATATGCGAGGGTTTGCTAAGGGCGTAAACACAGTAATTCTAATCGATGGGAGAAAGATAAATGAGATAGACCTGAGCGGAGTTGATTGGAATACCATCCCTTTAGAGAATGTAGAAAGGATTGAGATTGTAAGGGGAACTGGAAGTATTCTTTACGGGGATAATGCAATGGCTGGAGTCATCAATATCATCACCAAGAGCGGGACAGAAAAAAAGCCAGAAATTGAACTTGATGTCAGGGCAGAAAGCTATAAAGGCAATACTGAGTATCTTAGTGTAAAGGGCGCTACTGGCCGATTGAGCTATTTCCTATTCTTCAAACACCGTGAAACAGATGGCTACAGAGACAACAGCGAATTCAATACAAATGATATCAATGCAAAAATAGGTACGAACCTTACTGATACCATATCAATAGATGTTGCAACTGGATATCACAAAGACAATCAAGGTTATCCAGGTACATTAACTGAAAGTCAGGTAAACGTAAATCGGAGACAGACCCTTACTCCAAATGATGGTGCAGATTATGAACAGTATTTCTACGATCTGAAAGCTGACCTTGCACTTACCAAATTGGGAGAATTGGAATTCGGGTATAGCTTCAACAATCGCGAGTTTGATTCAGGCTTCTCTGGCGGCAATATCAAACGGGATACCGATACTAACGGATTCAAAGTGAAATTGACATCTGATAAAAATTTTTTTAACCATAAAAATCTTTTAATCACAGGTATTGACCTCTATACCTCATCAGTAGATAATACTTCTTCCTTTTTTGGTTCAACTACATTCTCTGATATCACAAAAAGAGAATTGGGTATGTATCTGCAGGATGAGTTTTCTATAAATGACAAGGTATCATTGAGTTTGGGATACCGTTATGCTGATACAACATTCAAAGATACAGTCTCAGGTTTAATGTCTGGTAGTGCTAAACAAACGTTTAGAGAAAATGCAACAAAGATTGGTTTTACATACAATTATGCAAAAGGTTCAAAAGGATTTGTCAGTTATTCGATGGGGTACCGCCTGCCCACAACTGATGAGCTTTTTGCATTTGATGGCACTATAGTTGACTTGAGCTCTGAAAGGTCAAATACTTACGAAGTAGGTATTGTTCACTCATTCAGCAATACATTAGAAACAAGGCTGACACTGTATAACATGGATATTAAGGATGAACTCTTTTTTAATCCAGCAGGAGGTACTTTCGGGTTTGGCGCAAATGAGAATCTCGATAAGACAAGACATCTCGGAGCTGAATTTGGTTTTTCTGCAAGGCTGACAAGCTTTATTTCACTTTTTGGTAACTGGACTTATACAGAGGCTACATTCGAATCAGGCCCGTACAATGGCAAAACAATTCCATTAATACCCCGCCATAGCATAAACATGGGCACTGATATAAAACTAAATGATTCTTTCCTTTTAGCTCTTAAAGGTAACTGGGTTGGGGAACGTTTTTTTGATGCAGACGTTGGTAATGCATCTGACAAACTGGATAGTTATCTTACCGTTGACTCAAAACTATCTTACAAATACAAAAAAATAACGGCTTATATAGGGATTAATAACATATTCAATGAAAAATACTCTGAATACGGGGTGCTTACAGCTGCAGTAAAATATTTTTACCCAACCCCTGAGAGAAATTATTACGGAGGCATTAGGATCGAGCTGTAGAAATGGAAGAGATCAAGCAAAATATATTTTTCTCAGCTCTGCTTCATACCATACTGATTGCTACTGCTTTCATATTTGCTGCCAACAGTGATATCAGGAAGGAAAAATTAATTGTGGTATCTCTATTAGAAGAGCTTGCTCAACCATCCCCTTTACTTCAAAAAACCCATCTTGAGCAAAGGATAGATTCGTACAAAGAACTAAAATCAAATACAGCAGTTGATCCTTTCGCACTTCCCAACCCGCCTCAGATTCAAAAGTATATTCAGCCCCATTCAGAAACAGAAAAAGGAATAAAAATTATTAGCAATGAAGAATATCAAAACATTTCTACGTCTGTGACTATTCCGGAATCTAAGCTTACTAAAAACACAGGAAAACAAATAACCAATCAGGATACATCTAAAAGCCAATCAGGAAATACTATTACTAAAGTCGTTCAAGATGGCTCTCATAAAGGAGATGCGATCTCTCTTTATTCACGTATAAGGGCTGCTATTGAAAAGGCAAAAATCTATCCTTTTCTTGCAAGAAAAAAGAGAATCGAAGGGACTGTAATAACAGGTTTCACCATCAACAATAAAGGATACCCACAGGATATCAAAGTCGCAAGAAGCTCTGGTTCTGAAATTCTCGATTCAGCAGCTGTTAAGATAATAATAAAGGCAGCCCCATTCCCAGAGGTCAAAGGTGAAATAGTAGTACCGATAACTTTTAAACTAACTGAAGCTATCTCATCTAACTAAAGGTTAATAAACTTTCTTAATACAGGAGGTACTATTAAGAGAAAGAAAGCCTCTCAATTAACCGAACAAGCAAATCTCTTACACCCTCATCAAACAATATCTCTGCGTGGTTAAGCTCAAAATTGTAATGCTCATGAGACCATGGAATCTTTGAACTTTCAGCAGACACCAACCCATCCCCCCTACCTTTCTTCAACTCCTCAGGGTAAAGATTTTCAGGGATGACCTTTTCAAAAATATCAGGAAAAGAAAAGTTGTAAAGATTAAAAAGCGTTGGGTTTGTACCCCCAACAGAGATATAATTTACCCAGTCAAGAGGACCATCTTTCATGGACTTAAGAAATCTCGACTCAGGAAGAAGCTCCTTTAGTGCTCTGCTTCTGAGAAACTCAAAGATTCTCTTTATTGCAAAGGATCTTGTACCTTTATCCTTGACAGGAAAAAGTGGGTTCAGGATAGAGACCACAGGAGTTAAATAATTGGCAACCCTCGCGACAGAACTACCTTTATGAGGTGTGGAGATTGTTATAAGACCTCTTATTGACTGATCCTTTTTCAAGAGATATTTCCTCCCAATAAGCCCTCCCCTACTGTGACCAATGAGTATAACCCCAGCCTTTGTCAGATTATAAGCAATG